>Ga0310690_10010606_pt1 | contig 11451 bp, 10 predicted proteins | sample AusTroGonzalo_MG_2_FD_207661 | JGI IMG/M metagenome (GOLD analysis project Ga0310690, IMG submission 207661) | Bovine rumen microbial communities from tropical cattle in Woodstock, Queensland, Australia - Gonzalo_04 (v2) (version 2) | ecosystem: Host-associated > Mammals > Digestive system >...
ACCTTCGACTTCAAGGCCACTACCTTGCCCTTCTCAATAGCGACCTCAGTCTTGCTTAGCTTCACATAGCCTACGGTCACCTTGCAGGTGACTTTCAGACCTGTAGTATTGGAGGTACAGGTAATCTTAGCCGTTCCAGCCTTCAAGCCCGTCACTTCGCCAGATTTCGACACTGTAGCGACTGCCGTATTCGAACTCTTCCATGTCATACTATTATTGCTATCATAGCCTTCCAAGTATGTGGGGTTAAGCGTGGCTTTCAGCGTCATGGTATGGTTCTTCTCAAGGAAGGCCTTGGACTTGTCTATGCTCATCGTTATATTGTCGTAGGGTTCCATGGCATAAATGTATTTCTTTTCGCCAGCACCCAACGGGCTTGCCAACTTTTGCACTTTATACTCTATTGATCCGCAGGTGAATGTACCTACATCTGTCAAGTCAACAGCACCTCCTGCGTCTTTCCATACAAATTGATTTTTATATACTGCCGGGGTACAAATATACATGTCAGCAGATTGCTCTGTGTCATTATACAACTTGGCCCTAAGCCCTAAATAGAATCCCCCATATGGATAATCCTCACTCCATCCTGCTATGGAGGCCAGATTCTTTTTCGTTGGCTTTGTCGTCCCATAATACCAATAATATTTTGTTTCTCCATCGACGAAGGCACAATCTGTCTTTTTTGATTGTGATATTTGCCTGAAAACAGTATATTCAACGCCATCTGCTGCAGTCACCGTAGAAACGTCATAAGCAGAAGTTACATCATCCACACCGTTCGAAATATGATTCAAACCAAGTGCAGTAGGAATAGCAAGCACCCAATTGATTTTCTCGCCATAGTTCAATTGTCCAGTCTCAACATAGGAGGGTGTATCGAATATTTCGTGCCAGCCTATCTGGTCTTCACTGGTGGTGGTCATGAGATACACTGTGCCCGAGCCAGGAAACATCCCATCCATTTGCATTTCCGGTCCTGCGTACCAGAAATTTTCTTTAAAATCATCAGAGTAATATGCCACTGCATGAAACTCAGCACCTGCTGACAAATTCCGTCCCCTTTTCCTTACTGTATATATAGTACCTTCATATTCAAACCTTGACACTACTGGCAAGTGTAAATCAAAGCCATTGATGTCTTTCCAAATGACCTTGAAATCTACTGGCGTACAAACGTATGCAGGTGTTGATTCTTCGCCAGAATTGGTTATACTGAATTCTTTACCGTCCCAATGTTGAATTCGGTCTGATGAACCTATTGCAATGGACGCAATATTATCAGCAGTCGGCAATGTTGTGCCTGCATACCAGTAATATTTCCACTCATACGGTGTTGTCGTAGCATAAAAATCTTTGCTTCTTCCATTACTTATCTTTCTGCCAGTTCTTTGTACAGTATATGATATCCCATCATAGGTAAATGTCCCTTCTTGGGCTAAGATCATTTCAGTTGTTTTGTCTGAGTCTAATATTCTTATATTCCAATCTGTTGGGAAACAATAATACAGGTAAGCAGATTCTCCTGTATTGTTTGTTGCCTTAATTGACTGCGGTTCTGACCAATCTGGCTTACTTGTCTCAGAACCAGTTGCTATGGTGCTAATGTTTTCTGCTGTTGGAACAGTAGTACCAGCGTACCAGTAATACTTTGCCTTTTGTGCATTTGCACTTACACTAAACAGCATCAGAAATGCCGCCAGTAAAAAACCGATTTTTGATTTCATACGATTATTGTTTTATGTTTGTTACTATTGTAATATCGTGGGCAAAGATAAGAAATAAAATCGAGACTTCCAAATAATTTGCTGAAAATCTACTTTTCGAGCCCAACGCACATCCAAGAAGCAGGAAAAAGCGCAAAGAGCTTTGAAGATCACTGCTCCGAGGAGAAAATGATTTAGTGCCGTGCAAAAGACTTTTTTGTACAGCACTAAAGGGTCGTTAGGGTCAAGGTAAAGTTAAAACTGCGTCGATGTTTGTTAAAACTGCGACGATGGATGATAAAACTGCGTCATTGTTTAATAAAACTGCGACAATGATTAATGTTTTAGTAACCGTTTAAGTCTGCCGCTCTAAACCAGTTACTTCATCAGCCAGCGGCCGTCGTGGTGAACCATGGGGACGGTGATTTCCTCCTGAGTGGAGTCGCCGTAGCAGAGGAGGAGGAAAGCGTAGGTGAGGTGGAGGGTGGTGTCCTGACGGCCGACGTTGGATGAAATTTCGACAGCGGAAAGGCCCTCATGCTTGTCTAACATATCAGCACGATATTGATTGATGGCTGCAAGCATCTGGGCGCGGTAGTCGGCGGGGAGGCTGTCGGCGCCAATCTTACCGTCGAGGAACTCGGCAGGGCGGTCGTCTACCAAATGCTGGTAGTAGGTGCGCGCGGCACGAGCGGCCTGCTCCTCAGGACTTCCGCTGGAGCAAGCCCAAAGGAGGGAAAAGATAATGGTGAGAAGTGAAAAACGAAGCCTGCGCATCACAATCCTTATATCCTTTTAATCCGCTAAATCTGTGGTCAAAAAAGTACTTCGTGGTCTACTTCTGTCGAATGAACACATTTATCGGTGTGCCGGTGAGCGTCCAGTTTTCGCGGAGCTTGTTTTCGAGGAAACGGCGGTAGGGTTCCTTGACGTACTGGGGCAGGTTGGCGTAGAACACGAAGGTGGGAATCTGCGTATCGGGAACCTGCGAGACATACTTGATCTTGATGTACTTGCCCTTGATAGAGGGTGGCGGGGTCTGTTCGACGATGGGCAGCATGACCTCGTTGAGCTTGGTGGTACCGATGCGGCACTTGCGGTTGAGATACACCTGCTTGGCGGTCTCGAGCACCTTGAAGATGCGCTGTTTGGTGACGGCCGAGGCGAAGATGATGGGGAAGTCGACGAACGGTGCCATGCGCTGACGGATAGCGGTCTCGAAGGTGGTGATGGCAGCCTGCGACTTGTCCTCGACGAGGTCCCATTTGTTGACGACGACGACAAGTGACTTGTTGTTCTTCTGGATGAGCTGGAAGATGTTCATATCCTGTGCCTCGATGCCGCGTGTGGCGTCGATCATGAGGATGCAGACGTCGCTGTTCTCGATGGCGCGGATGGAGCGCATGACGCTGTAGAACTCGAGGTCTTCCGTCACCTTGTTCTTACGACGGATGCCGGCAGTATCGACGAGATAGAAGTCGAAGCCGAACTTGTCGTACTTGGTATAGATAGAGTCGCGCGTAGTACCGGCTATCTCGGTGACGATGTTACGGTCTTCGCCGATGAAGGCATTGATGATGCTGGACTTGCCGGCATTGGGACGGCCGACGACGGCGAAGCGGGGAACGTTATCTTCGACGTCGGAAATGTCGACCGCGGGAAGCCGCGAGAGGACGTGGTCGAGCAGATCGCCAGTGCCGGAACCGGTGGCTGCACTGACACAGAAGGGGTCGCCGAGACCAAGCTTATAGAACTCGTACTGGCCGTAGAGATCCTTACCGTCGTCGGCCTTGTTTGCCACGAGCACGACAGGCAGCTTGGAGCGGCGCAGGATGAGGGCAACGTCCTGGTCGAGGTCGGTGAGTCCGTTCTTGATGTCGACCAAGAACAGCACGAGGTCGGCCTCCTCAGTAGCAACGATGACCTGCTTGCGAATCTCCTCCTCGAAGATGTCGTCGCTGTTGACCACCCAGCCGCCGGTATCGACCACTGAGAACTCACGACCATTCCACTCGCACTTGCCGTACTGGCGGTCGCGGGTGGTGCCTGCCTCGTCGCTGACGATGGCGCGACGGGAGTTGGTTAAACGATTGAACAGGGTGGACTTGCCGACATTGGGGCGTCCTACGATGGCTACTAAGTTGCTCATATTCTAACTTTTTATTACTCTGGATTATAGCCGAAGGCATCGAGTTCGCGTTGCGACGAGCGCCAGTCTTTGTCGACCTTGACGAAGGTCTCGAGATAGATGGGCTTGGCGAAGAACTTTTCCAGTGCCTTGCGGGCTTCGGTAGACACCTTTTTGAGCGCGACGCCCTGATGACCGATGATGATGCCTTTTTGCGAGTCGCGTTCCACATAGATGATGGCATTGATGTGGATGTTTTTGTCTGTCTCCTTGAAGCGTTCCACGACGACTTCGACGCTGTAGGGAATCTCCTTGTCGTAGTAGAGCAGAATCTTCTCACGGATGATTTCCGAGACGAAGAAACGCGCGGGTTTGTCGGTGAGCTGGTCCTTGTCAAAATAGGCCGGGCTCTCGGGCAGCAGTTCCTGAATGCGCTTCAGGAGCATGTCGGTGCCGAACTTGTTCTTGGCGGAGATGGGCAGGATTTCGGCGTTGGGAAGGAGGGCGTGCCACCGTTCGACGATGGAGGCGAGTCTAGACTGACTAGATTCTCTAGAGTCACTAGATAGCTCATCAATCTTGTTGATGAGCAGGATGACGGGAATGGTCATCTTCTGCACCTTCTCGAGGAAGTCCATGTTCTTCTCGGGATTCTCCACCACGTCAGTCACGTAGAGCAGCACGTCGGCATCCTGAAGGGCAGACTCGGAGAACGCCAACATCGACTCCTGCAGCTTGTAGTTGGGTTTCAGGACGCCCGGGGTATCGGAAAACACGATCTGCATGTCGGGGGTATTGACAATGCCCATGATGCGGTGGCGCGTCGTCTGTGCCTTGAACGTCGCAATCGAAATACGCTCACCAACCAACTGGTTCATGAGCGTACTTTTACCTACGTTGGGGTTACCAACAATATTCACGAATCCTGCTTTATGCATATTCTGTCATTTTACTTCGCCGTCGTACGCCCAGCGGTAATAGCTGGCTCCATGAACAAAGCCTGCTCCGAAGGCTGTAAATATCATGTTATCGCCCTTCTTCAGCAGATGTTCATTCTCCCAGAGAGCGAGAGGAATGGTTGCCGCCGAGGTGTTTCCGAAGTGCTCGATATTGACTATCACCTGTTCCATCGGTAGTTCCAAGCGCTTGGCAACAGCCTCGATGATGCGCATATTGGCTTGATGAGGAACCACCCACTGGATGCTGTCCTTGTCCAGTCCGTTGCGCTCGGCAATGAGGGCGCAGTCGTCGCTCATATTCGTCACCGCATAGCGGAACACCGTACGACCCTCCTGATAGAGGTAATGCAGACGGTGGTCAACGGTGAAGTGACTGGGAGGACAAACAGAACCTCCGGCCTTGACATGCAGGAAGGGAAGTCCCTTGCCGTCGGCGCGGAAGTAGGAGTCCTGCAAACCGATGTTCTGTTCCTCAGTAGCCTCCACCAGAACTGCTGCAGCTCCGTCACCAAACAATGGGCAGGTGGCGCGGTCCTTGTAATCAACAACGCTGGACATCTTATCAGCACCAACGACGATGATTTTCTTATAGCGACCACTTTGAATCATTGCACCGGCCACGTCGAGCGTGTAGATGAATCCGCAGCAGGCTCCCCAGAGGTCGAACGCAAACGCATTCTTCAGTCCGAGCTTACCAAGTACGATGCTGGCTGTAGAAGGGAACTTATAATCAGCCGTCGAAGTGGTGACTATAAGCGCATCGATGGTATCAGGATCGACACCGGTCTTCTGCATCAGCAACTTGGCAGCCTTGCGAGCCATGTAGCTGGTACCGAGACCCTCCTCGGTGAGGATGCGGCGCTCCTTGATACCTACACGCGTCATAATCCACTCATCGTTGGTGTCTACCATGCGCGAGAGTTCCTCGTTGTTGAGGACATACTCAGGCACGTAGCCACCAACGCCGGTGATTATAGCATTGATTTTACCCATTATTCAGCGGTTTCGTCCATAACAATGGCAATCTTGCCACGATAGTAGCCACAAGTGGGGCATACGGTGTGGTAGATGTGGTAAGCACCACAGTTGGGGCATACTGCCAGTGTGGGAGCTACTGCCTTGTCATGAGTACGACGCTTAGCGGTACGAGTGTTCGATTGTCTTCTTTTAGGATGTGCCATAATTCTATAAATGTTTAATGTTTAATCTTTAATGTTTAATTCTCTCAATTTCTGCCAACGCGGGTCTATCGCCTCTGCCTCCTCTTCGCCGCTTCGGACAGCGCCACTCAGCTCTTCGAGCTTCTGTGTCATCGCACTATTGCATTTTCCAGGTGCATGAACGTGCTTGATGGGTATGGCCAGCATGATAAACTCATAGATGAACCACGACAGGTCGAGTATTCCTTCGTTCTCGTCGATGGTCACGGTATCATCGTCGTCGCTGTATGTGTCGCCAAGTTTCACTGTCAAGAGATTGTCTGCCTCGATGGGTTGTTCCATGTCGTCAAGACAACGGTCGCAGCTAACCGTCACGAAGCCCTTCGTCAGGAAATGGAGTTCGAAAAAGCCAGTCATCTTGCGTATAGACACTGACACATGCAATGTTCCATGTTCCAACTGAGAGCCGTCCAGAGACTGAAAGAAATCGTCGTTGAGGTCGAAGTCAAAGACACGCTCGTCCTCCATCAACCCCTTCAAATCAATCTTATATGTCTCCAAACTACACATATGGGCTGCAAAGTTACAAAAAAAATGAGAATTAAGAATTAAGAATTAAGAAATTTTTCGCTTTTTATTGAAAATCAGCCACTAACGGCACGAAAGATTGCACATTACAGGCGGGAGGTGTGCAATTATTTGGGCATCTCGATGCGGAATGTCGTACCCTTGCCCAGCTCGGAGTTTTTGACGAAAATATGCCCCTTGTGATATTCTTCAACGATACGGCGAGCCAGCGAAAGGCCAAGACCCCAACCGCGTTTCTTGGTCGTGAAACCGGGGGTAAACACATTATTCAGGTCTTTTTTGCGAATACCCTTGCCGGTATCCTGGACTTCAATGACTACACGATCGGACTCTTCCATCAACGTTAGTGTGATGGTACCTTTGCCCTCCATCGCATCAACGGCATTCTTACAGAGGTTCTCAATGACCCACTCGAACAGCGAGGCGTTCATCTTGACAATCACCTCATTGTCAGGCAGTTGTCTTATCATCTGGACCTGACTTGACGTGCGGCGGTCCATGTAATCCACAACATGCGCCAAGACCTCGTTCATCGAAGCGTCAACGGGTTCGGGCAGTGAGCCAATCTTCGAGAAACGCTCGGCAATCAGCTGCAAGCGCTTGACGTCTTTATCCATCTCGGACAAAAGGCCGTCGTCAGGATATTGCTCCTTCAGCATTTCGACCCACGCCATCAGACTCGACACCGGGGTTCCTAACTGGTGAGCGGTTTCCTTAGAGAGTCCGACCCACACCTTGTTTTGTTCGGCACGCTTGGACGAGAGCAGGGCGAAGATAGCCACAACGACGAAAATGAGCACAATGCCCAGCTGGACATAGGGCCATGCCTGCAGACGCTTGAGCATGATGGATTCGTCGTAGCAAACAATCTGCCGGTCTACGCGGATGGTATCACCGGCTTGCATCATCCGCTGTGCATAGCTCTCGAGATTAGTTGTGTCATCGATATTACGATAATCGCCAATGATTCCCTCGTCGTCGACCACAATGACAGGAATGGTATTGTTTCCCTCCAAGACGTTGGAAATCAGGGTTACGTCCGTGGTTTCGTCGGCCTCATTCAGCGCGTGCAACGCCTGAGCCCACACTTCCATTCGGCGTTGCTCTTCCTTCGACAGGTCGCGCACGAGGAAATGGGATATGAGCAGTGACGCTATGGCAATAATGATTGCCAACGTCACCAGCAGAATTTTCACTTGTCTGATTCTATCTGTCCACTGCATACGACTATAATAACGTAAACAACTACAATTTTATTGAATATCTATTCGCAAAATGTGTTAAATTCGCAAAGATTATGCAATAATTGGGCATTTTTTAGTACATTTGCACGTTCAATATAGTATAGACATGTCAGATAACAACACTTTTGTAGGTTCCAAAATCAAAGGAATCAGAGAAACCAAGAACCTCAGCATTGAGGAAGTAGCAGAAAGCAGCGGTTTGTCAATAGAGCAAATTGCCACTATTGAGAATGGGCAGAATATGCCGTCGTTAGGTCCGCTGATTAAGATTGCACGAGCATTAGGCGTGCGACTGGGAACGTTTATGGACGACAACGACGCTCTCGGACCTGTCGTAACACGCGCCGAGGATCGTGAGAAGAAGGATAGCATCAGTTTTAGCAATGGTGCTACCGATGCGCGCAAGCACATGGAGTATCACCCATTGGCACAGCAGAAGGCCGGTCGACACATGGAGCCGTTCGTCATTGACATCAACCCCGAGGAGAGTCCTGAGTTCCAACTTTCGGCTCACGAGGGCGAGGAGTTTATCTTCGTGATGCAGGGTGAAGTGGAGATTGTGTACGGCAAGGATACCTACAACTTGAAAGAGGGTGACTCAATATTCTACGACAGTATCGTGAAGCACCACGTACACGGTGCACCCGGCAAGAGCGCAAAGATCTTAGCAGTAGTTTATATTCCGTTTTAAAACTGTCGTTATACGTGATTACGCTATAACGTCATAACGAAAAAGAAGAAAGAATGGCAAAATTAGATATGGCGGGCAGGCCGTTGCCAGACAGAACATACCCTGCTGAGACTGGCTCGGAGGGATATAAGCTGTGGGAACGAACATTAGGAGAATGGCTGGAGTATTGGGCCGAAACAACTCCTGATAAGGAATACATCGTTTATTCCGACCGCAACCTGAGATTTACTTGGAGCAAGTTCAACGAGCGTGTGGACAATCTGGCCAAGGGTCTGATTTCCATTGGCGTAAAGCGCGGCTCTAATGTCGGTATCTGGGCGACTAACGTACCCGACTGGCTGACGTTCCTATACGCTACGGCCAAGATTGGTGCGGTGCTGGTAACGGTGAACACCAACTACAAGCAGAACGAGCTGGAGTATCTGTGCAAGGACTCGGATATGGAGGTGTTGTGTATCACTGACGGTACATGGGACTGTAACTATGTGGACATGACCTACACCATGTTGCCCGAACTGAAGACCTGCGAACGCGGCCACCTGAACAGCAAACGATTCCCATACTTGAAGAACGTTGTATATATAGGTATGGAGAAGTATCGCGGCATGTACAATACCGCAGAATTGCTGTTGCTTGGTCAGAACGTAGAGGACGAGACACTGAACGAGATGAAGAAGCAGGTGAACTGCTATGATGTGTGCAACATGCAGTACACGAGCGGTACTACTGGTTTCCCCAAGGGCGTGATGTTGACTCACTTCGGTATATCGAACGACGGATACTTTACCGGAGAAAATATGGGCTTCACCCAGGACGACAAGCTCTGCGTATGTGTACCGCTGTTCCACTGCTTCGGCGTGGTGCTGGCAACGATGAACTGTCTGACGCACGGCTGCACGGAAGTGATGGTTGAGAAGTTCGACCCGCTCGTAGTGCTGGCGTCTATACATAAAGAAAGGTGTACGGCTGTCTATGGTGTACCCACGATGTTCATCGCCGAACTGAACCACCCGATGTTCGACATGTTCGACCTGAGTTGTCTGCGTACGGGTATCATGGCAGGTAGCTTGTGCCCGATTGAGTTGATGAAGCAGGTAAGCGAGAAGATGTTTATGACCATCACGAGCGTTTACGGACTCACAGAGTCGTCGCCTGGTATGACGCAGACATGTCTGAACGATACTTTCGAGCAGCGTTGTACTACGGTAGGTCGAGACTTCCCGTTTGTCGATGTAAAGGTACTCGACCCGGAGACAGGAGAAGAATGCCCAGTCGGCGTACAAGGTGAGATGTGCTGTAAGGGCTTCAACGTGATGAAGGGTTACTATAAGAATCCTGAAGCTACGGCTGAGGTCATCGACAAGAACGGCTATCTGCACTCGGGCGACCTGGGTGTGAAGGACGAAGAGGGATTCTATAAGATTACCGGTCGTATCAAGGATATGATTATTCGTGGAGGAGAAAACATCTACCCACGCGAGATTGAGGAGTTCCTCTATCACATGCCTGGCATTCGCGACGTACAGGTGGCTGCTGTGCCTTCCAAGAAATACGGCGAGGCCGTGGGTGCATTCATCATCCTCGAAGAGGGTGCACAGATGACTGCCGAAGATGTGCAGCTGTTCTGTCGCGGAAAGATTGCCCGCTACAAGATTCCCAAGTATGTGTTCTTCATCAAGGAGTTCCCGTTGACTGGTTCAGGCAAGATTCAGAAGTTCAAGCTCAAAGAAATGAGTCTGAAGCTCTGCGAGGAACAGGGAATTGAGGTCGTATAATAATGGTATCTATATTAAATAAGGTACGTGGGATGTTTTTCTTATCCCACGTACTTTTTTCTTAAAGACTTGTTTATTGCTCTGAGGCTACTGGTGCCAAACCCCTACGAAGGAGGTTTATTTGGGAAACGATAGTATAGTAACCATTGAGGAACAAACCATTCTTGCGCAAATTCTTAACGTCATTGGCGGTAAGCAATATGCGATAAACCGTCGAGGCCTTACCTACCATAGCGCAACCCCATTCGTTCAATTCGCTGTCATTTCCTTCAAGGGTCTGGCCTGTACCATTAAAGACCGTCTTCAGCAACCAATATCCTCTGTTGGGGTCACTGGTATCCGTTTTAAACAATATCTCTATCTTGTCACCCTCAATAGCTGACATAAATTGCTCAGGGGCGACAGTTACACTATCCGTCCAATTCTCGAAAGCGCAATTTCCTTCCCATATCGGAGTTGACTCCCAAGTACTACGACCAGGCGTCAGGAAAACATTCTTAACTATAAGAGTACTGGTGTCGGATGACTGAAGGGCAACTTCGTCGACAGATGTTAAATCCTGACCGTCAAAGTAGCATGTCACTGAAGTAATTCCTGCCTTACCCATGGTCTTCAACTTGTCAGAGACCATAATCTGCGTTGGAACTTTTGTGGGTTCCCCGAACTCAAAGGTGATAGACTCATAGCCCGACCAGTCAACAGGCATGTTTCTTTCTTTCACACTTGCCACAAGGCCGCCCCAGGGAAGAGCGTTATAAGTAATAACACCATTGATATTACGCTCAATGCCTTCATGGATATTCCATGTACCATTGAACTTAGAAGTCAGATTATTCTCATCATCAGGATGCAAACTAAGAGAACAACTGGCAAATAATGCACATGTCGCTAAGATGTAAATTGTCTTCATTAGGCCGATTAGTTATAAATTCCGTGCAAAGGTAATCATTTAAAACGAAAAAACAATACTTTTTGCCAAAGAGTTTAAGAAAAAAGCAAAAAAAAGGCCTCCATTCAATCATAAAGACAAAAAGAACAGCCCTCTCATCGTTTGTTTTGATGAAAGGGCTGTTGAAAAAGTGGCGGCCTCCTACTCTCCCACATTGCATTGCAGTACCATCGGCGCAGGCGGGCTTAACTTCTCTGTTCGGAATGGGAAGAGGTGGGACCCCGCCGCAATAACCACCTGATTATAGGTTA
>Ga0310690_10010607_pt1 | contig 11451 bp, 6 predicted proteins | sample AusTroGonzalo_MG_2_FD_207661 | JGI IMG/M metagenome (GOLD analysis project Ga0310690, IMG submission 207661) | Bovine rumen microbial communities from tropical cattle in Woodstock, Queensland, Australia - Gonzalo_04 (v2) (version 2) | ecosystem: Host-associated > Mammals > Digestive system >...
GCCCGACCCGTTTTTCGACGTATCCCCTCCGCATTCGCCGGAGGAAATTGCGGTGAGAATGTTTCGTATCGGGTTCTCGTTTTCAGGCCGTGTAGAAATGTAGAGGGTGTAGAACTTCTACATTTTCTACACTTCTACACGGCAAAGGATTACTACGCCGTCACGTCGGAGTCGCAAAGATGCGTCCCCTGTCTCGCGCCTCGCGGCGTGCTCCGCTGCGCATCCGCCGAACCGCTCCGCCGCGTGTCGCTCAGTTCGGCACTCGCCCCCTCGCGTCCGCTCCTCACTTACCTTATTTTTAGCATCGGGCGTTGGGCGCAAAATCCTGTCAATCCTGTAAATCCTGTCTAAAAACCAAACCGAAAATTTGGTATAATCTGCACATGGCATGACCGACTTCTTAAAAATTGTCTGAGGTAATAGGATGAAGGTATTAGTGCTTTTTGCGATTTGGCTGTCGTGCGCCGCAGCAGTTGCGTCTGATGTAAGATGGAATTTCGTAGAAGCGGAGCACTATCTTGCAGGAGAGACGGCCCTTCAAGAAACGTTAAAGCCTGAAGGTTCGTCCAATGTCGGATTCTCGCTTTTCTTCACGGCAAGCGCCTCTGGAAAGAATGTTGTGCTTTCTGATTTCACGTGCAACTTGGCAACTGCCATAACATGGGTGCAGATGGTGGCAGAGGACATTGTGTATTCTTCGGCATTCGGTGATGGCATCCCGTCATTGTTCTCAACGGAGTATTCCGGCGCAACTGGCGAATTCAACACAAAAAAGGATGAGTCATTTTTTCTGGCGTTTCAGGTGTTTCAACTTGTTGAAAACCAGGATACATTTGAAATGACAAGGGGGAATGCCTATTATGGATGGGTTGAATTCTATGTGTCCAACGCGGCGAATGTTGAAATTCTCGCGTCCGCAGTGGATCTTGGTGGCGGTGCGATGATTGTCGGAGGCGGAGCGGCAATCCCAGAACCGTCGTCGTCGTTGCTTGTGCTTGTCGGGCTTGCAGGGCTTGCGCTTTGCCGTCGCAAAGACGCCTCGTTCCTGTCTCCTATCTCGCGGCAAGACTCCAATCAGCGCAAAATGGCTTGAAATGTGATAAGTTGCAGGAAAAGCGAGGTATGCCGCGAAAAATGAAGCGACGGCGGGGTGTCTCCCCAAAAATGCTTGCCCGTCAGCGTGCGGCAAGTTTCGTCGCAACCGTCGCGGCGTGATGCCTCCGTGTGCGCCGACCGCCCGACCCGTTTTTCGACGCATCCCCTCCGCATTCGCCGGAGGAAATCGCGGTGAGAATGTTTCGTATTGGGTTCTTGTTGTCAGGCCGTGTAGAAATGTAGAGGGTGTAGAACTTCTACATTTTCTACACTTCTACACGGCAAAGGATTACTGCGCCGTCACGTCGGAGTCGCAAAGATGCTCCTCTCGTGCGTCCCCTGTCTCGCGCCTCGCGGCGCGCTCCGCCGCGCATCCGCCGAACCGCTCCTCCGCGTGTCGCTCAGTTCGGCACTCGCCCCCTCGCGTCCGCTCCTCATCTGCCTTTTTGTAGCGTTGTGTGTCATCGGCATTTCTGACACAATATCCCTCCGTTTTTGGGCGCGACGTTTTTGTGGGCGGCGGCGGAGCGGAGGATGCACCCGCGCCGAAGGCGTCGGGTTGGCTGAGCGCGAAGCGCGAACTGCGCAGCAGCCGCAAGGGCCTGCGTGTCGCGAGTGAGGCAGCGGAGGACTCGGCGCCGTATGAGAGTTGTCGCACGCAGCTAACGGTAGATGCCGAGGCAAGGCAGGCTGAAAACGGTTGTTTGTCTAAGCGCGAAAGGCGCAACGAGGTCCGAAGCGTACGAGATCGAGCGAGCGTATCCCCCGAACGAAGTGAGCCGCGAAGCGGGCGCTAGCGGGGTGCCCCGACGCGACGGCGTAAATCGGGTCGGTCGATACCCGCGCCGAAGCCGTGCAGTTTCCCCGCGCCGAAGCGCGGCAGACCCATTGGTTTTTGTGGCGGTTTTTGATATACTTTCACAATACATGGTCAAGGTCAAACTGACAAAAACCGAACTAAAGGCGAAAAACGACGCCCTGAAGCGTTTTCAGCGCTTTCTGCCTATGTTGCAGCTTAAGAAGCAGCAGCTACAGTGCGAGATTGCCGGAATCGCGGCAAAGGCCGACGAAGTCGCCGAGAGGGAGCGTGCTGCAAAGGCCTCGCTTGAGAGCTGGATCGGCCTTCTTGCCTCCGACGAAGACCTGACCGACGGCCTTGTGAAGGTGACCGGCGTGAACACCGGATCGGCCAACATCGCAGGAGTCGTGATCCCGACGTTCCTTTCAATAGACGTCGAGACAAGGCCGATAGACCCGTGGGCGACGCCAGCTTGGGCGGACAACGCCGTCGCCGCCGCGAAAAGCATCCTCGCCCTCAAGTGCGAGCGCGCCATATACGACGAGCAACGCCGCCTCGTGCAGGAGGAGCTGCGTCTCACCTCGCAGCGCGTCAACCTTTTCGAGAAGGTCAAGATCCCGGAGTGCAAGGAGGCAATTCGCGTGATCAAGATTGCGCTTGGCGACGAGCAGACCGCCGCAGTGACTCGCGGAAAGATTGCAAAGGGGAGGGACAAGTCGTGATCGTCCCAATGCGCCATCTCGACCTCATATGCCTCAAGTCAGAGGCCGACGCGACGCTTGAAAGGCTTCGCTCCATGGGGTTCGTCCATCTTGCGCTTGATACCGCCTCCGGGGATGGCGTAGCCGCCGCGAAGGGCGAGGCCGCCGACGCAGAGAAAGCAGTAATGCTCATATTGAAGGCGCGGGGCGACGAGGAAGTCGATGCGCGGCCATGTTCTGTCGAGGGCGTCCTCGCGCTTGACGAAGACCGCCGGACGCTCAAGGCGGAGAAGGATCGCCTGGAGCGCGAGATACGCACATACGAGGCGTTTGGAGACTTCGATCCCGCGCTTGCCGGCAAGTTGCGCGACAAGGGGCTGGAGCTTCACCTCTACGCAGACGGCTCTTTCGACATCCTCGGCGAGGGCGCGGAGAAGGGCGAGGCCCGCCAGACCGTCCGCTGGCCCGAGATGCGCCTTGGCAGGATGCGCGAGAAGCTTGCGAGGGTCGAGAACAGGATCAGGATAGACGACGCGAAGATCGCGGGCTGCGACGATGCGGCGATAACAGGGAAGTTCCCCGCCATCAGGGACCGCGTCGCGTTTGAGCAGGCGAAGGGGCTCATGTCGGAGAGCGGCGCGGTCGCCGTGATTTCCGGCTGGATCCCCGTTACGAAGGAAAAGGCGCTTCTTGCGGAGGTGACCCAGTCTGAGGCAGAGGGGCTTTTCGAGCGCGCAAACGCCCCTGGCTGGGGAGTCCTGCTGCGCGACCCTGCCGAGGGCGAGACGCCTCCGACGCTCATCGAGCCGCCTAAGATGTTCAGGCCCGTGACGGCACTCTTCGAAGGGCTTGGCATTGCGCCGGCCTACACCGAAAGCGACGTCTCGGTGCCGTTCATGTGCTATTTCTCGCTCTTCTTCGCGATGCTCGTCGGGGACGGCGGCTATGGCGCGATATTCCTGGCCGCGACTCTCGCGGCGCGGAAGAAGATGCCGCGCGCGTGGTTCACGCTCCTTACGGTGTTCTCGTCGGCGACGATTGTCTGGGGATTGCTCTCGAACACGTGGTTTGGCGCGGGCTTGCCGTTCGCGGCGGAATGGCCGACGGTGAAGTGGCTCGGCGACCCGACATACAACAACATGATGTTCCTCTGCTTCACGATAGGCGCGAGCCACCTTGTCCTTGCGCGGGTCTGGAGCGGGATTTGCATGTTGAACGACCGTGCGTGCCTTGCGCAGTTCGGCTGGGCCGGGATAGTGTTTTTCATGTATCTCGTCACGAATGCGATTGTAGGCATCTTCTCCGGTGTTCCGCAGTGGGCCTACTGGATGTTCGGCGTGTCGCTCGTCCTCGTGTTCGGCTTTACGCTCAAGGGGAGCGAGCTCAAGTCGAGGGGCATCGAGCTTGGGATGCTGCCGCTGAACATAATGAGCGCCCTCGGCGACATAATCTCGTACGTGAGGCTTTTCGCCGTGGGCTTGGCGTCTGTCAAGGTTGCCGAGAACTTCAACGACATGGCTGTCGGGCTCGACCTTCCGATCTGGCTCAAGGCCGTGCCGATGGTGCTTATTCTTCTCGTCGGGCACGGGCTCAACCTTGCGATGGCTGGGCTTTCCATCCTCGTGCACGCCGTCCGGCTCAACACGCTTGAGTTCTCGAACCACAAGGGCGTTTCCTGGGCCGGCTATGCGTTCAAGGCGTTCAAGAGGGCCGGTTCGTGAAGTGAACTTTAGGACAAACAGGGAAAACAAACCAAAGGAGAAAGCAAAATGGATGCAATGGTAGTGTCGGGAGCGATCGCGTGCCTCGGGCTGAGTGCGGCGGGATCGGCGTTTGGTACGGGCTTCGCCGCCGCGTCTGCGGTGGGCTCGTGGAAGAAGTGCTACGCGGCGAACAAGCCGGCGCCCTTCATCCTGCTCGGCCTCGTCGGAGCGCCGATCACGCAGACCCTCTACGGGATGATCCTCATGTTCATCATGCTCGGCAAGACCGGCGTCGCAGGCGCGGGCGTGCCGCTCCTCATCCTCGGCGTGTTCGCGGGGCTGGGCATCGGGCTTTCCGCGCTCTTCCAGGGCCGCGCCGCCGCCGCCGCCTGCGACGCGCAGGCCGAGACCGGCCAGGGCCTCACCAACTACTTCGGCGCCCTCGGCATCGTCGAGACCGTCGCCATCTTCACGATGGTGTTCACCATCATCGCCCTCGGCAAGATCGCGTAAATGCGCATCAGTCCCAAGCTGGGCTGGTTCCTCGCCTTTACCGCCGTCTTCGCGGCTGTTGCGGGGTATGTCTTCTGGGGCTGCTGGTCGTCCGACGTGACGTTTGTCTCGCCGGACGACAATGTTGTCTTCCTGACGGCATATGGCGACATCCTTACGTTCTGGAGGAACGGGTTCGTTACGTCCGGCAGGATGCTGCCGACTGACCTTCTCTGGTCCGGGCTTCTTTGGTCGCCTCTCTTTTGCCGCGAGCTGAAGTATGCCGTCGCCGTATATTGCGCCGCGCTTGGAATGGCGTATTTCCTGCGCGGGTGCGGGCTTCCCCGCCTGGCCTCGTATGGCGCGGGGCTCTTGCTTGCGTTCTGCGGCTACTGGTTCACCCTCTTCTCGGCGGGGCACGGCGGATGGTTCATCTGGATGACATATGGAGTCTTCGCGTTTGGGCTCATTGACAGGGCGATCAAGGGCGGGCGCATGCGCCACTATCTGCTGCTGGGCCTCGTCGTCGCCTGGAGCAGCTACTACCAGCCGGACCTCTGGCTCCTCTTCACGGCGTTTACAGGCGCGTATTTTGTGTTTCGCGCAGTGGCCGAGCGCCCTAAGTGGAAGTCGCTTTCAGCGGGCGTCGCACTTGCCGCCTTGGCGTTTTTCCTCGTAGGGGCGCCGAGCATCCATCAGGCCTTCACCGGTGCGCTGGCAGGCCGCGAAGGGCAGATAGAAGAGTCGAAGGGCTCTGCGATTTCAGGAGGCGAGGGCGTCAGCGACGCCGAGGCGCGATGGATATTCGCGACAAACTGGTCCATGCCGCCGGCGGAAACAGCCGAGTTCTTCAATTCGCGCGTCAACGGCGATACGAGCTGCCCGTTCGTCCTCTCCATCAACGGCCACAGGGGCGTCCGCCCATACACGGGCGCGCTTGGAAGGCCTTACAAGGCGGCGGAGGGCAACTACCGCCAGCATTCGCTTTACGTCGGATGGGTGACGTGCCTTCTGGCGTTGATAGGAGTCGCTTCGATCTTCGTCGGCGCGAGGCGCGAGGCGACGGATCGCCCTGCAATCGCCTTCTTCGCCGTTGCCGCAATCGTGTTCTGGCTATTTTCCATGGGGCGTTACTGCGAGATGGTATATCGGCTCGTTTACATGCTTCCGTTTGGCGACAGCATCCGTGCGCCGGTAAAGTGGCACCATCTCACGGAGTTTTGCCTATGCGTCCTTGCTGGTTTTGGAATCGCGGCGCTTGGTCGTTGGCTTGACGAGTTCTCGAAGGGCTCTGGCCGCCTGTCGCTTGCGCTTCAGGGCGCTCTTGCGTCTTTCGTTCTCGTAGGAGTCCTCGACCTTGCCTCGGAGGCGCGGAGGTTTTGTGCGCCAGTAGATTACGGAAGGGCGGTGAGGTCGGGATGCTCGTCGCAACTGACGATTCTTCCCAGGCAGCAGTTCCAGAACCCGCAGGTAGCGGAAGCCGTGCGTCGCGGACAGATTGTCTCCGTCGCCAACTGGCTCGGCAATCCAGACGCTTTCCTTGTGCAGTATCTCAAGCCGCTTAAGCATCAAAAGCCGATGGACCCGAAGCCGCTGCCGCTCACGCTTGGCGTCATATCCGTCGTCTCCGCGCTTTGCATTGCGGCGTTTTGCTGCAAGAAGCCAGGATGGGGGGGCTCTCCCCCAAATAACAGGTGCGGCGAGGGTTAATGGCGACTGAGGCGCCGGTATTTTCGCCGCCGCCGGGCGCGGCAATTTTACGGTGCACGCTGCCTGCGACGCCGAGAAGACAATCTGCCTGCCCAGGCGGTGCGACGCCGTGGAGGTGTTCGGACTGTAGGAGGCGTGTCGTGGCGTCAAGGAGATTGTCGATTCGATGAAGTGCGGCGGGAGTCGTATCTGGCACTTTGACGCGGAAGGAGGGGACGCGAGGTGATGAATGTGAAGTTGTCGGCTTTCGCGGCCGCTGCGGTTGCGCTGCAGCTTTTGGCTGATGTGCGTCCGCGTCCTGCCGCTCCGGGGCGAGAGGAGTGGACGTTCAGGCAGGAGCTTGCGGCGCCAGTGGAATACAAGGCCCGGGAAGGATTCTTGCTGCGCGACGAATACGGGCTTTCGGGGCGCACGGCCACTGTGCTTACGGACCTTAGGAGGTTTCTTGCATCGGCGCCGAGCCCTGCAACAAAAGAACTTTTGCTTAGGCGCGGTACTGTCGCCGGGCGTGAAAGCTACCGCTGCGACGTCCTGCCGCGCGGCAACGTGGTGCTGACCGCCGAGGACGACGACGGGATTCGCCGCGCAGTGTATTGGTTCGAAGACCGCGTATGCGCGGGCGACCTCGCTCCGGCAGTCAGGAAGCCCTGGCTTAAAGACCGCATATCGCGATGCTTCTTTGGCCCGATAAAGAGGCCGCCGTTCTTCCATGACGAGCTGATGGACGATGTTGACTACTATCCGCCGGAGTATCTCAATCGCCTTGCGCACGAAGGCGTCAACGGCCTTTGGCTCACGGTCGAATGGCGGGATATCGCCGAGACTGCTTTCACCGTTCGAAGCCCTGATGCCGACCGCAGGCTCGCAAAGCTCGGGCGCACGGTGGAGAGGTGCCTTGACTACGGAATCCGCACGTGGCTTTTTTGCATCGAGCCTCATGCCTGCACCGACGGGGACGAACTGTATAGGCGCCACCCCGAGCTGTTTGGATGCAGCATCTGGAATAGCCACGTCATGTGCCCGGCGTCGCCGGATGCGAGGAAATACATAGAGGAGTCCGTAAAGGACGTGTTCTCGCGTGTGCCGGGGCTGGGCGGAGTCATGATGATCTCCCACGGAGAGCGCCCGACGACATGCCTTTCAACGCGGGATGCCGTTACCGGCGGGCTCGTGTACGGCGCCAGCGGGCCGTGTGCGAGGTGCGCGGCGATTGAACCTTGGCGAATACACAACTTCACGGCGGAGTCGATAGTCCGAGGCATGCGCGCCGCCGGGAGCGATGGCTGTTACGTCAGCTGGCTTTATCAGCCGTATGTTCGCAGCGAGCGCGCGCCGTGGGTGGCGGACGTTGCGCGGCATCTGCCTTCCGGCGTCGCGCTGGCGTATAACTTCGAGTCAGGCATCGTCGCAGAGCAGCTTGGCCGCAAGCGCCACGGCGGGGACTACTGGCTGTCGCAGACAGGCCCGGCGGAGGGCTTCCGCGCAGTCGCCTCTGCAGGCAGGGAGGCGGGTGCTCCGATATACGCCAAGATTCAGGTGTGCAACTCACACGAGTGCGCCACCGTGCCGTTCGTGCCTGTGCCGGGGCTGCTCTACAGGAAGTATCGCGCAATGCGCGATGCGGGCGTATCGGGCGTATTGCAGTGCTGGTATTTTGGCAACTATCCGGGGACGATGAACAAGGCGGCGGGCGAGCTTGCGTTCGAGACGTTCGAGTCGGGCGAGGATGATTTCCTGAGGCGGCTTGCCGCGCCGCAGTGGGGAGAAAATAGCGAAGGTGTGGCGAAGGCGTGGCGAAGCCTTTCCGACTCATATTCGCGCTATCCGCTTTCAAACGACATGCAGTACTACGGCCCGTTCCACGCGGGCGTGGCATGGCCGCTTTCCGCTGAAATTCGCATGGGCCCTCTTGCCCGCACTTGGAAGCCGCTCGACGAGCCGGGTGGCGACGCGATAGGGGAGTGTCTGGAGAACCATACTCTTGAAGAAGCAGCGGCCATCGCCAGGACGATGTTTGAGATGTCCGCGGTTCGTGGATACGGCGGTGGAGACATCCTGGACGCGCTTTCCGCGGCATTCGCGGCGGACCGCGAACGCATGCGCGACATCGGCGTCATGCGAGCGTTCAGGCTTCTTGTAGAATCCGCCGCCGACATCTTCGGCTTTTACCTTGCACGGGAAAGGGCGGTAGTTGCAAGCCGCGTGCGCAAGGACTTCGCCGCAGCGCTTGCGGCCGTTGGGGAGATGAGAAGGCTTCTGCGGCGTGAACGCGAGGTGTCTGCGGAGATGTGCGCGCTTGCGGAAGGCGATTCGCGCCTGGGCTTCCATTCCGAGGCGGAATCGCACCAATTCCATCCGGCGTTGCTGCGTTGGCGATGCGGCATGCTTGAAGCGGAAGAGGCGAAGCTCGACGCAATCGAGGCGGAGCTTGCCGCGGGAAGGCCGTATCCGTTCTCGGACCATGAGCGCGGCGCTCCGTCCTTCCGCCTTGGCGAAACTGTTCATGGGGCAAGGGGGCTTTCGTTCTCGGCGAGGTTTCTCGATGACGGATGCCTTGAAATCTCCGGCTTGAATCCGTCGGGGATGGTGCTTTCCATGCGTCTTTTCGACCAGTGCGCGTCAAGGTGGCCGACGCAGGTCTATTTGCGTGGGGATGGCTGGGAGAACATTCCGAAGAACATTGTTTCTCGCGGTGCGGACGTGCGGCACTACGAAACGACGCCCGCAGCGACCGGGTGGCGCTTCCGCATAGTCGTAGGCGACGGCGAATGGGGCGGCGATGCGGCGCGGCGACCGGCCTGGCTTCATTTCTCAGATTCCAAAGGGGCGCTATGGCCGGATCGCCCGGTTGACTTCAAGAAAAGTCGGCTCAACCTTGGCGCAATTCCTCCCTCGGCATACGGACGCATCCAGCCGTGTGGCGAAGAGGATGAGAAAAGGGAGCAGGTTATAGGCGTCCACTCCGCAACGACGAACGGCGTGGAGGTCAGGTGGTTCGAGGAGATGGTGCCGATGAAGGACGGCACTCGCCTATACACATATGGCGCACTCCCTCCTGAGGGCGAGACGCGTGGGATTGTGTTCGCGCGCACTCCGTATGCGCCTGTCAAGCCGGTTGACATGTTGGCGTATGCGCTGGCGGAGCGCAAGACGCTCGCCCGTGGATACGCCCATGTGCGGCAGCACTCGCGCGGCACGGGCCTGAGCGAAGGCGCTTGGATTCCATACGAGAGCGAGCGCGAAGACGGCCTCGCCACGCTTGAATGGCTGCGCCGTTTGCCGCACTACGGCGGCGAGATATTCCTTGGCGGATCAAGCTACTGCGCGACCGTTCACTGGAGCTACCTCGACTCTGCCCCGCCAGACGTGAAGGGTGCGGCGCTTTCCGTCCAGGACGTCAACCGCTACAACATCGCATTCCGCAACGGGTTTTTCAAGGCAGGGCTCCACGGAAGCTGGTTTCTGAAGGGCTACAGGAAGAAGGACAAGTCCCTTTGCCGCAATGCGTCGGTGTCGTTCTCGGACTTTCCGCTCGCTGCGTTTTCGCGCCGCTACTGGGGCTTCGAGGTACCTGAATTCGACAACGTGGTGCGCCATCCCCGCCCGGACGATCCGTTCTGGCGCTCACGGGAGCCTGGGAGCGGAGCAGACTGCATGAACGCGTTGAACCGCTCGTCGATACCGATACTTCTGCGCACCGCGTTCTATGATATCTACACCGACGGCGTATGCGACATGTGGCGCGGCATGTCCGCCGAGCGACGCGCGAACTGCTCGCTTATAATCGAGGCCTACGGGCACTCTGGAGACATCGGAGAATGGGCGAAGGGCACGCTTGGCGAGTTCCCTGGAGGATCGCGCGAAGAGTCCGGCGTAACCGCTTTGGACTGGTTCGATTACTGCCGCACGGGGCGGCCGGCCAAGGGGACAGCGATAGGGATGACGCGTTACTACGCGCTCTGGGAGAACGCCTGGAAGGTTGAGCCGGAGTTGGCGGACGGTCAGCGCACGGTATGCCTCTCGCTTGGCGAGGGGTCGCGGTCGTGGACGTACGACCCGCGGCGTCCTCTTCCGAAGTTTCCCGGTTCTGGCGGAATATGCTTCGGCGGGATGCAGCTCCAGCCGCCGCCGGGCTTCAGGGACGACGTCGTTTCGTTCGTCTTGCCTCCGATTGAAGAGCGCCTGGACGTCCGCGGGCGTATGACTGCGGAACTTGCCGTTTCGAGCGACTGCGAGGATACGTGCTTCTATGTCCGCGTGAGCGTCGACAAGGGCGACGGGAATTGGTATCTGCTGCGTGACGACATAACTTCGCTTTCCTTTGCGGTCGGCAAGTACGCTCCAGGAACGGAGCGAAGCATTCCGTTCCGCTTTGCGGACCACGCCTTTCGTCTGGACAAGGGGGATGTCCTGCGCGTCGATGTTTCAAGCGCGAACAGCCAGTTCGCGCCACATCCGAATGTCGTAGGCGACGCCTTTGCCTGTTCAAGCCCCAAGGTCGCGCATAACACGGTGTATCCAGGTCGGTCGTTTCTCAAATTGCCCGTCATTGGCGGACAACGCCCTTGATGGCACAAGTGCCCATTGGTGCCCATGGGGAGACACCCCTGCTGCGTTGCCGTTTTCCGGCGTAAAACCGTACGTTTCTGCGATATATCGATTTTCGTTGTGCTTTTTTGGGTGCACCCTTAAGGCTTTGCCAGCTAGCTTTCTTGCAAGACTTTTCTCTTCGCTAGAATGCTCCGTCAGAATAGATCTGGAAAGATTCGGGAAAGATTCAGGAAAGATTCGGGAAATGTTGGAATCCCGGTTCTATGCTATCATGTTCTCATCCAGCGGGGATGGTCCCTGCTGAGAAATAAGGAGGACAAGACAATGGCAAGGACGAGAAGGGTCAAGAGCATGGCCGAGGGCGTAGCCCACTACCATCTCATATCGCGCGCGTGCAACA
>Ga0310690_10010609_pt1 | contig 11450 bp, 10 predicted proteins | sample AusTroGonzalo_MG_2_FD_207661 | JGI IMG/M metagenome (GOLD analysis project Ga0310690, IMG submission 207661) | Bovine rumen microbial communities from tropical cattle in Woodstock, Queensland, Australia - Gonzalo_04 (v2) (version 2) | ecosystem: Host-associated > Mammals > Digestive system >...
AATGAGGAATATCTTTATATGCAGTCATTTCAACTCTTTTAGGATCTATTAACAAAAATTTAACTTCGTCAGGTCTTGCTTTATAAAGTATAGATAAAATTATATTATGTACTCCAACACTTTTACCCGAACCGGTTGAACCTGCTATAAGTAAATGCGGCATTTTTGCCAAATTAGAAATGTAACCGCTACCATCGGTTTTTGTTCCTATAGCAAGTGCCAATAACGACTTTGAATTATGAAATTCGTCGGTATCAAGAATATCCCTTAAACTTACAAGAGAAGCTTTTGGATTTGGAATTTCTATACCTACTGCAGACTTTTCCGGAATTTGTTCAATTCTTATGGCTGCCGTTTTCATTGCCAAAGAAATGTTATCCATTATATTTGTTACAGACTGAATTTTTACACCCGGTGCAAGCACGATATCATACCTTGTTATAACAGGGCCTGGAATGATATCCTGTACAACTGCATCTATTTTAAAAGATCTTAATGTTTCTCTTAACGCCTCGGCTCTTTCTTGGAGTTCGGTTTCATTTATTTGTGTATTTAAAGCACCTTCTCTTAAAAGATTGACGGGGGGTAAAACATATTTAAAAGTTTTCGTGTCGATTTTTTCAACTTTTTCGTTTTTTTCAACTTTCGGTTTTATCTCTTCCTGTGCAATTTTAATTTGTTCCTTAACAAAATCATTATTACTTTCTTTTTTATTACTTTGCCTGCTATCTATAATTCTCGGTTTTTCCACCTGTTCAAAAGGTTCTTTTTCTTCGTCGGTATCTTTTTTATTTTTTTGAATTATCGTCGGTTTTTCTTTTTCGGCTTTTTTATCGTTCCAACCTTTTATGTCGTCAATCAAAGAAACCCAAAAACCGTAAAGAATACTTGCAATTGAAATTCTTAAAAGTTTTACACATAAAAACAAAATTATTAACAAAACCAAAATTATTGCTATCGTTAAACCGAAAAACTCTTTCAAAAACGGTGCTAATTTTATGCCCGCCCAACCGCCGGATATTTTAAATAATTGCAAAAATACGGATAACAAAATTACAATAAACAAAGAAGAAACAAATTCCAGTTTAGGCATAAGCTTAACGGAAACTATAAATCTTTTTATCCCGGCAACTAAAAAAAGAACAGGAATTGCATAAGAAGCCGAACCGAAAATATTTAAAAGAATATTGACAAGTGCTTCACCTATAATGCCCGTTTCTTTTGTTGATACAAAACAATAAGTCAACAGAAATGCAACAATACAATAAACCGTTGCTACAAAAATTCTGTTTATATTTTTAGCTTTTGAACCTGCCATAAATAAAAAACCTCTAACATTTAAAAATATAATTTTATATTATACCAAATAACAAATTTCGAGGCAATTTGGAGGGAAAGATATATATGAGGATATAAGCATGAAAAAAACGGAAAATTTAAAGAGTGAATTATACGAAAAAAAATTAATGCCAAATGTCGAAAAACAAATACTTATAAATTGAAACGGTATCTTCTAAAATATTTGAAAATAATGAAATAATACTTATGTTTTTTGGAAAAATTAAAACCAAAACAATTGAAACCATTACAACATTTATTAAACAGACAATAACCAAAGAAAAGAATCTTCCGTAAACTTTCATATCCGATTGTCCTATACTTATTGCATAAAAATTAAGTGCGAAATGAAAAGCAATTGCAATACCGGATAGAAATAAATAGTATGAATAAAACGGTTTTACATCAATAAACCATGCCAAAAACAAATATATAATTATTATCAACAGTGAATATATCGGTATAAAGTAAGGCGACAATGTAATAAAAATATTATCTTTTGTTAAAGAAACACTACCGCTGTTTTTTGATACTTTAAATTTTTTTATTCTTGCACCGCTTAAAAGCCCGGCTAAAGCATGGGTAAGCTCATGTCCGAAAACATAAGTTCGCATAGGTTTAAAAAAAACAGCTTGAAATATAAAATAGATAATTATTCCAAGCCAAAACGGAACCATACTTAAATTTGTTGTTCCTGCAAAAGTTAAAATTGTTTTTATAAAATTATAAATACAAACAACAAGTAACGGTAAAAGTAAAACGGCAATTATTGTTCTAAAAAATTTCATAATATTTATTAATGATAGCTGATTCAGAAAATGTTTCACATTTTCTTAGCTGAGCCAATTTTATTTCATAAAATTTCAGCTGATAGTTTCGTTGTTGAACGTGAGTTTTCGGTATTTTTCGCTTTGCGAAAAATCTAATTTTTTATCAAAAATTACTTTGCAATTTTTACAACAAACTTCTCAGCTCATCAGCCTATCAGCTTCTCAGCTTTTGTTTATAATTTTTTTCATATTGATGACGGCGGTTTCAAGCCCGTCAAAAACAGCTTGTGCTATAATTGCAAAGCCTATATTAAACTCGTTAAATTTACCTAAAGAACTTATATTTGAAACATTTTGATAATCAAGGCCGTGTCCTGCATTGACGATTAAATTTTTTTCTATCGCGAACAATGAAGCTTGTTCGATTTTTGCTATTTCATCGGCAACTTTATTTTGTGTTTTAAATGCCAAAGCATATTTACCCGTATGCAATTCAACGGCATCGGCACCTATATCGGCACAAGCTTTTACCTGCTCTACGGCAGGATCTATAAACATACTTACAATTATTCCTTTTTCTTTTAACTTTGCAACAACCGTTTTTAAATATTCTTTTTGTCCCGCGACATCAAGCCCGCCTTCGGTTGTAACTTCCTTCCTTTTTTCGGGAACAATACAAACCGAATACGGCTGCAATTTAAGAGCGATATTTATTATTTCTTCACAGGCTGCCATTTCAAAATTAAGCCTTGTTCTTAAAGTATTTTTTATATCAAAAACATCTTTATCCTGAATATGTCTTCTGTCTTCTCTCAAATGAGTCGTTATGGAATCGGCTCCCGCCTTTTCACAAATTGAAGCCGCCTGAAGAGGACTCGGAAAATCTTCTTTTCTTGCCTGCCTTAAAGTTGCTATATGGTCAATATTTACACCGAGTTTTATCATTTATTTTTCCTTTTCAATTTCTTTATTTGCGAGTTTTGCAATTTGTTGTGCATACTTTTTTATTTCCGTTTTACTTTGTCCCTCAATCATAACTCTTAACAAATTTTCTGTTCCGGAATACCTAACCAAAACTCTGCCGTCACTACCTAACTTTTTTTCAATTTGCTTTATAAGTTTTGATGTTTCGGACAATTTTTCCAAAGGAATTTTTGTTTTAACTTTTTGGTTTATAAGTATTTGCGGATATTTTTTTATCCAACTGCACATTTGCAATAATGTTTTATTTTGTTTTATCAATATGTTTAACAATTGCAAAGCACTTACCATACCGTCGCCGGTATCCATTAATTGTTTAAATATTATGTGTCCCGACTGTTCACCGCCGATAACGGCTTTATATTTTTTTAAATCTTCATACACATACCTGTCGCCGACTTTACTTGTAACGACATTTATTTTTTGTTGTTTTGCGGCTTTAATTAAACCGAGGTTTGCCATAACGGTAATTACAAGAGTATTATTTTTAAGTTTACCTGTATCTTTTAAATATTTTGAAACGACACCTAAAAAATAATCGCCGTCTCTGACATTGCCTTTTTCGTCAACCGATATTACTCTGTCGGCATCACCGTCAAAAGCAAAACCGCAAAAAGCTTTTTGTTTTTTTACCGTTTGTGCAACAACTTCGGGATGTAATGCACCGCAATTTAAATTTATATTTTTGCCGTCGGGTTTATTGTTTATAACAATAACATCGGCTTTTAATTTTTTTAAAACTTCCGCAGCTATTTTTGAAGAAGCACCGTTTGCACAATCTATTGCTATTTTTTTACCTTTCAACAAATTTTCAGGCACAAGCGATAACAAAAAATTTTCATACTGTTTTATTAAATTTTTGCCCGACAAATTTTTTATTTTTGAATTTTTCTTTAAAACTTTTTTTTCTTCTATATACTTAACTAAATTTTTTTCAAGTTTTGCTTCCGTTTTATCGGGCAATTTTAAACCTTTCGAGCTGAAAAATTTTATACCGTTATCCGTATAAGGATTGTGTGAAGCCGATATTACAATTCCTGCCTGATAATTATTTTTTTTCAATAAACAAGATACTGCCGGTGTAGGTAAAACTCCTAAATTTATAACTTTTATCCCTGCAGCATTAATGCCTGTTTGCAAAGCCTTTAATATTCTTGAACCGGACTGTCTTGTATCCCTGCCGATTAAAATACCGTTACCTTTTTTATCAAGACTTTCCGCCAACACATAACCTATAAGTGCAACAGTTTTATTATCAAAAGGAAACTTGTCCGCTTTTCCTCTTATTCCGTCGGTTCCGAAAAATTTCATAACATTACCTCTGTAGATATTGATGTAACATAAAACCAAAATAAAACAGCAAGCAACAAAGCTATCAACTTTAATTTCCAATTTCTTTTTAAACTTTCTTTTATGGTATTCAAATTAAATTTTATCATAACTTATAACTCCACTTTTTTTGAATAACAATAATTTAATTTATCAAGTAACTTTTCAGGTTCTATTACTTCAATTTTCCCTTCATAAGCAATTGATATGTTACCGTTTTCTTCCGACACTATTACTATAACGGAATCCGTTATTGATGATAACCCCAAACCTGCTCTGTGTCTTGTTCCCAAATGTTTATTTTCAATTGTCGAACTTAACGGCAACACACAACCTGCAGAATGAAGTCTTTCATCTTTTATTATTATTGCACCGTCGTGTATAGGTGCTTTTGTATTAAAAATGGAAAGTATAAGTTCCTGTGATATTTTTGCATCTATAACGATACCTGTTTCGGAATAATTTTGAAGCCCCATTTCTTTTTCCAAAACTATTAAACCGCCTATTTTGGCTTTACTCATTTCAATTGAAGCTTCGGAAATTTCCGATAAAAAACCGAAATTTTTATCTTTGGAAGAATGTGAATAATGAAGTGTAGAAAACCTTGCACCCAACTTTGCAAGAACAAGCCTTATTTCGTCGTTAAAAACAACCGCAAGTATTACAACGGCACCTATCCAAAATTTACCTAACAACCATGCAACAGTTTGCAAATGTAAAATATCTTTTGCAATAAGAGTTATAAAAATTAAAATTAAAAGCCCTATTACAATTTGTAAGGACCTTGTTCCTTTAATAATTAAAAGCAACCTGTAAAAAATGTAATATACAATAAGTATATCCAAAATATTTACAATCCAAGTTGACCAAATTGTTGAAAGTAAACTCATTATAATTCCTTTATCTTTTCAAAAACTTTTATTGCTTTTTTTGTTTCTTTTACATCGTGTACTCTTACAATATCGGCACCGTTTATAACCGAAATTATGTTTGCGGCAAGTGTAGCCGACGGTCTTTCATCAAGTTTTTTTGTTCCTATTACTTCGGCTAAAAAACTTTTGTTTGAAAGCCCGATAAGCAACGGAACATTTAAAGATTTGAACTCAAACAATCTTTTTAATATAAGCAAATTATCGTCAACAGTTTTACCGAAACCTATACCCGGGTCAACGATAACACTTTCTTTTTTTATTCCGTTGTCCAGAGCAAAATCAATTTGTTCGGACAAAAAGTTAAATACCGTGCTTAACATATTATTATATCTTATATTTTGTTGCATCGTCAAAGGATTTTTTTTCATGTGCATTAAAATAACTGCCGCTTTATTTTTCGCAACAACTTTTACCATTTCCTTATTTTTATATCTTAAAGCATATATATCGTTTATAATATCGGCACCTTCATTTAATGCAATATGAGCAACTTCCGGTTTATATGTATCAACAGATACGGGCATTTTTGATTTTTTTCTGAACAGTTTTAAAAATTTCCGTATTTTTTCTGTCTCAAATTTAACCGGAACGGGATTTGAACCCGGCCTTGTAGATTCCGCCCCGACATCAATTATATCGGCACCGTCTTTTTGCATTTGTAAAGCTTTTTCTACAGCAACCGTTTCGTCATCTATTCCGTTTTGAAAAAAAGAATCGGGAGATAAATTTATTATTCCCATTACAAGAGTTTTATTTAATGCTATTTTTTTATCTGCACAAACTATTTGTTTTAATTGAAATGAATTTATATCATTTATTTTTTGTGATAAACTTTTAAGACCGAAAGGTTGTTCTTTAATTTTTAAAGTTAATTTTTCTATTTGGTTTGTATTTGCACAAATAACAATATCGGAGTTACCTTTTTTAAATAAAGAAATATTTTTGTTTACGGCGACATCACAACCGCAGGAAATTGCTTCCTGTTTTAAAATATTTGCGGCTCTGTTATCAATGTTTTCAACAACAAAAGAATTGCCGACAATTTTTTTTGCAAGTTTTTTATAAACATACTCATCACATTTTGAACTTGCAATTATTTTCATTGCATCTTTTATGTTATCTGTTTTTGTTTTTTTTACGATCATAATATTTAGTTTAGTGCTTAGGACTTAGAGCTTAAAGTTTAGAAATTATAGTTTAATGATAAACAAACTTTTAAAAATTTTATTTTAATAACGAAAGGGCTTCGGCACGAGTTCTTGCATCTTTCAAAAATATACCTCGCATTGCGGAAGTTATCATTTTTGCACCGGGCTTTCTTACTCCCCTCATTGTCATACATAAATGTTCGGCTTCTATTACAACCATTGCACCTTTCGGTTGAACGGTTTTCATTATCGTATCTGCTATTTGTTCCGATAATCTTTCCTGTAATTGCAACCTGTGTGCAAAGGCTTCCACTACCCGCACTAATTTTGAAACACCGACAATTCTGCCTTTTTTAGGCAAATATGCTATATGAACTTTTCCCGAGAAAGGTAATAAATGATGTTCGCACATTGAATACAGTTGAATATCTTTAACGATAACTATTTCTTCGTAATTTTCCGTTTGATAATGCACGGATATCAAATTATCAATATCTTCGTTATAACCGGTAAAAAACTCCTCGTAAAATTCCGCAACTCTTTCAGGAGTTCTTTTTGTGCCTTCTCTTTTTGTATCTTCACCGAAGGCTTCCAACATCATTGATACGGCTTTTTGAAATTTCTGTTTATCAAACTTTCTTGTTTTCTGTTTCATTTTTTTCTTCTTCCGTTTTTGCAAATAAGTCATTTTCAGTGTCCGAAATATTTTGTTTCTTTTTTATTTTTTTTACTTTATGTTGCTGTTCCGGTTCTTCTTTTTTTGTTTCCGTATCTTTTACCTGTTCTTGTTTAATTTCGGGCTCGGAAACATTTTGTTTTACCTGTTCTTCTTGAACAGGTTGTTTAATTTCCGTTTGCTCAACATTCACGGGCTCCGTTTTTTCCAACAGTTCACCTTTCATTATCTTATCGACTTCTTCACCTGTTAAAGTTTCTTTTTCTATTAAATTTTTAACCAAATTATCAAGTTTATCTCTGTTATCTTCCAAAATTTTTCTTGCCGTATTTTTTGCTTTAACAATAATTGCTTTTATTTCATCATCTATAAGCTCGGCTGTTTTATCGGAATGTTTTTGACTTCTTGAAATATCCCTGCCCAAGAAAATTTCTTCACTGTCTTTTTCCAAAGTAAGTGTTCCTATTTTATCACTCATACCGAACTCGGTAACCATTCTTGTTGCAATTTTTGTTGCCCTTGCAATATCATTTTGTGCACCTGTAGTTATTTCATTAAATACAAGTTCTTCGGCAACCCTTCCGCCCATAAAGATTGCAAGCCTGCCTTCAATTTCCGTTTTCGAAGTTAAAAATTTATCTTCCAAAGGAAGTTGTAAAGTATAACCTAAAGCTCTACCGCTTGCCATAATCGTAACTTTATGAACGGGATCGGTATTCGGTATAACTTTTGCAACTATTGTATGCCCTGCTTCGTGGTAAGCAATTATACTTTTTTCTTTATCCGATATTACCCTTGATTTTTTCTGAGGACCTGCAAGAATTTTGTCTATTGCAGCTTCAAAATTTTTCATGTTTACACTTTGCAAATTTTGCCTTGCTGCAAGCAAAGCAGCTTCGTTTGCAAGGTTAGCCAAATCGGCACCGACAAAACCGGAAGTTCTTCTTGCTATAACTTTTAAATCCACATTAGGATCCATTTTTATATTTTTTACATGAACTTTTAAAATTGCTTCTCTATCATTTAAGTCGGGTGTATTTACCATAACCTGCCTGTCAAACCTACCTGCTCTAAGAAGTGCTTGGTCCAAAACATCAGGCCTGTTTGTTGCGGCTATTATAATAACACCTTCTTTTGAATCAAAACCGTCCATTTCAACTAATAATTGATTTAAAGTTTGTTCTCTTTCGTCATGCCCGCCGCCAAGCCCTGCACCTCTTTGCCTGCCGACAGCATCTATTTCGTCTATAAACAATAAACACGGTGCATGTTTTCTGCCCTGGTCGAATAAGTCCCTTACCCTTGATGCACCTACACCGACGAACATTTCAACAAATTCAGAACCGCTTGCAGAAAAGAAAGGAACACCTGCTTCACCTGCAACGGCTTTTGCAAGTAAAGTTTTACCTGTTCCCGGAGCACCTGCAAGTAAAACACCTTTTGGAATTTTACCGCCGAGCTTTTGAAATTTGCCTGGATTCTTAAGGAAATCCACAATTTCCTGCAGTTCCTCTTTTGCTTCCTCACAACCTGCAACTTCTTTAAATGTAATTTTTTTATTACCGTCTGCAAGTTTGGCTTTGCTTTTACCGAACAGCATCGCCTGTTTACCGCCACCCTGAAAACCCCGCATCATCCATATCCAAAATATAATTAAAAGTATTATCGGACCCCAACTCATTAAAAGAGGGCCTATCCATCCGTTCTGAGGTTTAGCTTCAAATTTTGCTACTTTATTTTTTTCCATATCCTCAATAAGGTTAGGATCATCTAAACGAACTGTTTTAAATTTTTGTATGGAACCGTCGGCAGCTTTCATTTCACCTTCAATAGTATCCGGAGATACCAAAACATTTATAACATTACCCTGCCTAATACTCTGTTTAAAATCGGAATATGGTAAATCCTGTTGTTTGCTTTTATGCCTTGCAGACTGCATAAAAGATAACAATATAACGAACAGGACTATCCAAAAAACAAAGCCCCACGAATTTTTGGATTTCATAAAAAACCTCTTATTTTAAAATTCCTATATAAGGCAAACCTCTGTATTTACCGTTATAGTCCAAGCCGTAACCGACTAAAAAACCGTCTTTTATATCTATTCCGCTATAATTAACGGAAATATTTTTGTACTTTTCAACTTGTCTGTTAACCAACACACATAATGTAACCGATTTTGCTTTATTTTTTAAAATTAAATTTTTAAGATAATATAAAGTTCTTCCCGTATCACAAATATCGTCAATTATAAGCACATCTTTATCTTTAACGGCTACGGTATTATTTATATTAACCGTAATTTTTTTTGTTGTCTGTTTACCTTTATACGACGATACTTTTATAAAATCTATTTCAAAATCAATTTTTAATTTTCTTATTATGTCACTGCAAAAAATAACACTTCCCGAAAGCACCGACAATATAAGCAATTTTTTATTTTTAAAATCTTTATTTATTTTTTTTGCTATATCGGAAACTCTTTTTTCTATCCGTTTTTGATTAAAAAATTCAGTTACTTTTAAGTTTTTATTTTTCATTATAAATTATTATTATATTCAAAAAACATTGATAAATCAAGAAAAAAATTTCTACAACTTAATTGTAAAAAACAATAATAAATAAAAGAAACTATCCTAACTTAAAAGTTAAGATAGTTTCTTTTAAATATTTTTACTTATTAAAAAATTAGTTCAAGCTCTTTTTCCTTCTTTTCTTTTATTTTTTTCCCATTTTTCATAACAGTAACCGGAAAGTTCTTTAAACCTTTTTGAAGTTCTGCTTGAGTATTTGCATCTAAAATTAAATTTCCAATTTCATCGGCTTTTTTAGCTGCATTTTTATATTTTACAGCAGAAACAGAAATTTTAAGCATGTAACCATTTTTACCTTTTGCAGTTATGTCATACGATTTGGTTTTAGAATTATATTTAACATTAAAACTTGTATAACCGGCTGCACCTTTACCAAAACATGCCCAAATTTTATTTGCTTTTTTATATGAAGTCAAAAGTTTTTTTGCATTGTTAAAAGCTGCTTTATTTTTACCGCCTTTTTCAAATGTAGCTTTAATTTGTTTTATTTGTTTATTGGTCAACCCAACTAAATTTAATGTTCCGAATTTTGTTTTATAAATATTTTTAGATATAGCTTTAGTTGTACTATTATTTTTGGGAATTTCCGGAGTATTGTTTTTTACTTCAGGTGTGGTTGTATTACTTGCAGAAGTTTCCGGAACATTATTTTTTACTTCAGATGCAGCTTCATTATTATTATCATTATTATTATTTGAGAGAGATTCAGAAACTTTATTTTCTGTTCCAAATGCATTTATAGAACTTTCGGAAAGCATCCAATTATTTTCAGTTGTAACTTTATTCTTGCTTTGTTCAAATGTGTCACGAGTAAGAGGAGTAGATTCAACTGAAATATTTTTAATACTATCTTCAGAAATCACATAAAAATCTCCAAGTTTATCAACCTGAATTTCAGAATTAAGTTCAATTTTAATATCATATTTTGCTCCGGAAAGAGGCTTTTCCACCATATTTCTTTCTGTAGGCGATAATTTATCAGTTGAAACAATAAAAGTAGCTTTTTCCGATGAGCCATCAGCCTTACTTACATTAGCTTCTATTTTTAAAAACCCTCTTTTATTAATTATTTCTCTTGTAGCATTTGTTATAGCAGTATCCGGAACCGTTAAATTTAAACTTTCACTTGAACTATCATCGGCAACAACATAAGAATTTTCTATTAATTTGCTTCCTGAAATTTTTTCTTCCGTTTCTATTTTGTCACTATTAAAAAATATTTGAGACTTTGTTGTTTCTTCGGATGTTTGTTCAAAAAACAACTTTCTACCAAGTTCGGTATTCTCGTCTTTCAATTCAACAACAAATTTTTCATCTCCATTTTTAATAAATGCAAGATAAGCTTCATTCCCGTTCTCGTCAAAAACTTTATCAACTTTATAAGGAACATATCCCTTATCAGTAAGCAAATATACCGTATTTTCATCCACTTTTACAAGATCATTCACTTTACCGACAGTCCCAAGAGTTGCTTCAGGACCTTTTGTTTTTATTGCATTGGAACAAAAAACAGGAGTTGCTACATTTAATACAAAAAACATTGAAAAAACTACTACCAAAAAAATTTTTGTTTTTTTCATTTATCCTCCTAAATTTATTTAAAATTATCATACACCATTTCCTACTAATATTATAGCACATTTTTTTATAATTGCAACTTATAAATTGTGAAAAATTTGTAA
>Ga0310690_10010610_pt1 | contig 11449 bp, 12 predicted proteins | sample AusTroGonzalo_MG_2_FD_207661 | JGI IMG/M metagenome (GOLD analysis project Ga0310690, IMG submission 207661) | Bovine rumen microbial communities from tropical cattle in Woodstock, Queensland, Australia - Gonzalo_04 (v2) (version 2) | ecosystem: Host-associated > Mammals > Digestive system >...
CTAATACCCTTGCTGCGTTCCCACCCTGGGGGATTCAAAGGGAGCTGGCCGTACAGGACTTACCCATGATGAAAAAAGATCGATTTGCTCGAAAGCGGGTGCAAAGGTAAGCATAAAAATTGAGAAAAGAGAATTGAGAATTGAGTTTTTTGGCGTTTTTAACTATTTTTTTAAAGAAAGCCCCCGTTATATGTAGGAAAATGATTAATTTTGCACCCTGAAAGAGTTAAATGTTAAAATGACAGCACCAGAATATATACAACTGAAAGCGTATGCACGTCAGGATGGTTTCTTCCTGGCAATATTTTGGATAGTCTGCTTTATTAGCTACATTATAGGACTGACCAACCAGTTGGTAGGCATGCTATCGATGCTGATGGTGGTGGCAAGTCCGTTTTTTGTGGCTACCAGACTGAAGAAATTCCGCGATGAGGGTAGGGAGGGAGTAATATCCTTCGGCCGCAGTTATGCCTACACAATCTTCGTATTCTTCTACGGAGCAGTGCTGTTGGCAGTAGCGCAGTATCTGTATTTCGCATATATGGATAACGGCTATCTGGTAAACTCGCTGGCCAGAATGATGAGTACCGACGAGGCAAAGATGATGCTTGAGCAGTATGGAGCCCAGAGTCTGGTAGACGAAGGTCTGGCCGAGATGGCTGCCACACGCCCAATTGACTATGCACTGAACATACTAACCATAAATATCTCGTTGGGCTTTATACTTGGTGTGCCTATCGGACTTATTATGCAACGAAGAAAATTAGATTAAGATTATGGATATATCAGTAGTTATACCTCTTTATAATGAGGATGAATCGATTCCTGAACTCTATGCGTGGATAGAGCGCGTGATGAAACAGAACAACTTCAGCTATGAGGTTATCTTTATCAATGATGGCTCTACCGACCGCTCGTGGGAGATTATACAGGAGCTGAACCAGAAGCAGCCTGACGTGGTGAAGGGTATCAAGTTCCGTCGTAACTACGGAAAGAGTCCTGCACTATACTGCGGTTTTGAGCAGGCACAGGGCGACGTGGTTATCACTATGGATGCCGACCTGCAGGATTCGCCCGATGAGATTCCAGAGCTGTATCGCATGATTAAGGAAGAGGGCTACGACCTTGTGAGTGGTTATAAGCAGAAACGCTATGACCCGATTTCGAAGACCATCCCAACAAAGCTGTTCAATGCTACAGCACGTAAGATAAGCGGTATCAAGAACCTGCATGATTTTAACTGCGGACTGAAAGCTTATCGCAAGGCAGTGGTTAAGAATATCGAGGTGTATGGTGAGATGCACCGTTATATACCATATCTGGCTAAGAATGCTGGTTTCAACAAGATTGGCGAGAAGGTGGTTCAGCATCAGGCACGTAAGTACGGATCGTCGAAGTTTATGGGACTGAACCGTTTCGTAAACGGATATCTGGATCTGCTTACACTCTGGTTCCTGAGCACATTCGGCAAGAAACCTATGCACGTGTTCGGTTTCCTCGGAACTCTGATGTTCTTTATCGGATTTGTGGCTGCAGTATGGATTGGTGCCGACAAACTGTGGTGCCTGGCTAACGGCATACAACAGCGACTGGTAACTGATTCGCCTTTCTTCTACATCGCACTTACGATGATGATCCTTGGTACACAGCTGTTCCTGACAGGATTCCTGGGCGACCTTATTAGTCGTTCGTCATCTGGACGTAATGACTACCAAATAGAAGAGACTATATGATGAAGCGTGTTACATATCTGTTCCTTGGAGTGCTGATAGCTGCGTGCACATCAATAGACTGTCCGGTGGAGAGTAATGTGGCAACGCTATATCAGGTGTGTAATAGCGACGGTACAGAGTTGACACTGACTGACTCTATCACTGTGACTACTAAAACTGCTGAGGACAGTGATACCATTATATTCAACAAGGGTGTGGGCATAAGCTCGTTCTCGCTGCCAATAAGCTACAAGCATCCTGAGGATGTGCTGGTGTTCAGCTTTGACAACGAAAACAATAAAAACCTGCATGTTACCGATACTGTGTGGATTAAGAAAGAAGACTATCCGCACTTTGAATCGGTTGACTGCAGCGCTTCGTTCTTCCACAACATCACAGATGTGAGATATACACGCAACTACATCGACTCAATAGTTATTAAAAACCCATCGGTGACATATGACTCTAAGACGGTTCATTTCTACTTCTATCCTAAGAGCAGCAATTAGTATTGTGGTGCTTTCGGCATCGGTGCCTGCATCGGCTCAGAAGTTCTTCGCATTCCAGAAGGACTCGGTACCCACATTCCGTGGCTTTGCTGTATCGTTCGACCTGGTGGGAGCTGGACTGATGGCATTCAGCGATAACGGACAGTATGAAGGTGCGCTGCGCATAAACCTGCACGATGAGTGGTTCCCGATTGTTGAACTTGGATTGGGCAGGGCCGATCATAATGATGATGTGACTTATATCCACTATAAAACTTCGGCTCCTTACTTCAGAATAGGTATCGACAAGAACCTGCTGAAGGAGAAGCATGGACCTTACCGACTGTATGGCGGACTGCGCTATGCATTCACATCGTACAAGGTGGACATAGCCCGACAGGATTTTCCTGATCCGGTGTGGAAGTGGAATACTGGCTTTGGTATTAAGGATGCTCAATGTAACTACCACTGGATAGAGGCTGTGGTTGGCGTGGATGCCAAGATAGCCGGACCAGTACACTTGGGATGGAGTATCAGATACAAGCGACGTATATCGCACAGCGAGGATGGCGAGTTCGGTAATACGTGGTATGTGCCCGGATTCGGTAAGTTCGGAGATACCAGACTTGGTGGAACATTTAACGTTATAATAGATATCTAAACTAGCATGCGGCAGTCGGGAAATAAAAAATGGATGTGGCAGTTGCCATTCTTGGTACTGCTTATAGTGGGAACAGTGCAGATTCTACGTCACGAGCGCAACGTGCCGTACCAGAAGAGTGCCGACAAGGTGTTCGGTACGTTCTATCATGCCACGTATCAGTGTGACTCGGATCTTACATACAGCATCAATGCAGAGCTTGCAAAGGTTGATGCATCGCTGTCGCCATTCAACAAGAACTCTATTATCACTGCAGTGAACCAGAATAAGAAAGTGGAGATTAACGACATGTTCCAGGATGTGTTCTATCTGGCTATGCAGATATCGAAAGAGACCGACGGTGCGTTCGACATTACCGTAGCCCCACTGGTAAACGCATGGGGATTCGGATTCAAGAACGGCATTGAACCTACAAGTGAGCAGGTGGATAGTCTGAAGCAGATAATAGGCTACCAGAAGGTATCGCTTTCTGGTGGTAAGGTTACAAAAACCGACGACAGGGTTATGCTCGACTGCTCGGCTATAGCCAAAGGCTATGGTACTGATGTTGTGGCACGACTGCTGCGCAGCAAGGGCATAACTAACTTCATGGTTGAGATTGGTGGCGAGATTGTTACCAGTGGCGTTAATGCCGAGAACCAGCCCTGGCGTGTGGGAATAACTAAGCCTGTTGAAGATCCGATGGGTACTACCGGCGAGGTGCAGAGTATTGTAAAGATTACTGATAAGGCGATGGCTACCAGCGGTAACTATCGTAACTTCTACTATAAGGATGGAAAGAGATATGCACATACCATCGACCCGAAGACGGGTTATCCCGTGCAGCACAACATACTGTCGGCAACGGTGTTTGCCAAGAGTTGTGCAGTGGCCGATGCCTATGCCACATCGTTTATGGTGATGGGAATGGAGAAAGCCCAGCAGTTGCTGGAGCAGCATCTTGAACTGATGGCATATCTTATCTACTGCGATGAGGATGGCAAGAACGCTGTGTGGTATTCGCCATCGTTGGAAAACAAAATACAGAAGTAGAGTATGGCCTCACTACAGTTGTTCGACAAACTGTTGCAATTTCCCTTGTTTCAGGGGATGAGTCGTGACGATCTGGAGATAGTTGCCGGACACACCCGCTTTGGATTTATGAAGCTGGGAGCTGGTAAGACTGTAGTGAAATCGGGTGATACATGTACTCAGTTGCACTTCCTGATAAACGGAACGCTTAAGGTTCGTACTTATGCCGATGACTACGGCTATTCGGTTGAGGAGCAGATGATGGCACCGAACATAGTGCAGCTGGAGTCGATATTCGGATACTATCAGCGCTACACCCACGACTTTGTGGCACAGACGGACGTGAACTTCATTACCATCGACAAGGAAGAGGTGGTGCGACTTACTGAAGATTTCCTTGTGTTCCGTCTGAACATTATGAACCACTTTGCCACTCAGACGCAGAAGCAGTTGAGACAGGTGTGGAACCGTCCGCCGCAATCATTAGAGGCACGAGTAATAAAGTTCCTGAGTCAGCATTCAACCTATCCGGCCGGACATAAAGTGTTTAATATACTGATGACAAGACTGGCTGAAGAAGTGAACGACAGCAGGCTAAATGTGTCGCGTGTTTTGAACGATATGCAGCACAAGGGATTGATAACGCTAAGTAGGGGAAAAATAGAGATTCAGCAGCTGGAAAGACTGCTTTACACCAAATAGAAACGGCTAATGTGGCCGTTTTCAACTTTTTTAATGCATAGATTTGCTAAGTATCGGATTTTTGTCGTAACTTTGCATCGAAAATGCGAGAAAGGCTCCTTGCAATCCAAAAGATGTTAGTATGAATACAAGCGAAAATATTGAGAGAAAGAACCCGTTTTTCGAACCTTATAACACACCTCACGACACAGCTCCCTTTGACCGTATCCGTATGGAAGATTACGAGGAGGCTATGTTGGAGGGAATACGCCGTGACGATGAGCAGATAGAGAAGATTATAAACAATCCTGCCAAGCCTACTTTCGATAACACAATCATAAGTGTTGACGATGAGAAGGATAAGGATGGATATTACGACCTGTTGAGCCGTGTGTCAACAGTATTCTTTAATCTGCTGTCGGCTGAGACCAACGACGATATGGATGCGCTGGCACAGAAGATGAGTCCGATACTGACTAAGCATGCCAACGATATCCGACTGAATGAGAAACTATTTGAGCGCATAAAATATGTTCACCAGCATCACCGTAAGCTTACTGCCGAGGAGAAGATGTTGCTGGACAACTGCTACGACGGATTTGTTCGTAGCGGAGCTCTGCTGGATGCTGCGGGAAAAGAGCGTCTGCGCCAGTTGACCGAGGAAGCATCTATGCTGGGCTTGCAGTTCTCGCAGAACCTGCTTAAGGAGAATAAGGCTTTTACTCTGCATATCACCGACGAGAAACAACTTGACGGTCTGCCTGATACAGCTCGCGAGGCTGCTGCATTGGCAGCAAAAGAGGCTGAAAAAGAAGGATGGGTGTTCACACTCGACTTCCCCTCGTACTCGCCATTCATGACATATTCAACTCAACGCGAGCTGCGCAAGCAGTTGTATATGGCCAAGAACACTGAGTGTATACACGATAACGAGGAGAACAACCTTGAAATATGTAAACGCCTGGTAAACCTGCGTCGTGAGATAGCACAGTTGTTAGGTAATAAGACCTATGCTGACTATGTGCTGAAGCACCGTATGGCAGGTAACGTTCGCAATGTGTATAAACTGTTGAACGACCTTATCAAGGCTTATAAGCCTACTGCGGTAAAAGAGGTTGAGGCTATCGAAAAGATGGCTCGCAAGATGGAGGGAAAAGACTTCAAACTTGAGCCATGGGACTTCTCGTACTACTCGCACAAACTGCAGCTTGAGAAGTATAATATCGATGCAGAGATGCTGCGTCCGTATTTCGAACTGTCGAAGGTTATTGATGGCGTGTTCGGACTGGCTAACCGTCTGTACGGCATCACATTCAAGGAGAATAAGGATATACCAGTATATCATCCCGATGTTAAGGCATACGAGGTGTTTGATGAGGACGGGTCGTTCCTTGCCGTATTCTATGCCGACTTCCATCCACGTAAGGGTAAGCAGGGAGGAGCATGGATGACAGAGTATCAGGGACAGTGGAAGGAGCGCATTGATGCGAAGAAACCATTCGGACCTGAGAACATGAAGAATGTGCGTCCACATGTAAGTGTGGTGATGAACCTTACAAAGCCAACAGAAGAGAAACCTGCACTGCTGACACTTGGAGAGGTGGAGACTTTCCTACATGAGTTCGGACACTCGCTGCACGGCATGTTTGCCAACACCCGCTTTGAGAGTCTTAGCGGTACCAACGTATGGTGGGACTTTGTTGAGCTGCCATCGCAGTTTATGGAGAACTTCGCAATAGAGAAGGAATTCCTGCGCACATTTGCATTCCACTATCAGACCGGCGAGCCATTGCCCGATGAACTGATTGACCGCATAGTACGCAGCCGTAACTTCAATGTGGCTTATGCCTGCATGCGCCAGGTAAGCTTCGGACTGCTGGACATGGCTTATTATACCAAGAAGGATGAGTTTACTGACGATATTATCCCATTCGAGAAAAAAGCATGGGAGAAGGCTATGGTGATGCCACAGTTGCCTGATACCTGTATGACGGTGCAGTTCTCGCACATCATGGCAGGAGGATATGCTGCAGGCTACTACAGCTATAAATGGGCTGAGGTGCTGGATGCCGATGCCTTCAGCGTATTCAAGAAACACGGCATCTTCGACAAGAAAACTGCCAGCAGTTTCCGCGAAAACATCCTTTCGAAAGGTGGCACGGAGAATCCGATGACATTATACAAACGGTTCAAGGGTGGCGAACCCACCATTGATGCATTACTTAAAAGAAATGGAATTAAACGACAAGCAAAGTAAGCTTGATGTGCGCTATCTCAGGATGGCACGTATCTGGGCAGAGAACTCTTACTGTCAGCGCAGGCAAGTGGGAGCACTGGTAGTCAAGGACAAGATGATTATAAGCGATGGTTACAACGGTACTCCAAGCGGATTTGAAAACATCTGCGAGGATGACAACAACGTGACAAAGCCTTACGTGCTGCATGCCGAGGCCAATGCCATAACCAAACTGGCACGTAGTAACAACAACAGTGAGGGGGCCACAATCTACATCACAGCATCGCCTTGTATAGAGTGCGCAAAACTGATTATCCAGGCAGGTATCAAGCGCGTGGTGTATGGCGAGAAATACCGACTTACTGATGGTATCGAACTGCTTGAGCGTGCTGGTATTGAGGTTATCTACATAGGATTAGAAAACATAGAAAAATGAGCAAAATAAACAATAACCGATTTATGCCCTTGCTGATGGCCGCTTGTGTGGTTGTCGGTATCATGGTGGGTACATTCTATGCAAACCACTTCTCGGGCAATAGACTTAACATCATTAATTCGAGTGGAAATAAGTTGAACAACCTGCTCCACATTATCGACGACCAGTATGTTGACACTGTGAACATGAACGAGCTGGTGGAGAAGGCTATGCCTCAGATTCTGGCAGAGCTTGATCCACACTCTGTATACATCAGTGCCCGCGATGGAGAGATAGCCAACGACGACCTGCGTGGATCGTTCTTCGGCATTGGTATTGAGTTCACCATACGTCAGGACACAATACGTGTGCAGAATGTAATAGGAAATGGTCCTGCTGAGCGTGCAGGAGTGCTGGCAGGTGATAAGATTGTGGAGGTAGACGACTCGATATTCGTAGGAAAGAAGGTTACCAACGAGGAGGCTATGCACCGTCTTAAGGGCCCGAAAGATACAAAGGTTAAGCTCGGCATACTGCGTTATGGCGAGAAGAAACTGCACCACATCACAATCACCCGTGGTGAGATTCCTACCAAGAGTGTAACAGCATGCTATATGCTTGATGAGGAGTGTGGATATATCAAGATACGCAACTTCGGTGAGAATACATATCCAGAGCTGCTTATCGCTCTGGCTAAGCTGTCGCAGCAGGGTTTCAGTAATCTGGTTATCGACCTTCGTGGAAACACTGGAGGATATCTTGAGTCGGCTGTGCAGATTGCCAACGAATTCTTGGCGCGCGGACAGCTCATCGTTTATACTCAGGGTCGCGCATTCCCACGTCAGGACTATCGTGCCGATGGTCGTGGATCATATCAGCGCCTGCCATTGGTAGTGCTGGTGGATGAGAGTTCAGCTTCGGCTTCAGAGATTCTGGCTGGTGCCATACAGGATAATGACCGTGGTACAATCATTGGTCGTCGCTCATTTGGTAAAGGACTTGTTCAGAAACCAATGGAGTTCAGCGATCACTCTATGATACGTCTTACCATAGCACGCTACTACACACCTTCTGGACGTTGTATCCAGAAGCCATATAACAACGGTAACCATTATGATGACGATTGGCTTACACGCTATCAGCATGGTGAGTTCTTCTCGCAGGATAGCATCAAGCATACCGGTCCTCAGTATCACACAAACAATGGTCGTATTGTTTATGGCGGTGGTGGTATCACTCCTGACATCTTCATCCCTGAGGATACGCTCGGTATAACATCATATTATAAGGAGGCTGCAATGTCAGGACTTATCCTGCAGTTCGCATTCACTTATACTGATGATAACCGCGCTAAGCTTTCTGCATTGAAGAGCGTTAAGGAAATGGAGACATACCTGAAGCGCCAGAATATTCTTGAGCAGTTTGTGGTTTATGCAGATAAGAACGGGTTGAAGCGTAGAAATCTTATGATACAGAAGTCGCAGAAACTGCTGGAGCGCTTTGTGGTTAGTCGTATAATCTACAACATTCACAGTGAGCAGGCATGGACTGAGTATCTTAATCAGGATGATCCTGTAATACAGGAGACTCTGCGATTGTTCCACAACGAAGGCGCGTTCCCACAGGAACCGGTAACTGGTGTAAAAGGCAAGAATGTGGCCAAGGCTGGCGATGGTAGAGCAATAAGACAGATAAACACATTGATAGCCCATGCTTAAAAGAGAGCTTAGGACATTGATGAGACAAAAGAAAGGGCAGTTCACTCAGCAGCAGCTGTGTGAACTGTCTCTGCCTATAGTGAATCGTACAAAACCTATGCTTGCCGGTGTCAAGACAATAGTAGCATATTACTCATTGCCTGATGAGGTGGATACACACGGCTTTATCGACCAACTGATAGCCGAAGGCAAGACGGTATATCTGCCTAAGGTGATAAGCGATGAGGGTATGGTGCTCTGCCGATATACAGGTGCTGAAAGCCTGCGCAAAGGGGCTTTCGGTATTATGGAGCCTGTTGGCGAGGAGATGCCGGCTCATGAGACTATCGACGTGGTGCTTGTGCCAGGAATGGCGTTCGATGGCGAAGGAAACCGATTGGGTAGGGGAAAGGGGTATTACGACCGTTTCCTTAAGTCACTAACAAACCCACGCCCAAAGCTTATTGGCGTGTGCTTTGATTTCCAAAAAGTAGATATGGTGCCCACAGAACCTACTGACGTAAAGGTTGATGTGGTGGTTTAATTAAACCGAATATCGGCAATCACCTGACTGCCTACGTGAGCGTTTAGTTTATTAACAAGTTCGCTGCGGATCATCATCATCTCCGATCGCAGTGCTGGACTAGTAAGATGTACAAACAGCGTTTGATTTTTTATAAATATACCATCGGTATAGTTTGCCACCATTGGTCCGGCTATTTCGGCCCATGAGTCGATGAGGCGCTTCTGCAGCAATGGTGTCTCAAGCCCCTGAGCTCGCAGGTTCTTAAGTATCAAGTCTTTTATATTGTTTACGTCGCGCTTAAACATCCTTCTTTATTTCTTCTATTTCTCCGTTGTCTACATGGAAAATCTTGTAATCAAGCGATGATCTGCTAAGAATCAGATCCAGATGGTCGCGATTAGTATCAGTAATAAAAATCTGACCATATTCATCGCCTGCCACCAGCTTCACAATCTGTTCCACACGCTGTGCATCAAGCTTGTCGAAGATATCATCGAGAAGTAGCAGTGGTGTAGTCTTTGAGTTTGTACGCTTAAGGAAGTCGAACTGTGCCAGCTTCAGTGCTATCACAAACGTCTTGTTCTGTCCCTGACTGCCTTCGCGTTTCATCAGGTGTCCGCCTAGTGTTATCTCAAGGTCGTCGCGATGTACGCCATGTAGCGAGTAGCCTATGGCGCGATCCTTAAAACGGTCGCGCTGAATGACCTCAAGCAACGGGCCGCGCTGGCAGTGTGATATGTAGTTCAATCCCACCTGTTCGCGGTTTTCGGCTATCGTTTCATGTATGCGCTGGAATATAGGCGTAAGCTCCTCAACAAAAGCCTTACGAGCCTGATAAATGCGTTCGCCTTCAATAGCCATCTGCTCTTCGAAAAGACTCATCACATCGATGTTGGGCTCGTCCTCCTGCTTCAGCATGGCATTGCGCTGCTGCAGAGCTTTGTTATAACGGTTCATCGCTTCCATATAACCATGGTCGTACTGTGATATAACCATGTCCATAAGTCGGCGGCGCTCCTCGCTTCCACCCTCAATTAATAATGTATCCGAAGGCGATACAACTACAATGGGTATAAGCCCGATATGTTCTGACAGTCGGCGATACTCCTTCTTGTTGCGCTTGAAGTGCTTCTTCACTCCGCGCTTCATTCCGCAGTATATGTGCAAATCGCCCTCGTAGCTGCCCTCGAGCACAAAGAACTCAGAGCCATGCTTTATTACCTGAGAGTCGATGGGATTGTTGGCCGAATGACAGAACGAAAGATAATATATAGCATCGAGCACATTTGTCTTTCCTACGCCGTTCTGTCCTATCAGACAGTTTATTTTGGGCGAGAACTCAAGCGTGGCCTCTGCTATGTTCTTGTAGTTGATAACCGATAACTTTTCTAAAATCATAGTGCAAAGGTAGCGTTTTTTGACCATTGATGCTAAGGATTAACACAGATTAATAAATATTTTCTATGAAAAAATGTAAATTGTGTTGCTTTTTTAGTAACTTTGCACCCGATTTTTGAAATTAAATATAAATATTATAATGGCAAATACAACAAATCAACAGCAGGCCGCTCAGACTATGGAGCAGAGCCTGAATCAGAGTGAGGCCTTCTTCCTTAAGTACAAGAAGGCTGTTATTGCTACTGTAGTAGCTCTCGTAGTAATCGTTGCTGGTGTAGTTCTGTACAAGACTTACGTCAGCGGTCCAAAGGAAATTAAGGCTAGCACAGCTATTGCTAAGGGTCAGGAACTCTTCATGGCTGGCGACTACCAGAAGGCTCTTACCGGCGACAGCGCAAACTTCAAGGGTTTTGTTAAGCTCGCTGATGAGTACAGCAGCACTGCTGCAGGTAATCTGGCTAACCTCTATGCTGGTCTTTGCAGCGCTAAGCTCAATAAGTGGGAGGATGCTGCTAAGTATCTCGAGAACTTCGACGGTGCCGACGATCAGATGATTTCTCCAGCTGCCGAGGGTGCTCTGGGTAATGTATATGCTCACCTCAAACAGCTCGATAAGGCTGTATC
>Ga0310690_10010611_pt1 | contig 11449 bp, 6 predicted proteins | sample AusTroGonzalo_MG_2_FD_207661 | JGI IMG/M metagenome (GOLD analysis project Ga0310690, IMG submission 207661) | Bovine rumen microbial communities from tropical cattle in Woodstock, Queensland, Australia - Gonzalo_04 (v2) (version 2) | ecosystem: Host-associated > Mammals > Digestive system >...
CCGTCGTTCCACTGGTACACGTTGTAGTAACGTGCGAAGTCGTAACCGGAGCTCTGCTTGATGTAAGACATAGGCATCTGGAAACCGGTGATGGAGCTTGCGGAAATCTTCGGCTTGCCTGCATCGCCTCGCTTGGTGGTCACGATGATGACGCCGTTAGCGCCTCGCACACCGAACACTGCGGTAGATGCAGCATCCTTCAGGATGGACAGGTTCTCGATTTCGTTCGGGTCAACGGTATTGAGCGGACGCTCTACACCATCGACGAGGATGAGAGGGGTTGAGGCACTTTCGCTCAGGGAGCTGACGCCTCGAATGTAGATCTTGGCGTAGTCCTCACCGGGCTGGCCGGTCTCCTGGATGGTGGAGACGCCGGGCATCTGGCCCGCGAGCACATTGGTAACGTCGGCTACAGGCGCCTTCACGAGGGCCTTGGAGTCGATTGTGGTCAGAGCACCAGTGACGGTGGCGCGAGTCTGCGTACCGTATGCGACCACGACGGTCGCCTCCAGGGACTCGGAATCCTCCTCAAGGATGATAACCAGGTTGCGCTGCTTGCCTACTTTCGTCTCTTTTGCGACGTAGCCGAGCGAAGCTGCAACCAGTACGGCGTTTTCGTCAGGAACCACGAGGGAGAATTCTCCGTCCAGTCCAGTGGCGACGCCGGTGGTCGTTCCCTTGACGGTAACGCCCGCACCGATGACCGGCAGCGACTGGTTGTCGAGCACTTTACCCTTTACCGTAATACCGCGGGACTGCGCGAATGCGCCTCCGCCGGAAGGGCACAGTACCAGACAGACCATTGCGGCCAGCCATAAGAATCGTACTGCTTTTAGTTTCATTTTGAATAGTTGTTGGTTAGTATTGGATTTGGTATATATATTTATTGTATCACTGATTCCTTTCCGTAGAGGGCCTTCACGACGGCTTTGATCAGGGAATTGTTGCTGTCGTCGTAACGGTACTCCCAGAACATGGCTCCCAGTTCGCCGCCGGCCTTTATGTATTCGCCTTTGGCGGTGACAGATTCAACGTCGTCGTAAGACAGCACGTTGACTCCAGAGCCATCCACGAGGTAAGGGACCTTGGAGGTGGGCTCCCACCTTCGGGAGACGGGGCGCACCAGGGCCTTGCCGCGGTAGGTGCCCTTGTTGAGTATGTCTGCTATTTCGTAGAACTTCACGGAATACTCGAAAATCTTCTCGGAGTCGGTAGGGTTCTTCTTGGACTTGCCGTAGCAGGGGATGCCCATGACCTGGCGGTTCTTGGGTACGCCGCCCTTCACGTGGGCCTCTATGCTCTCGTCCCAGCTGCGCTGGTTGAACATGGAGCTCTTGTGCAGGGGAGAATTGTGCCCGTTGGGCGCTGCTCCCATGTCGTAGGTCATCACGTTCACGTAGTCCAGATATTTCATTGCAGTGCCCCAGTCTACGTACTTGGCGCTGGAAGAAGATGCGAAGGAGATAATCTTGCTGGTGCCGAGGGTGTCGCGCAACTCCTTGAGTACCAGGTTGAAGTTCTTGGTGTCATTGGGGTCGCAGCCGGTCTCGTTGTCGGCGCTCTGGGTAGGATACTCCCAGTCGATGTCTACGCCGTCCAGCTTGAACTTCTTGATGTTCTCGTGTACGGAGTGGCAGAACTCGGTGCGCTTCTTGGGGTCCTTGGCCATCATGGAGAAACCGTCTGCATGGCCGCCCCAGCCGCCTATCATAACCATAACCTTCAGCTTGGGGTTCTTCTCCTTGAGGGCGATAACCTTGCTGATGGGAGCCTGCTTGGACTCGGTGATCACTATGCCGCCGTCGCCGGTCTTGGGGTTCTTGAAACGGCCGTGGGCGTAGTTGATGTGGGTTACGATAGTGGGATCGGGCAGCTTCTCGTTGTACTCGGTATAATATGTCAGCACAATGGGTGTCTGTCCTATGTCCGTACAAAGGGTGCCGGAAGTGGTCTGGCCGCCTCCGTTGTTGTCGTCTCCGCCTCCGTTTCCGTTGTCATTGGTTTCCTCCGCCGCGGTTTTCTCGATGGGCGGCGGAACTTCTATCTCGTTGCCGCCACCGCAGGAGCAGATAACGGCCATGAGGGATGCGCAAAGCAATGATGTAAGCTTCTTTATCATAGTGTAACAGGTTTTAAAGTATGCCACTCAGGGTCTCCGGGGCGCAATTCCATTACGTCGGTTTTGTTGCGCAGGTCGTTCCAACCGCCGACAATGTTGAAGATGAATACGGCCTTGACCTTGTGTATGCCTTTCTCCAGCACGAGCTCCCTGTCGTGGCAGGAATAGCGCTTGACCGGCTCGCGGGAGTTGTCTATAATGAGTTTGCCGTCGATGTAGACCGCGTCGGTGTCGGAAGAGAAGCGGTAAACGCCGGTCTTGCGTACCTTGAAGCAGCATTCCGCCTCGGCTGCATAGAAGCGGGTGCTGTCCGGCAGGTTGCGGTCGTAGGCCTCCAGGGCCACCAGCTCGCGCAGGCCGGAAAGCTCGACGTCCCTCCACTCGCGTCCCTTCAGATCGTCGATGTTGAGGAACTTGCCGTCGGTGCGGCGTGCCCGCACGCCTTCGAAAATCTCGCTCTCCGGCAGGGCGGGCATGGGGGCCATCTTGGTGACGTTGATGGTGCGGACGGTGCTCAGGCGGCCGTAGGAGGTCACGGAAGCGGTCTTTACGACGCAGCTTTCGCTGATCTCGATGGGCTTGGTGTATTCGGCAGATGCCGCGGTGGGCTCGCTGCCGTCCAGGGTGTAGACTATCTTCTCCGGGCGGGTGGTGGTGAGCTCGATGCTGGTCTTGTCTGCGAATGCAAGGTTGTCGCAGGAGCCGCCGGGCTGCTCGGGAATGGGCACGTGGTAGTTGACTCCGCGCTCGTCAAGCTTCTGGCAGGCTATGTCTACCCGGCGGTTGAAGCTCTCCCAGTCCTTGCGGTCCAGCTGCGTCCAGGCAATCTCCGCCAGGGCGAACGCCCTCGGAAACAGCATATAGTCGCGGCGGTTGTTGTCGTAGATGTATTCAGACCAGTTGTTGCACTGCACGCCCTTCACGTGGTGTCCCTTGCCGTTGCTCTTGAGCACTGCAGGCACGGGGTCGTAGGAGTAAACCTTCTTCAGGGTGGTGTATTTGCCGATTGTGGCGGGCTCCACCTTGGGATCGCCCTGGAAGTGGTCGAAATACATGCCGTCGGTGCCGGGGGTCATGATTACGTCGTGCTCCTCATTGGCGGCCTTGATGCCTCCGCTCTCGCCCCGCCAGCTCATCACGGTGGCGCCGGGGGTGAGGCCTCCTTCGAGTATCTCGTCCCAGCCGATCAGCTTGCGGCCGTACTTGGCCAGGATGCCTTCCATGCGGCCTACGGCATAGCTCTGCAGCTTCTCCACGGCGGTGCCGTTCTCATCGGACACCAGCCCGAGTTCCTTGATGCGGGCCTGGCAGAGGGGGCAGGTCTCCCAGCGGTTCTTGCGGCACTCGTCGCCGCCGATGTGGATGTATTCGCTGGGGAAGAGCTCCACGACCTCGGCAATCACGTCGTCCAGGAATTCGAAGGTGGATTCCTTGCCGGGGCAGAGGGAGATGTCCGGAGTGCCCCAGGTGTAGAAGGTCCTCACTTCCTCGCCCGTGCAGCTGAGCCACGGGTACGCGCGTATGGCGGAAATGGCGTGGCCGGGCATCTCTATCTCGGGCACCACGGTCACGAAGCGCTCTGCGGCGTATGCCACCACTTCGCGTATCTCGTCCTGGGTGTAGTAGCCGCCGTAAACCTTGCCGTCAAACTCGGTACGCCATGCTCCCACCTCCGTCAGGCGGGGATATTTCTTGATTTCTATGCGCCAGCCCTGGTCGTCCGTGAGGTGCCAGTGCATGCGGTTTATCTTGTACTGGGACAGGATGTCGATCTCTTTCTTCACCTCCTCTACAGGCAGGAAATGGCGGCAGGGGTCGATGTGGAAGCCGCGGTAGGGGAACCTCGGGTAGTCGACTATCTTCACGCAGGGCACCTTGCCGTCCGGCTGTATCAGCTGGTTCAGGGTCTGCTTTGCGTAGAAGATACCGGCGTCGTCGGAAGCGACTATGTCTATCCTGTTCTTCTTTACGGTGAGGGCATAACCCTCGGGAGCTATGCCTGAATCGGGATTAACGGTGCAGTGGATGCGGTTCTTGCACCCCTTCGTATTAAAATACCCATCCTGAACCTGTACGGATACGGGTTCAGGAATGATGTTTATGATAGCTGTGGCTAGCAATGTCAGCAGTAGTTTCATCTATTTAATATATTTACGTACAATCTGGCCGATCTCGGCATTTTCATGTATCCCTGCGAATTCCTCTGCGTGAGGGCCGTAAGCGTATACCGGCACGAGTATGCCGTTGTGCCCCTTGGTGGAGAAGTTCACCTGGACCATGTGTTTCTCCAGGTCGCCCTTCAGCAGGGTGAGGCCGCCGCAGGCGTGGTCTGCCGTAACTACCACCAGGGTCTGGCCGTCTTTCTCCGCCCACTTGAGAACCTCTCCGATGGTGCGGTCGAAGTCGAAGAGCTCCTCGACCACCGGTCCAATCTTGTTCCTGTGGCCGTAGTCATCGATCTGGGAGCCTTCCACCATGAGGAAGAAGCCCTTGGGGTTGTCCAGCATCTCGATTGCCTTCATGGTGCACTCCTGCAGCACGGGGCCGCGCTCGGTGCACGGGGGCAGGTCCAGGGGGCCGAAGAGTCCGAGGAACTTGTCTCCCTTGGCGTCGCGAACGTTTTCCAGCTTGTCCACGAAGGTGTAACCCTTGGCCTGCATCTCCTCCACTAGGTTGCGGCCGTCGGAGCGGGAGGTCCAGAACTGGAGGCCTCCGCCGGATATGAAGTCTACGCCGGAGTCGATGTACTGGGCGGCGAGACCTTCCTCGTCACGCACGGTGGGCGAGTGGCCGCAGTAGTCTTCCGGAGTGGCGTCGTTGATGCGGCACACCACGGCCACGCCGGTCTTCTTGCCCTTCTTCTGGGCGGTCTTGAGCACGGACTCGGCAGGGTTGCCGTCCTTGTCCAGGCCGATGTAGTGGTACCTCGTCTTCTCTCCTATGGCCAGGGCGGTGCCGCCGGCGCAGGAGTCGGTGATGAGGGCGTCGATTGCGTGGGTGCGGGAAGCGCCGAAGTAGGGCATCTGCTCCATGTTGAGCTTGCCTCCGTTGACAACCCAGCCGCAGCTTACCTGCTCGAAGCCCATTCCGTCGCCTATCATGAAGATGACGTTCTTGACCTTCTTGCCTTTGGGCTGGTTGACGCTCACCACGTCGTAGGTCTCATCCTTGGAATACACGTCGTCGCGGCTGAAGTTGTAGGTCGCAAAGACGGAGCGGTCGCGGCGGAGCGAGTCGGGCGAGCTGACCATGGCGGCGCTGGCGTTCCAGCCGTCCAGGGAAATGCTCACGGGACCGTATCCCTCGGGCACGCGGCAGCGCACGGTGCGGCTCTCGCCGGGGCAGAGGGTGAAGAAGTTGTCGGACCACATGACTCCGGGAACGAGCTCGCCGTCGGTGGTCTTGGCCTTGAGGATGTTCTGGTATGCGATTACGTCGGACTCGTTGACGAGGGTAACCTTGAAGCCCTTGTCAGTCTTGGAGCTGTGCATCTTCACGCTGGTGGCGGGAAGGGCGGTCACGAAGCTAAGGTCTGCATATTTCTCGATAGGAATGCCCCACCAGTCGGCCTTCTTCCAAACGTAGCTGTTGTAATCTGCGGGTATGCAGTAGAAGTTGTCTGCAACCGGCTGGCCGTCTTCGTCGAATGCCTTGAGTGAGATGAAGCAGGGTCCCTGGATGTCCTCGAACACCTTGCGGGGGCTGCGGCGGCGGAACTTCGCGAGTTTCTGCTCCTGGCGAATGAGTTTGCCCTGTGCGTCGTAGACATCCATAGTGGCAGTGCCCTCGAAGCCGGAGACGGTCTCGTCTACGGTGTACACGCAATGGTCTTTGAAGTTGTAAACCAGCTGCACGGGGTTGCAGGCTTTCTTGGTGCCGTAGTATGCGGCGGTAGGGACCATGTACCAGTCGTAAAGCTGCCAGTAGAGCGAAGGCCAGGCGGAATTCAGCATCCACTGAACTATGCCGGTGGCCTTGGGCACGTTGCAGCGGAAGGCCTCGTACATCCCGCGCGTACCATCATAATCAATAGCGTGCGCCTTGCGCATGAAGTCTTCTATGCTTGTGGGTGCCCCGTACTCTCCGGTAACGGATTTCATGACGAAAGCCGTATTGTTCATATGGGAACTGGAGGTGGTGCAGTGGTAATCCCACACCTCGTCGAGCGGCCAGAGGTGGTCTTCTCCCACCATGCGGCGCATGGATTCGAGCTGAGGGATGTTGGTGCCGATACCGGTCTCCGTGTTGAAGCCGAAGGCGCCGCCGCGCTTGGTGTCTATGTACCAGTAGTCAGGGCCTACGTATTCGTAGGGGCCTTCCATCTTCATACCGGAGGGGCCGCCGTACTTGCTGCTCATGCCGCTGGCGGAGCAGACGTAGGGGCGGTACTCGTGCTTGTCGTAAATCTTCATATACTCGGCCTCGAGGCGGTCGTTGGGTACGCGGTCGCTGCCGGTAAGCCAGCAAATCACCGAAGGGTGGTTGCGCAGGCGGATAATCTGATCGTGGAAATAACGAATCGCAAGGGCTTCGGTCTCGGGCTCATGAATGCAGCCGACGCCTTTTTTCTCCTTGTAACCGCAGTAGTTTTCCCATTCCCACTGGCAGCTGAAGCCGGCCATCGCCATCAGGCCCAGCTCGTCGCAGAGGTCGTAGACGGTGTCGTCCTTGCCCCAGATGTTCTCGAAGCGTATGCTGTTCAGGTTCATGTCGCAGACGAACTCCACCTGGGTGCGTATGCTTTCGGGGGTGTCCTGCATGAAGATGTCGTCGGTCCAGCCGGCAGACTTGATGAGCACTTCGCGGCCGTTGAGGATGAAGAGACGGTGTCCGTGCTTGTCTACGATGCCTTTGATGTCCCTGAGGCCGAAGCGTACCTTCCTGCTGTGGGATACCTTGTCGCTGCCGCCGGGGATGAAGGACATCTGGAGGTTGTACAGCTCCGGACGGCCCATGTCGCGGCTCCACCAGATACGGGGGTGCCTGATCTGATGGTGAATCTTCACCTCTTTGGTCTCGCCTGCAGCCAAGCTGACGTCCTCGCGGAAGCCGCCGCCTTCGTAGGCGCCCTGCAGCACGCCGCTGACGGGCTTGTCGGAACGGTTGACGAGGGTGGTGACGACGTCGATGGCCGCCTCCTTGAGGGTCTCGACGTTCACCTCAGGCTTGACGAACACGTCCTGCACCTGCACGTTGGGGGTGGAAATAAGCTCCACCTTGCGGAGTATGCCCATGGTCTCATCCACGGGACGCGGGTTCCAGTCTACGTAACCGTGGTTGAGCGACTTGACGGGCGCTTTGTAGACGGTCACCTGCAGCTTGTTGTTCTTTTTCTTGCCCACGAGGGAGGTTACGTCGAATTCCCTTACGCAGAAGGGACCGACGGTGGTGTCGGCGCTGGCGATCAAGGTGCCGTTGACCCTGATGTCGGCCGAATAGCCGAGGCTCTCGAACCTCAGGACGTGGCGCAGGCCCTTTGCGGCCTCGAAGGTGGTGGAGAACACCCACGGGCTGTCGAAGAGGCTCTTGTCTATGGTCTTGTAGCGTTCGGCGTCAAGCACGTCGGGGCCGAACACGCCGGCCTCGTTGAGGGCTCCCGCAACGGTGCAGGGAACCACGACGTCGTAGGAGCGCTTGTCTCCCTGACGCTGCATTTTCCAGTTGCTAAGCTCGGTTGCGTTTGCGCTTACAGCGGCGCAGAGGACGCAGAGGAGGATAAAAAGTCTTTTCATGAGTTTGGCTTATAAGAGTGAAGCGCCGAGGAGGGCGACATCCTCCTGGGGCATGGCTTTGATTTCCAGTTTATCCAGCGCATGGCCATAGGGATAGCGCTTGCGGAGGGCGCGCCACATGGCCTTCTCGAAGTACTTGTAAGTGTTTGCGATTCCGCCGCCGAACACTATGCAGCCGGGATCGTAAGAGTACATAACCAGCGAGAGTAGCTCCCCAAGATGCTTTCCGAACTCGTCGAAGAACGCTATTGCGTCCTGGTCGCCGTTGTCTACAGCCTTGCATGCCTCGCGGGGGTTCCAGCCGCGGCTCTCGAAGAACTGCTTTGAGCAGAACGACTCGAAGTCCTTGCCGTTGTAGGGAACGCTGCCGATCTCTCCCGCGCCGCAGTTGTCGCCGCACACCAGCTTGCCGCCGGCCACGATGCCGACTCCGGTGCCTGTGCCCAGGGTAACGCCGACCACGACCTGATACTCCCCGTCGATCCTTGCGGCCGCTCCGAGGGCGTAGCAGTTTGCGTCGTTGTTTACGTTTACGGTGATTCCGAAGCGCTTCTCCAGCATGTCCTTCAGGGGTACTTTAGTCCACGATTTGATGTTCGTGGCGTTGTAGACTATGCCTTTTGCGACGTCTACGAGTGTGGGTACACCAATGCCTATGCTGTCAACCTTTGGGGTGATGATTTCCTCAATCTGCTCGATGAGGTAGTCAATGGTTTCCTGGAGGCTTGCGTCTTTCTGGAAAGAAGGCACCCGGTTTAACTTGACAATCTCAGTTCCCTCCACAAGGCCGATACTGATTGTGGTGCCGCCGATGTCGATTCCTAGTAACATGCTGTAAACTGGTTAAAATGGTTAGTACTACAAAAGTAGTACAAACATGTACCAGGAAGTGCGAAATTTGCGTAATTATGCTCCCAATTTCCGCAATTCTCGCAGCCTGAATTCTGACGGAGTACAGCCCTTAATGGCCTGGAAACGCCTTGAGATGCTCTTTGTGTCGGGTTCGTCCATCCTTGCCGCAATGTTCGCAATGGAGTCTTTGCTGGACAGCAGAAGCTCAGCGAAGCGGTCCATGCGCAGCTCGCTGATGTATTTGTAGATGGTCGTTCCGGTCACCTTCAGGAAGCGCTGCTCCAGGAGCCTGCGGGAAAGCGGAACCTGCTGCAGAACGTCGTCCACAATGATTTTCCTGTCGATATTGGCACTTATGAACTGCAGTGCTGTAAGGATGGCGGAATCCTTTGTGGCGAACACGTTGGAAGACATGCGGCTGACTATGTTCATGGGCCGTAGCACCACGTCCTCGCCAACGAAATCATGCTCCCGCACCATGCGTTCGGCCAGCTTCGCCGCCTCGTATCCGCCGCCCTCGATATCTATGTTGACGGAAGACAGGGCGGGGCTGGACAGGTTGCAGAGTATCTCGTCGTTGTCTACGCCCATTATTGCCACTTCCGAAGGAATCTTCAGGCCGCAGGAATTGCATGCCTGCAGCAGTATACTGCCCTGGTTGTCGTCGCAGGCCATAATTGCTACGGGCTTGGGGAGGCCCTTCAGCCATTCGGAGAGCATGGGCAGGTTGTACGCCCACAAGCTGTCTATCTGCTGAAGGTTGTAATGGTACATGTTGTCCCCGAAGCCTGCCATCTCTATGCGCTTGCGGAAGCCTTTCATGCGCTCGTCGGACCAGCAAACGTTGTTGTAGCCGAAATATGCGAAATTCTGGAATCCGCGGGCCAGGAAACGCCGTGCCACCATGGCTCCGGTGAGGTCGTAGTCCGCCGTGATGTTGGGTATGCCTTCGAATTTGACTATGTAGTCCTGGGCCATGGCCACGATGCCCTCCTGCTTGAACAGGCTGATGTCGTCGTCCGGCTCGAACTGGCCGATAACGACGTCTGCCTTCCAGTGCCTGGCCCATGCAACGACGCCCTTTATCCCCACCTGCTTCTTGTAGGCCGGAGGCATTCGGCAGACGACCCATGGTTCCGTTTCTTCGGCGTACTGCAGCACGCCCCGGAGCAGTCGGTACGCGAACTGCTCAGTAAAGTCGGTAATAAAGACCAAGCGCATGATTTACAGATATTTAACGTCGTTACGAAGAATAGATTCCCTAACATCTTCCCAACGGTAGTAGGGCCCTCCTTCAAGGGTGATGAGGGAGGCCTCCTGCTCGTTGAGGTAGAATTTTACCAGCACGTCGCCTTTGCGTCCGCGGTACAGGACCATCTGCAGGTTGCAGGCGAAGGGGGTGCGGAGAACTGCCGGCCAGTCCTGGCAGCTGCGGGTGTCGAGCCTTTCAGCCACCCCTTTGACGCCTATGCGTGAGGAGATGGCAAGCAGCTGATACTCATGGCCGTATCGCAGGTCGGCGGCACAGTCTCCGGTGGCAATTGCGGCGTCTGCTTTTGAGATAATGTCGTCTACCAGCAGCTGCACCGGCTCCATGCGTTTGTCGCCGTATTCGCGAGAGTTGCACTGGCGCAGATAAAGGTTCATGCCTATGCGCTGCGAGTACCAGTAAAGGTCGTCTTCGGTATAGATGCGCAGCAGCGTGTCGTCCAGGTCGAAGGCCCCGCTGACCATGGCTATGTCGAAGGTGTCCTGCATGAGAGCTACCGGGTCACCTATGCTCTGCCTTGCCCTGGAGGGGTCCTTGTATATGCGGGCCATGAAGGCGGCAGTATCCGGGACGTGGGCTTTCTTATGCTCTTCCAGGCTCGCCAGAACCTGCTGCTTTATGTCTTTGGTGTCTTCCGTGCTGCAGATCAGCATTATTTTTTCTCCGGAATCCCAGGTCATCTCCAGCTTTGGATCGAGGGCGCGCAGCTCAGAGGTCGCGGCGGCCATACTGACCAGGCATCTCGGCGCTACACTGGATAGAGCACGCACTTTGCGACTGCCTTTTCGGAACACCTGGGGGAACTTTTTGTACATGCGCGCCGCTATCTGGCGGTGCTCTATGGCGCCCCTGGGAGTGAGGCGTCCGTTCATGCCGTCGTGCAGTTTTGCAAGCAGGATTACCCTTTGTCTTGCGGCTTCCCCTTCAGGGGTGAGGTTGTCGTCCTCCGCAGGTTTGTTCCAGCGCTCCAGCAGGCTGGCGTAGTTGTCGCGGGTCCATTCGCTGCGGGAGCCGTGACGGCCATAGTGACTGATATAGAATGGCTTATAGCCGGCCGGGACCGGGGTCTCGGGGCCTTTGTGATACTCGTATGGGGAGGTGTTTACGCCTGCGCGGTGAAGGTTTTCGTGTATGAGCGCGACTATCTCCGGATTCTTCTGGTCCTGGGCGTTGACGTTGAACGCTCCGCACAGGAGCAACAGGAGGGATATTGCGAGAAGCTTCCTCATAGGCCATTGCATTTTAGTGTCAATGGCAAATATAAAAAAAACCTACGAGAAATTACGCAAATTGTGGTTTTTTCTGCGTTATTTGCGCAGGATTAGCCTGGCGCCTCCGATTGCGAGCAGGGTCTGGGCGGCAAGATAAGTGCTCATTACTACGAAGCCGCTCATGAATTGGCTGAGTTCTCCGAAGTTGCGCACTGCAATAAGGGCGTCGGAGAAGGTGAAAAGCAAGGCTCCGCACAGTATGATA
>Ga0310690_10010612_pt1 | contig 11448 bp, 10 predicted proteins | sample AusTroGonzalo_MG_2_FD_207661 | JGI IMG/M metagenome (GOLD analysis project Ga0310690, IMG submission 207661) | Bovine rumen microbial communities from tropical cattle in Woodstock, Queensland, Australia - Gonzalo_04 (v2) (version 2) | ecosystem: Host-associated > Mammals > Digestive system >...
GCCAAGACTCACGCCAATTACCCGCGCCGATAATAATTGCAGCGTATCCTGCTGCTGTTTATAGCCCGCCATGGCCAGAAGTTCTTTGTTTTCCGTTTCCAGCAGTTTCAGCCGGTATTCTGCGCTGCGGAGGTTGTCCAGTTCCTTTTTTAACAGGCTGTTCTCTTCCTGCAACGTCGCATTAAGCCGCTGCCTGTCCCGGAATGCCGCAACTTCGTCGCTTATCAGTCGGACCACCGCATTCACCGGCAGTAACACCGAATTGACGACCGCATTCACCAGCGGAAAACGCCACCGCTGATGCACCGCCAGGATCATACATGCACACAGCCCCAGCACAGCCAATAAAGTTACAAACTGCTGCTTTTTCATAATCTGTTCAACCGGAAAAATATTACTTACAGCTTGCTGCCGGAAGCCATGAAGCCTTTCTTATACGTGTCAATATTTTCCACGCAGATACCGGTACCCAATACCACGCAGGCCAGCGCTTCATCGCTGACATACACAGGCATACCGGTCTCCTTGCTGATCAGCTTGTCCAGATTCCGCAGCAGGGACGAGCCGCCTGTCATAATAATACCGTGATCGATTATGTCAGCAGCCAATTCCGGCGGCGTCCTTTCCAGCGTGCTGCGCACCGCGTCCACAATGTTGCTCACAGGCTCCGCAATGCCGGTACATACCTGATTCGCATTAATGATAAGATTTTTAGGCAGGCCGCTGATCAGGTCCCTGCCCCTGATTTCCATGGTATCCGGATTATCCACAAACATGGCGGTACCCAGTGTGATCTTGATTTGCTCCGCAGTACGTTCCCCTATCAGCAGGCTGAAAGTCTTGCGGATATAACGGGAAATGGCATCGTCAATGGCGTCACCGCCGGTACGGATGGAACGGGAGACAACAATACCGCCCAGGGAAATGACCGCCACTTCGCAGGTACCTCCGCCGATATCTACCACCATACTGCCGGTAGCTTCCTGTACCGGAAGACCGGCACCGATAGCCGCTGCCATGGGTTCCTCGATCAGATAGGCTTCCCGGGCGCCGGCCTGAATCGCGGCATCGACTACCGCACGCTTTTCGACCTCCGTTACACCGCTGGGCACGCCGACAACGATACGAGGGCGGACCAGCGAATGAAAACCTATCGCTTTATGAATAAAATATTTCAGCATGGACTGGGTAATGTCAAAATCCGCAATGACCCCGTCCTTCATGGGGCGGATGGCAACAATATTGCCCGGCGTACGCCCGATCATCTGCTTGGCTTCAGCGCCAATTTCCAGCACTTCGTTAGTCTCACTGTCCACAGCCACAACCGAAGGTTCCCGGATGATGATCCCTTTTCCCTTACAATGCACCAACGTATTTGCAGTCCCCAAATCAATCCCCAGGTCGTGGGAAAATCTTCCAAACAAGCTAAACATTTTATTTTTCACCCCGCAGCTATTATCTCAAGGCTTTTATCCACGATCACGACTACAGATCTCCATGTTCCTTAAAACTGTAATACCGGCCATCCCCGATGACCAAATGATCCAGCAACGGAATTCCCAGCACGTTTCCCGCCTCTTCCAACGCGCGGGTAAGGTTCCGGTCCTCCGTACTGGGATACGGGTCCCCCGACGGGTGGTTGTGGGCCACCAGAATACAGGCCGCGTGAGCTGTCACTGCCGGCGCATATACCTCCCGGGGATGTACGACGGCGCTGGTCAGAGAACCTTCCGCAATCTGTTCGGTCTTAATTACGCGGTTTTTCGTATTCAGAAGCATAACCAGAAACTTTTCATGGGTTTCGTTTCGCAGCCGGCCCATCAGGTATTGCGCTCCGTCACCCGGTGAGGTGATATGTTCGGATTCAATCGCTGATGCGCAGGCTATCCGCCGTCCCAGCTCCATGGCTGCCAGAATACGGGCCGCCCTGGCATTCCCCAGGCCTTTGATATGTCTGAACTCCTGAACCCGGTGCCACCGGGCCACTTGCCGGAACAGGCCTTCGCCCTTTGTCATCTCTTCCGCGATACGCAGGGCAGAATATTCTTTCGTGCCACTGCCGATGAGTACGGCCAGCAGCTCTGCATTGGACAGCGCCTCAGCCCCTTTGCTGCACAGCCGTTCTCTGGGGCGGTCTTCTTCACTCATTTCTTTAATTTTAAAACCCGGCAAAATACCAACTCCTTTTCTATCATTTTAAAAAAACGTGCGGATACCGTTTTCATAGCGTGCAGCAGGCATCTGTCCGCTTACCTTCCGCTATATAAAAACGATTTCGGTTTTTCCGCCATCTCCTCGATCTCCTCATCCGTGCTGATCAGGAATTCCGCGGGCTCGATCTCTGTCACGGTGAGCTGTTCCTTTTTACTGACAGCATCCCGGCGGAAAATCTTAATATAATTATAAGCAACGAACAGCCATACTACCACGCTGCCGCCCACGAAAGGCCAGAACCAGAAATCCATCTGGAAAAAACCGGCCAGCGCATGACCGAAGATACCCCCGGCTGCCAGGCACAAAACAGGCAGGGCTATCTGGAACAGCTTTGCCTTCTTTTCATCTACCTTGCGGTATTCAATGATCACGTTGTCCCCGGGATGGGCGCTGATGGGATTCCAGCAGTCAATGTAAGCCCGCAGTCCCCTTTCCGTGGTCTCCTTAAAATTCACCCTCACCTTGGCGCGCTCGCCGTGGGTCTCGGTTACCGTTCCTTTAATCACTTGCAAACTCCTTCTGTGACTTTTATAAAACGCTTTACAGCACAGCAACATTCCGCAACAGAGCCGCTACAGCCATACAGCACAGCCCTGCTCACGTATACGGCCAAAAACAAATGTAGCCTACCGCAATGGCAAAAATCAATCCGTACATGCCCAGAGCCACCAGCAGTCCCTGCCAGGTCCGCGGGTAACCGAAGTTCATATATTCCCCGAAAATGCCCCGCCGGTTCAGCAGTGTGTATTTGGTGCGGCGCTTAAACCACCGCTCTTTCCTCTCGCTGCCCAGAAGACGCGCCGTAATCATGAAAACAAAAAACGACAGAAAAAATACAGTCATGATACGGTTGGCAAGCGCCTGGGTCGGCACTGTTGAAAAATCAACCATAAAGAAACTCCATTCCGCCGCCAAAATTCAGGCAGCATATAACTAATCACACCTGTTCAACCCTGCAAAAATCAAAACTCCAGATACTTGTCCGGCATCAGGCGCACAAGTTCTTTTAAGAATTCATCACTGCAGCAGAAGATAACGGCGGCCAACCCTTTACCCTCTTTAAATGCCAGGATACGGGTAGGATTGGCATCCGCCATATTGTACCGGTGAATATAGTGCTTGATGCGGGTACGGCGGAAAAAGTCATGCCGGTAATGCTGGGCAAAACTTTCCGTCCTGCTCAAATCCACAATATAACTGCCCTGCTTCCATAAACCGATAGTCACAATTTCCAGTTCATTCTGGCGCAGGATCACCTCATAACGATAGTAAACCTTCCAGATCCAAAGCCCCAGCCAGAGAAAATTAAGTCCCATGCCCATGGGGCTGATCATGCCGGTACTGTTAAAGCGAAAGCCTTCATAAGCCCAGCTGCAGCAGATAGCCAGCAAGGTCAGATATGCCAGCCCCATCTTACCGCTGCCCCGTGTAGTAGTCTCCCGGCAGATTTCCTTGTTCTTCAAAAATACTCCCTCCAATACGCGTCAACGTTTCAGCGAGACACACTGATATACACTAAAATTATGCCATATTATTATAACAGAAACGGAAACAAAAAGATAGAGGAAGAATTAAAAAATGATCCATTGCCGGGACTAAAATAAAGAGACTGCAACAAACGTTGCAGCCGTTTACAAAAAATCATCTCTATTCTGATGGTTTAAAAACGCTGTTTTACTTTTTCTTTTTATTATCTTCCAGCGTTCTGTTGATGCCGCGGCGCAGGAAATCCGCAAAGGCCATCTGCTGCCAGTCGTTACGGACAGTCAGCACTTCTTCAATCTGTTCGTTATAATATATATTTTTGTAATAATACTTGCCTGTTATTTTGTTAAATGTTGCAAGTTCCCCTTTCATGATGCACTGAACCGCAGGTTCGCGAAGGAAGGATTTAGGCATTTCCTTTACTTCCGTTATCCGCATGGCAACTACAATTTCTGCAGACGCCTTTTCGGCAACACCCATCAAGGATTCCTTACTAAAAGATTTCAGCCCTTCATCCGGAAGAATCGCACTGACCTTCTCATCGTCCATTAACTCGTACTCAGGATACTGAAACCTTTCAACGATCATATCCCAGTAATAACCGCTGAGATCGGTGGCCCTGGCAACCTTATCCACATTAATATCAATGGGAACTACAGCCACCGTTGCAGCCTCTGCCATTCTGCCAAACGGAACATTCAGCAGGACGAAGGCAAATAAAGCTACCATAAAACACACTATCTTTTTCATTCGATCTCCTCCTCAGGTATAACTTATAATCATTGCAATACTATTGACAAAATAACACCAAAGATTATTTGCTGTGTATTATGATACCACATTTAAAAGAATCATTCCAGTCAAAATTGTGAACTTTTCCTTTTTTTGAACTGAACATAAAAAAACAGGACTGCCGAAGCAGTCCTGTTGATTTGTTCTTTCCTGCCGGCAACACGCCGTGACGATTCACTTTGTGTCAGCGCGGCAAAGCGTAAACCCTTACTTTTCAGATTAGAAACGAACCTGCAGTTCGGTCCACAGGGTGCGGGCTTTTTCGTCAGAATCTTTACCCTTCAGGTCATACCATTCAACACCGGCTACCATGCCCTTAGCTACAGCATAGTAAGCGGCCAGTTTATAACCCTTGAAGCCATTGCCGTCGGGAATCGTGCCGTTCATGGTATGGGAATAATAGGTAGCATCGCCCTGGTTGTAGTATTTAGCTTCCAAGCCCCAGCTGCCAGGAGTCTTGAAGTTAGCGCCCTTATAAGCGGCAGTAACTACGAAACCGTTCTTGTGGTGGGCATCATCGGCGTTGCCATGCAGATATACAGCGTCTAAGAACAGTTCGCCCAGCTTGCCGTTCAGACCAACATCCCAGATGCCGTTCTTGGAATCATCGTCATGTTTATCTTTGAAATAATCATAACCAGCATACAGGCCAACTTTGTCGCCCAGCTTGCCAGCAGCGTTAATGCCCCATGCATAGCCTTTTTCGCCTACAGCATTGGTGCCCATCTCAGCGCCGCCCATAGCATATTTCTTCCAGGAAGTGGTAGCAGTTTTTGCATAGTAAGCTTCCAGTTTAATTTTGTCGCCATAGGCAAATTTAACACCGTCAACACGGTTATCATAAATGTTTCCGCCGGGTTCACGGGTCAGGTTCCAACGGCCGGCCATAACTTTGGCGCCGCCCAGACGACCGTCTAAGTAAGCGCGCTGTACAGCAGTGCCTTCATCGCCCTTATAATCGGTCTTGTCGCTGCGGTTCTCGATCATGGTTACATAGTTCCAGGTGTCGTTTACTTTGCCGGTGAACAGCAGACGGGTACGCAGCTGATGAGAGAAGTCTTTGGTGTCGCCACGTACACTTGCATAATGCCAACGAATCTGACCGGTGATCTTTACATTGTCAACTTTCTTCTCCAGAGCTGCTACGCGAACACCCAGAGCATCCAGTTCTTCTGCAAATTCAGCCATCAGTTTTTCTACGTTGGCGCCTTTGGCCATTGCTTTCGCTACGATCTGAGCCATTTCATAACGGGTCATCAGACGGTCGCCGCGGAAGGTGTCATCGCCATAGCCTTCGATTACGCCGGCAGCTGCCAGTTTGGAGATGCTGTCATAAGCCCAGTGACCAGCCGGTACATCGCTGAACGGGTTAGCAGCATAAGCAGAAGCGGTTACGCCCAGTGCCATAGCCATTGCCAATACTAAAGATTTTTTCATTGCGTTTTCCTCCTTTTAGAAAAACAAATTTGTATTTATTACAAAATGCTTTTCCAAAACGGACACTTCACAAACGTTCCGCTCGAGTGACCGTGTTTCCTCTGCGCTGTCTGCGACGCATCTGTCCGGATCTGCATCTGTAACCAAAAGGACATAAAACCCCCGTAATCCTTTTACAATATAGCAGTTTGTTTTGTATTTGTCAAGTTTTTATCACAATTTTTTTGTGTTTTTTGAAATTTTATATGATTCTCAATTAAGAACCGCCTTTTTCCCAAATCTATTTCTGCAAATTTTGCATGCAAGTTCCGTCTGTCACATTTTCCCGATAATTTTCAGCGCCGCCTGTGTTATAATACATTTGCAATAAATTCAGTGCATACCCTTCCGGCGTCCTGTACCCCGGGCCACGTCCCGGGCGTTAACACCGGCGCCTTTGCCCGGCCTAATCATTAATGAAAATGAACTCCACTTATGTTATCGCGGGCAATCAGCCGCCCTGTGCCTTTCCGTTGCGCCGGGAAAGCGCAGGGCGCTTTCACTGCATCCGGATTTTTCTACGGTTTCTTGCTCCCCTGCAATAAAATTGTAATGCAGATTTTATTATCCACAAGGATTTTAATTCTAAAGTATTACTTCTTTCAGGCTACAGATTAAGTTTTAGAAAAAACTCAAACCCTTTGCGTATTGCGAAGTAATAAACAATTGCATATACTTGTGAAAGATAAAAATACTCCTATAAAAACATTTCTGTTTGCCATTTTATTTTGGAAATCCCGTAACGGTGCTCCGGTTCAGGAGCACGCAGAATTTACCGTTTTCAGAGTGTGAAAAAGAGGTCTTAGCATGAAAAAGAATACCGGCTCAGTTGAACAGTGGCTGCAGTTTGTGGGAAAGGACAAGCTGCAGACCTTCCAGGATAATTTTGCCAAAGCATACGGCGTCAGCATGATTTTTCTGGACGTAAACGGGAACCCGCTGACGGTGGGATCACAAAACTCGCTGTTCTGCTTTACCATTCAAAAAGAACACGCTGCCCGGTGCCAGGAAAATTTCCAGAACGACAAAGATTCCATGCTCAGGGGAGAGCCTTTTATCCATGTGTGCCCTTTCGGTATCACCTGCCTGTATGTTCCTGTTTTCTTCAATGACCGGCTCACCGCTTTTGCGGGGATCGGCGGCCTTACCTACGAAAACAGCACCATCCCCGAAAACCTGAAAAACCGGTTCCACATCACCGGCTGCAGCAAGGAAAAAACCCGGAACATCCTGACGCTCCTGGACAGCATGCTGCGCCTGCTGAACGTGAACATGTCCCTTTCACAGGGCGAAAAGAAGCCGAAACAGGAAAACGTCCTCCCCGCCCGGCTGCGGGATGAGCGCATCAGCAGGCGGGAACACGAAATCGTGATGCTGCTGTGCAAAGGCTATTCAAACCGGCAGATCGCACAACATCTGTTTATCAGCGAAACTACGGTGAAGACACACATCAGTAACATTTTAGCCAAGCTGAACCTGCACGACCGTATGCAGATCGTCGTGCATTACTATAACAAAAATGACGCGGCAGCGACCGCTGAAAGCGAAAATGAAGAAACTGATTGAACGCATTTCCGGACTGTTGGCAGAGGGGTATCACGATCTGACGGTCCGGCTGATTTTTACTATTTCCCTTTTTGTAATTCTGCCGATCATCCTGATTACTTTTTTCTCTACCCGTTATCTGGAAAGCCAGTTCAGCCGTAACCAGAACCAGTATCTGCGTTCCACCCTGGCCATAGCCACCAGCGAAATGCAGCAACGGCAGAACAGTATCCAAAAGGCCGCCCTTTGCATTACACAGGAAGTCAGCACGCCCCAGGCTGTCAAACACAAGGACACACGGGTTCTGGAAGAAAAACTGGCGTTGCTGCAGAATAATTTTAATAAGGTAGACTACGCCATCATGCTGGATCCCGAAAACAGGATCCTGGCCCGTTCCGGTCCGAATATCCGTTTCAACGCCTCCGGAAGGCTGGGCGGCCTGAACCGGGATTTATGCCAGTCAGGAAGCCCAATCTCGGCCAACGAAAAAATGCCGCTCAGCGACTTATTTACAGAGGGCAGCGATGACTTTAAAAAATTCACGGTAGAGCTGAAGCAGGGCTTTGCAGGTGAAGGTGAATATATGCAACAGGCCCTGTGCGAAGTAACCATGGTCCCGGTTATGGATCCTTCCAACCCGAAAAAGGTGATTGCCTGCATGCTGCTGATCGGTATCTGCAACAGCGACTACTATTTTCCTTCTTACATCAGTTCCAAGGCGACCAACGGTTTTCTGGTGCTTACTGTAGACGGCATACATGTCTCCACAAAATCAACGGAAGGCGAAGACCGCAGCTGGATCGTCGGCCATAAAGCGGCTTCCATCACCAGCAGCCAGTCTGCAGACGGCACTTACTCCGGCAAAGTGTTCCTGAAAGGAATCCCCTATCTTTTCACCGATTATCCCCTCAAAAATTATTCCGGCGATTTAGTCGGTTATATCAGCTTCGGCCTGCAGGAAGATCAGTTTGCGGGCATTGTGGAAGACAACCGCACGCTGACTTTATTTATCGGTATCCTATGTTTTGTCCTCTTTGCGCCTCTCATCTGGCTTATGGGTTCCCAGCTGCGGCAAAACCAGCAACATCTGGAGCTTCTGGTGCGCCGCCGCACGAAAGACCTGGAATCTGCCGTGGAAGAACTGCAGCAGCTTAACGAAACAAAGAATCGTTTTCTTTCCAATATAACTCATGAACTTCGTACACCCCTGTGCGTCATCATCAATGCCTGTGACTTCCTGAAAGGCGGTTACAGCGGAACCCTGAACGAAAAGCAGTACCGGTATGTTGACAACGCTTCAGAATGCGGTTCCCATCTGCTGACCCTCATAAACGACCTGCTGGATCTGACACGGCTGCGTTCCGGAAAGACCAGGCCTGTTTTTTCGCAGTTTCCCATTCATAAATTTGTAGAAAACATTGTAAATGAAATGCGGAATTTCCGGCCCGATGCGCACATTGACATACAACTGAGCTTCATACCGGATGATTTCGGCATAACCGCAGACCAGCAGATGCTGCGGCAGATCATATATAACCTTCTGTCCAATGCGCTGAAATTTTCACCTCCTGACAGCCAGATTACCATCCACGTGCAACGGCTGGATGATTCCCGCCAGATGCGGCTCCGCATTGCCGATCAGGGTATTGGCATTGAGCCTGAAAATATTGAGCGTATCTTCAATGAATTTGAGCAGATCGAAAACCCCCTGACCAAGAAACAGCCCGGTACAGGGCTGGGGCTTCCTATTGTTAAGAAACTCACGGAACTGCATCACGGAAATGTTTTCCTCCAAAGCATCCCGGGCAAAGGAACAGAATGCATCCTGCTGCTTCCGCTGGAACAAAAGCCGGATGAACCGCAGGAAGACAGTTCCGCAAAATAGTTACTATAGTAAGTTATGCCCGTTTTTTGCGCTGAACATTTTTGTATCATTCTGCATAAGGAGTATCATTATGGCGAAAATATTGGTTGTAGACGATAACGAACAGTTAAGCAGTATGCTGAAAGACGTACTGGAAAGCTGGGGTTATACAGCTTTGATTGAAACAGAGGGCCGTTCCTCCCTGGAAACCGCACGGCTTGAACAGCCGGATATAATTTTGCTGGATATCATGCTTCCCGGATTATCCGGTTACGAAGTATGCAGTGAACTGAAACGGAATGCGGAAACCCGGTCTATCGCCGTAATCATGATGACCGCGCTGGAAGACATGGAAAGCCGCATCCACGGTTATAAAGTCGGCGCCGATAATTTTCTTGTAAAACCTATCAATTACAATGAGGTGAAAGCAATCATCCAAAAGCTGTTAGAAGACAAGCAGCGTACGGACACGCTGGAAGAAAGCTGCAATGTGGCAAAAACGCTGCAGACATTTGAACAGCTGCTTCTGGGACAACCCACCAATATCAACGCACCAAATATGGTCTATTGCAAAAAGCTGCTGGAATCCCTGAACTGGGACGAAGCTACCGTAAAAAAGGCGCATATTGCATTGATGCTTCCCTCGCCTGCAGAAGTAGCCGAAAAAACAAATCTGACAACAGATCAGATCATCAACCTGACAGACAATCTGAATATGGGCCGCTGGCTGAAGCCCATGCTGCAATTCTTAAACGCGCCGGTCGATAATAACGCAGGCTTCCGCCCGGAGCTGGAAAAACATAACTGCCTGAAAGCCGCTGAACTGGCCCTGATTGTGAACCGTTACACCACGCTTCTGAAAATAAAGCAGGACCGTGAACTTACCTTCTCAATTTTAAAGCGGGAGTCCCTGACCAATCATTACAATAAAGAAGTTCTGAAACAATTGGAGGAAATTTTACGGGCCGAACAGATTTTGGAAAGCATAGAGTAAGAATTAACCGTTAAAAGTCAAACACCCTGTACATATTCCGGTCGACCGGAAACGTACAGGGTGTTCTTGTTTTTTAACTTCACTGACGGCGGAAGCTCTGAAGCCGCCTGCCGCAAGGGTGTCTCACGTCCTTGCGGAAAGAGGAGGAGTGAAGTTAAAGGACAACAGCGAGACAATGCCCCGCAGGTCGCCCTTATAATAATCACGCCCGCTGCGGCATGACTATTATTGGTATTATTTGCCGGCAGGTCCGATCATGGCCAGCATGGTACCCGCTGCAACAGCGGTACCGATAACGCCTGCTACGTTGGGGCCCATAGCGTGCATCAGCAGGAAGTTGGAAGGATTCGCCTTCTGACCTACAACCTGGGATACACGGGCCGCCATCGGAACGGCGGATACGCCCGCAGAACCGATCAGCGGGTTAACCTTGCCGCCGGATGCGATCTTCATCAACTGACCAAAGAGACAACCCATTGCAGTACCGGCTGCGAATGCAACCAGGCCCAGGCAGATGATCAGGATGGTCTGATAACGCAGGAACTTTTCAGCTTCCATGGTCAGGCCGGTACCAACGGACAGGAAGATCGTTACGATGTTCATCAGCGCGTTCTGGGCAGTGTCGCTCAGACGGTCCAGGCAGCCGGCTTCCCGGTACAGGTTACCTAACATCAGCATGCCGATCAGGGCGCAGACAGGCGGTAACAACAGGGAAATGAAAATGGTGGACGCAATCGGGAAAATGATCCGTTCGAACCGGGTTACGGTGCGCAGCTGGTCCATTTTAATGGAACGGTCGGCTTTGCTGGTGCACAGCATCATGATAGGCGGCTGGATCAGCGGAACCAGGGACATGTAGGAGTAAGCCGCAACGGCGATAGCGCCCAGCAGGTGGGGAGCCATCTTAACGGTCAGGTAAATAGCGGTGGGGCCGTCGGCGCCGCCGATAATACCGATAGAAGCCGCTTCGCGCAGGTCGAAGCCTAACAGCATGGCGCCGATTAAGCAGACGAACACGCCGCCCTGGGCAGCAGCGCCCAGCAGCAGGGTCTGCGGGTTAGCCAGCAGCGGACCGAAG
>Ga0310690_10010613_pt1 | contig 11447 bp, 8 predicted proteins | sample AusTroGonzalo_MG_2_FD_207661 | JGI IMG/M metagenome (GOLD analysis project Ga0310690, IMG submission 207661) | Bovine rumen microbial communities from tropical cattle in Woodstock, Queensland, Australia - Gonzalo_04 (v2) (version 2) | ecosystem: Host-associated > Mammals > Digestive system >...
CGGCCAGTATAATAAGTAGGAATTTCCCGATTCGTTTCATGGAGTGCCTGTTCTCCTTTCACAACTTTGGGTTTAGCGTTAAACTTTTCAACTGTATTATACACGATTATTTGGATATGGCAATACAAAAATAGAAAATCTGGTTCAGAATCAAAAATATTTTTCAATGGGTACTTGACAGCCTGCAGGCCTCCTGCTATAATCAGGGCACCACAAAGGTTTAGCGTTAAACTATCAAACACTTAAAGGAGGTTTCCCCAATGAAAAAGTTCCTTTCCATCATCCTCGCAGCCATCATGCTGTTCGCCGTCGCGGCTTCTGCCCTGGCCGAAGGCGAAGTTTTCCTCTGGGACAATTTTGATGACCGTGATCCCCAGAACAAGCCCGAACTCGGCCCCAACGGCATGAACATCTGGTGGGACAACTGGGCCAACCTGCGCGCGAAGAATGAAGACGGCGCCATCAAGATCGACTATCGTCCCAAGGAATTCGATCCCGAAGATTATGACTCTGAAGAAGAATACTTTGCCGCCGCTGCCGACTGGATGGGCAACTGGGGCGAAGCCATCAACATGTGGCCCATCGAAAACCTTGCCTACTGCAAGTACATGGTCATCCGCATCAAGGGTGCCGAAGGCGGCGAGGAAAAGAAGATGATCATGGACTGGCATCCCGAAGACGCCAAGTTCTATGCTGCCCGCTTCAGCGATCTGGTTCTGGCCGACGGTTCTCATCCCGTCATCACCACTGAGTGGCAGGATCTGGTCATCGACCTCGAAGCTTCCGGCTTCCCGGGAATGACCAACGCGCTCCATCTCCGTGCTTTCGCCAAGTGCGTCATCTGGCTGGATGAAATCAACTTCACCGAAGCGGTTGCTCCCGTCGATCATGACAATCCCCTGGCCGGCATCACGATGGAAGAATCCGGAAAGCCCCAGAATCTGCCGATCAAGGACTTCCTGGCCGAGCTCGAATAATCGCTCCCCCATTTGAGCGGAGGCAGTCGCTGCCTCCGCTTTTCTCTTGATCCGCAGTTGAAATCCATTGGTAACAAATGTAAAATATAATTGTTTTCCGGATTCAGATATGATATGGTCTGTTACAATGTGAATGACGGAGTGAAAAGCATGGTTACTTTGAAAGATATCGCAGCCGAGGCCGGTGTGAGCATCACCACCGTGTCCAACGTGGTCCATAATAAGAAAAGCCGCGTATCTCCCGAACTGGTCCGGAAGATCGAAAAGATCATCGAGCGCGAACATTACGCGCCCAGCATGTCTGCCCGGTCCCTCGCCAATGATCAGTCCAACATCATCGGAGTCATCACCCACATCACTCCCCAGAATACCGGCAGTACCGTCAGTGACCCATTTATGAGTTCCTTTGTCGACAGTATTGAAAAGCGGGTCCGCGAAGAAGGGTATTACCTGATGATCCGCGCGGTGGAGGACGCCGCTGAACTGGCCTCTCTCAGCAGGAGCTGGCGGCTGGCCGGACTGATTCTCACCGGTATGTTCCAGGATGAGTTTTTCAGCACTATCCGTGAGCTTGGCATTCCCTATGTCCTGATCGACAGTTATGTGGACGATCCGGAAGCCTGCCGTATCGGCCTGGAGGACGAACAGGGCGGATATATCGCTACCAAATACCTGCTGGAAAAGGGGCACCGATCCATCGCCTTCGCGTCGCCTTCCATCCGTCCCGGCGGCGTTATCGAAAAGCGCCTCCTGGGCTATCAGCGTGCGCTGGGCGAGTATGGCGTTCCCTTTGATGATTCCCTCGTCTTCACCCAGGAAATCACCGTGGATGAAGGAAAAAAGCTGGGCTGGAAGCTGGCGGCAAAAAGAGAGATTACCGGTATCTTCGCTTCGGCGGATATTCTGGCCGCGGGCATCATGGCCGGGCTCAGCGAGCGCGGTGTCAGCATTCCGGCTGACAAGTCCGTCATCGGCTTCGATGACAACTATCTGGCGCAGCTCACCATCCCCGGGCTGACCACCATTCATCAGGACGCGGACCGGAAAGGTATTCTGGCGACAGATCTGCTGCTTAAGCAGCTGCACAATGAACCGATCCGGAACAAGTCCACGATCCTCCCCGTTTACCTCGTGGAACGGGGCAGTGTCCAACCTCTCAGATAAAGCAATCCCGGCGCCTTCGCGCCGGGATCTTCTCTTTGGCGGAGCGCTTGTGCGTTCCGTTTTTTTATCGTTCCGTGATGCTGTGCCCTTCCCGGGTGACCTCCGCCATAAGCTTCTTCCCTTTCGCGGTGAACGGGAAAACAAGCCTGCTGATCTGGCGCGGGAGATGCGGGTGAAGCTCCGGTTCCCCATGGACCATCCTGAGCCCCGCGAAGCCGAGGGCAGCGATCATCCACGCGCCGCCGTTGGAGGCCGGATGCGTCCCGCCGATATAGATTTCGCCCGCCCATTGTTTTCCGCCGCCCGTCACGTCGATCATCGCCGTGCGGAGGAACAGTTCCCATGCTTCGTCCGTCCGCCCGGTCCGGCAGGCCGTCAGGGCGTACATACAGGCCGACAGGCTGGAGCCGTGTTCCGTCCGCGGTTCATAGTAGGCCCAGTTGGCGTCCACCTCGCCGTCGGAGAAATCCTCCGGGAACAGTGCCATCAGGGTTATCACGTCCGCCTGCTTGATAATCTGCGTCGTACCCGCCACGCCGTGGTCGCCGCCCCAGTATTCCCGCGGATCCCGCAGCCGGCCGCGCACGGTATCCAGCGAACAGTCCTCCAGGTCAAAGTATCCGTCAAACTGTTCGATAATGCCGTTCTTTTTTTTCGGCCCGCGGATCCGGTCCCGCAGGGCGGGAAGCAGGTGCCAGTCCGCCTCAAACTGCCTTTCCTTCAGCAGCGCTGCAAACCACTCCGGCCGGTCCTGAAAATCTTCCTGCAGCCGCAGTGCGCTGTCGATACAGCTACAGGCGATCCTGTTCGTAAACGCGTTGTTTGTCACCCGTTCATGGTATTCGTCCGGACCGATGACATCCGCGAAATCCACTTCTTCCCTGTCCGCGTGGGCGTTTGCCCGGCTCAGGTAAAAACGGGCGCATTCCAGGATTACCGCGGCGCCGCCCTGCTCCAGCAGCGAACGGTCGCCGGTTGTCTCGTAATAGCTGCGCATGGCGTATGCGATATCGCCGCTGATATGGATCTGCCTGTCCCGGAAATAAGTCCGCACCGGCCTGTGGGTGAACACGTCCACCACGTTGAAGTTGGTGCATCCTTCCTTTCCGCCTTCCTGGCTTTCCCAGGCATAGAAGGCGCCCCGGTACCCGTATTCGGCAGCTTTCTCCAAAGCCCCGGGCAGCGTTTCAATCCGGTAGTTCAGCAGGGACCGGGCGATTTCCGGCTGCGTATACATGAACATGGGAAGCAGGAAGATTTCGGAATCCCAGAAAATAGCTCCCTTATAGGTCTGTCCCGAGAGTCCCCTGGCCGGGATGGACATGTTTCCGGCATGCCTCGGTGCGATACTGTTCAGGTGGTACTGGCTGGCCCGCAGCGCCAGCGCGCCCTGTTCATTGCCCTCCAGTAAAACCTCGGAGCAATTCCGGATCTTCTCCCAGGCGTCCTCATGCTCCCGCAGGCAGGCCGCGTACCCTTTTGCTTTCGCCTGCAGGCATTCCGCTTCCGCGGCTTCCTTCCATTCTGCCCCGTCCAGGGAGGTATATACCGCGGCATAGAGGACAGCCGTCAGCTTCTCGCCGGCGCCGGCTTTCCTTCGCAGGATCCGGAACACACCCTTATCATTTGTCTCGAAGGTTTCTTCCGCCGCGAAATCCGCCGCGGCGCACTGTGCTGAAGCCACGGAGATGTGTTTCTCTCCGGTCTCCCCCCGGCACAGGAGTGTCTCCCCGCTCTCAATACGGAAGCCGAACAGATGCGGCCCGTTAATGTCCCAGATATCCGTCCGGATTCCGGTGCGGATCTCCAGCGTTCCCGCCTGCCTGACCTCGATCTCCAGGCAGTCCGAGAGCAGGTGGTGCGCCGCCATGGATACAAAGCGTTTCGTCCGCAGCCTCACAGGCCCGAAATCCGTATCCCTGCGGTATATGCCGGAGCGGTAATCGAGTTCCGTTTCGTGATTCCCTGAACCCGCACTGTCCGGGGACAGGCTTTCTCCGTCAAAGGACAGTGCCGCGTACAGCGGATACGGCGCGTTCACCGGTTCCCGCCAGCGGTCCTCAAACTGGTCATACACGCCGGCCAGGGTCACCGCCGCGAACTGTTCCTTTCCGGCTTCCTCCACCGTTCCCCGCAGGCCCATATACCCGTTGGCGCACAGGAAACGGTTTCCGTCCTCCGCCGCGTCGCCGGCCTGCCATCCGGTCTTTTTCAGCGTCCAGTTCTCCAATTCGGTCTCCCCCGTCACTCGGCCATGGATACTGTCAGTTCACCCGTATCAAGCCGGTATTCCCCATCGTAAATCCGGACATTCAGCGGTTCTCCCTCCGCGATCCGGAACGCCGATCCGTCCTTTTCCATCCGGATCAGAATCACTCTTCCCCGGTACAGCACGGAAAACTCCAGGCGTTTCCACCGTTCCGGCATCCGGGGTGCGAAGTGCAGCACGTCCCCATCGCTCCTCAGGCCCGCGAATCCGTATACGATGTTCGCCCAGGCCATGGCAATGCTGGTCACATGCAGTCCTTCCCGGGTATTGCGGTTATAGTTGTCCAGATCCAGCCGCGTCGCGTAGCCGAAGAAGCGGACGGCTTCGTCCATCCTGCCCAGTTCCGCGGCCAGAATGGAATGGATGGCCGGAGACAGGGAGGACTCATGGATCGTCCTGGGCTCGTAGAACTCGTAGTTGATCCGTTTTGTTTCCTCGCTGAAGGAGGAATTGTACAGATACAGCATCATCAGCACATCCGGCTGCTTGATCATATCCGTCCGGTAGATCCTGTCGTAGGACCAGTGTTCATACAGCGGAAACTCGCTGACCGGAACGTCGTCAATCTCCGTGTGCGGCAGGTTGAAAAAGCCGTCATGCTGCTCGATCAGCCCGGTCTCATCCCGGGGAATGTACATCTCTTCCGCCATGGTTCTCCAGGCTTCGGCCTCCCCCTCCGCCAGGTTTGTTTTCTTTTTCAGCGCATCCATCTTTTCCGGGCACGCCTGCCGCATCCTGTCCAGCGTTTCCGCGGCGTAGAGCAGCGTCCGCTTGCCCATATAATTGGTGTACGCGTTGTTGTTGACCATCATATGGAATTCATCCGGTCCCATGACGCCGTAGAAACCGTACTTACCGGTCTGTCCGCCCCGCGCCGCCCGGCTGTACAGGAACCGGGCGATCTGCAGCAGCATCTCCGCCCCGTATTCCCACAGGAAATCCTCGTCCCCCGTCAGATGCACATAATGCCAGATGCCATAGGCAACCGCTGTTCCGGGCTGAAGCTGCAGGCTGGCATGCTGCCACAGGGAGCAGGCCTCCTCGCCGTTCAGCGTAGCAATCGGATAGCAGGCGCCTTTGCAGTCCAGCATTCCGGCGCGCTCCATGGCTCTGGGCAGGGTGTTGTAGCGGAACAGCAGCAGGTCCTTCGCCGCCTCCGGATTGGTAAACAGGTAGAAAGGCAGGCAGCAGGCTTCCGTGTCCCAGAAGGCATGTCCGTTATACGCTTCCCCGGTCATCCCCTTCGCGCCGATGTTATGGCGCATGCTGCCGCCGTTGTAGGTCTGCGCCAGCTGAAAACTGCAGAAACGGATTCCCTGCTGTTCCGCCGCCACGTCCTCTTCCGTGTCCGCGCCGGATGCCTCGATCCGGATATCGGAGGTTTTCCAGTAGGCCTCCCAGTATGCTTTCTGCGCCAGCAGCGCTTCTTCCGTGGAAACCTGTCCGGTTTCCGCCAGCGCCTGCCTGCCCTGCGCCCACAGTTCGTTTCCTTTGCTGCCGGAATACAGGATCACTGCCCGCTTATCCGCGGTGACGGATTCCCCTTTTTCCAGGCGGATCCTGCTCTTTAGGCAGACGGAGCTTTCCTGCGCCTCCGTGGCGGCTTCTCCGGGCAGGCTGAGGCATGCCCCGGCGAATACTTCCTGGCCGGAAAAGGCCGTCTCCGCCTGGAGCATGATCATATCCTGCTCCTGCCCGCACCGCGGCTTCTGCCAGAAGCACTTCCGGTATCCCTCATGAACGGAGTCGAAGGACAGTCCGGAGGTAAAGCTGATTTCGCCGGCAAAGTCCAGCGATTCGATCGTAATCTGCTGATAGGCCCGTTCCCTGTGCACCATGTCCAGGAAGCGGAGGAATGTGATCCGAAGGCGCTGTCCGGATCCGGTCTCCCAGACGAAGCTCCGGTTCAGCGTTCCGGCACGCATGTCCAGTTCTCTTCTGAAATCGTGAAAACGGATCTGTCCCAAGTCCAGCTTTTCTCCGTCCGCCGTAATCTCCGTTTTCAGCCACTCCGCTGCCGGAATCATGAAATGGGTATGGTCCACAATGCCCCTGTAGGAACGCTGCAGCCGCTCGATGTCGAACACGCCGTTCACATACGCGCCCCGAAGGCTGTCGACGCTTCCGCCCTCGTCAAAATAGCCGCGGACGCCGGTAGTCTCGTTTGCCAGAGAAAAAACAGATTCGCTGACCCTGGAGTAGGCGGGGTCAAATCCTTCCTCAATGATCTTCCAGGGATCCACTTTGAAATAAATATCTGCAGTCTTAGCCATGCTGTACCACTCTCTTTCCCCTTAACCCTTGATCCCGGCGCTGACCGTGTTCTCCGTCAGCTGCTTCTGGAAGATAAAGAACAGAATGATCGGCGGAATCATCGCGAACACGACGGAACGCATCATAGCATCCGCGTTCACGGTCTGTTCCGTGCTGAACACGAACAGCCGGACCATCACTGTCTGCTTGTCAGCTCCCCGCAGCACCAGATACGGCAGCAGGAAATCCGACCAGGCTGCGTTAATGGCGAAGATGGAAACCACCGCACAGATGGGTTTTGACAGCGGCAGCACGATCCTGAAGAAAGTCTGCAGCTGGTTGCATCCGTCAATCCGGCCGGCTTCGATAATGGACGAAGGCAGCGATTCAAAGAACTGGGCAAACAGGATCACATACATGGCATTTGCCCCAAAGGAAAGCCAAAGCGGGAGGAATGAATTCCCCAGCTGAATCTTCTGGATATTCATGAACAGCGGGACAATACTGATGGTTGCGGGCATCAGCAGGGAAATCATTACCAGTTTTCTGACCACCCCGTACCCCTTCGGCTTCAGGATTCCGATCCCGTACCCCAGCAGTCCGTTGAAGATCAGTGCGCAGGCCACGCTGCCCACGACGGAGATCATGGAGTTCAGATAGTTCTTCGCGATTCCCAGCTGAGACCAGGTGGTGGCGAAAGGCTTCAGGCTGAAGGATTGTGGAATGATGGACGTGCTGGAAACAAACTCCTTCAGGTCTTTGAATCCGGCAAGGGTTACCCATACCAGCGGGAACACTGCCAGCACAACCATCAGAATGCACAGAAAGAGAATAAAACCGTATCCGATCTTAACGGGGACCGCGTGCATATCATATTCCCGGATGACGCCGGTATGCTGGATCTTTCTCATATGTACGCTCCCCCCTCAATCCCAATCGGATTGTTTCCGGTTGAAAAAGGAATAGATCGCCGTCATCACCAGCAAAATCAGCGTAACGATCACAGCCACCGCCGACGCCTTGCCGTAATTCATGGATCCGCCGAAGGCATACTGCCACATCAGCTGCATCAGGGACAGGGACGCGTTGTCCGGTCCTCCCTTGGTCAGAACCATGGGCTCATACATGATCTGGAAAACCGAAATGATCTGAAGGATCAGCAGCGTTCCGGCCAGTTTCCGGATTGCCGGCAGCATGATATGAATGATCCGTTTCCAGATCGAAGCCCCGTCAATAGCGGCCGCCTCATACAGTTCCGGGCTGATGCTGGACATGCCTGCCATATAGATCAGCGCTGTCGCCCCGGCGCCTTTCCATGTGGCGATCACAATGATGATAGGAATCACCCAGTCCGAATGGGTCAGATAGGATTGGGGCTGCATGCCGACTTTCGCGAGCAGGATGTTCAGCACGCCGGATTTCTCTCCGGAGAAAAAAGCGGACCACAGGATGATCACCGCCAGGCCCGGCAGCATATTGGGCAGGTATACCGCCATCCGGAAGAAGCTCTTCCCCCGGGTCGTCTCGCCGATCAGCATAGCCAGCAGGATCGGAAGCACAAACCCGATCAGCAGGGACCAGAATGTATAAAAGAAAGTGTTCTGAAGAGCCTGAAGAAAGTTGTCCTTGCCCACGACACTGACAAAGTTGTCCAGGCCGATGAACCGGACAAGCTCCACGTTCCTGGTCTTGTAAAGGCTCATCCGGATACTTTCAAACAGCGGTTCCCACACAAAGAAGGTCATCAGGATCAGCCCCGGCAGCATAATCAGCCAGGATTGAACGTTGCTTTTCAGTTTTGCGTGGGTTTTGATCCCGGTCCGCCCGCTCATACTGTTCCCTCCAAAGTCCGGCCCTTCAAGGAAAACATGCCGGCGGAACGGTTCCCGGTCCGGCATGTTTTCTTCAGATCGCCTTAATAATCGTTGATCTCGTCGTCAAGGTATTCCTGGAAGGATTCTTCAGCCTTCCGCAGCGCTTTTTCGATATCCGCGCCTTCCTTGGTGATCACCCGTTGAACCACGGCAGTCAGTTCACGGTAAAGCTGCTGGGCAAATACCGGTTCCTCGGATTTCAGCGTGATCGTTCCTTCGGAGATGGAATCGAAGAAATCGGCATAGAGGCGCATGTCCACATTGCTGAATTCGTTCACGATAGCCTGTTTCGCCGCGTTATATTCCTCATCGTTCCACGCGCTGATCGCGGGAATAACGGGAGCGCCCCGGTCCCTTTTGGCCGCGTAGTCGGCCCGCATACCGGCAATGATGGAGTCATCCAGGAAAGGCAGCTTGCCCAGGATCTTCAGGTAAGCCATCAGCGCCACAGCCTGGTCATTGGTGATGTTCGGTGCGAACATGTAGCAGGTACCGCCCGCAAGCGCGTACCGTCCGGCTTCTCCCGCTGGGAACGGGATCAGCGCGAAGTCTTCCACGGGAAGGCCTTTGTTTGCCGTCGGCTGGTCCACGGAATCGTCCGCCGCGAAATTCATCGCCGCCTCGCCGGTTCCCAGCAGGGAGTGAGCTCCCGCCCAGTCCGTCGTGGTCGCGTCCGCGTTCAGGATGTCATATTTCCACCGAAGATCCCGCATGTATTCCATCGCCGCGATGCATTCGGGCGATGTGAAATTGCAGACCCAGCGTCCGTCCTCGTCCTGGTACTCCAGGGCGCTTTCACCCACGCATCCGAAATTCCACGCGATATTGGTGAACAGCCATCCGCCGTAGGTCTCGCTCGCCGGGAACACCAGGCCGGCCTTTCCTGTCTTCTCTTTGATAATCTGGCCGTATTCCGCCAGTTCCTGCAGCGTTTTGGGATAAAGCGGCAGCCCTTCATCATCCACCAGGCCCGCTTCACGGAACAGCGCCACGTTCAGATGCATACCCAGCACATATCCGTCCCGGGGCAGCCCGAAGATCCGGCCGTTCTCGTCCGCCAGCATTTCTACATAAGAAGGGCTGAACTGTTCCAGCACGCCGAACTGTTCCAGCGCGTCCGTCACGTCGCCCACCAGGTGCTGGCTGATCAGCAGCTGCGGATCGGTAAAAGGAGGCTGGAAGATGCTCGGCGCGGTCCCGCCCTTGGCCATGGGGACATAATTGCTCAGCGTATAGGAGTAATAATCCGGAACCAGCGTAACATTCGGGTACTGCTTCGCCATGGTTGCCTTATAGCCCTCAAACAGCGCTTTTTCCGCGTCCGGCGCGGTGTCCGCAGGCCAGTTGCCCAGCGTGATTGTACAGGTCAGATCCGCGTCAATCACATCTTCGGCGCCGGCGAACCCGGCAATCAGTCCGCTCAGCATGCACATTGTCAGCAGCAGTGAGATCACCCTGAACAGCTTACCCATACTCTTTTGCCTCCTTGATCGATCAGCTCGTTGAAAATTGTGTAGGTTTAACGCTAAACTTCGTTTATATTATAGCTTTTGGGCATTGCTCTGTCAATGCCTTTTTTTCTGTTTTTTTCAATCCCGTTTCCGGATGCCGGAACGCGAAAAGGGATCCTGCTTCTTGCTTGAAACAGGATCCCCCTATCAGACATATCATGCCCTCTCAGGCGGAACAGATCTTTACTGGGCAGATACGATGTCCTCCGCCGCGGCCGCGGTGTCAGCCGCCGCTTCCTTAACTTCTTCCTTGATTTCTTCCTTTACCTCTTCCTTTACGGTTTCGGCAAGGTTTTCCGCCGCAGCCGCGGCTTCTTCAGCAACGGGTTCTCCGATTGCTTCGGCAACGGGTTCACCGACGACTTTAACTTCTTCGGCGATGACCGGGTTTTCTGCGGTCCCTTCCACGGGGCTTCCGGCTGCTGCGCCTTCAGCCTGGGGAGCCGCTTCGGCTGCTTTGGCGTTCCTGGGTTTTCTGGTTCTGGTGGTTGTTTTGCCGGCCGCTTTGGTTCCGGTGGTTTTTTTCCCGCCGGCCGCTTTGGCGGTCGTCTTCTTTTTGGCGGCGGGCTTTTTGGCGGCGCCGGCCTTTTTGGCGGAGGGTTTCCTGCCGGGCTTCTTCTTTGCGGGCGCTGCGCCTTCGGCTTCAGGCGCGGCTTCCGCGGCGGGAACCTCTTCCTCTTCCGCGGAACCGATCAGAATCCGGTCGCCGCTTCCCTGAGGAAGGGTGTCCGTTCCCTGCTTCAGCGCGTTGACCATCTGACGGCCGAATTCGGTCTTCAGGTCCACGGCCTCACCGGAAAACAGCTGCTTGCCGGTGGCGGATGCCACGTTGCCCAGCGCGTCCATCAGCACTTTGATCTGATTCAGATAATAGTTGTAGGTCTCGCTGAAGGTGTTGACGGTTTCGGCAACGCTCTTCTCCGTATCCAGCTTCTGCTGCGCGATTTCATCCTTGAGGTGATGGCGCGCCAGGGATTCTTCCTTCGCGTAGCTTTCTTCCTTCTCCTGCAGGTTGTTGTCGAAGTCCTGATTCTTCCGCAGATACAGTTCCTTCAGTCCCTGATACTCGGCCAGCGTTTCCTTGTTTTCCCGCTTCAGAATCTCCAGATCGGACTTGGCCAGCTGTTCCTCCAGGTCAGAAATTCTGCTCCTCGCGTTTTCCAGTTCTTTTTCGACCTGTTTCTTTTCTTCAGTCAGCTTATCCAGGCTTTCTTTCATATGCTGAATTCGCATTTCATAATTCTTACTGCCAAACATTCGGTGTTGCCCCCTTATTGATTTGTAGAATGGTATCCGATTTTCTCTATTGTACTTGATTTTTCCCTTCCCTGCAAGCACCCTGTTGACAGTTTTTGCAAAATTCCCGGAAAAAGCGTATAAAATCTGCCCTACGGTTCAT
>Ga0310690_10010615_pt1 | contig 11445 bp, 7 predicted proteins | sample AusTroGonzalo_MG_2_FD_207661 | JGI IMG/M metagenome (GOLD analysis project Ga0310690, IMG submission 207661) | Bovine rumen microbial communities from tropical cattle in Woodstock, Queensland, Australia - Gonzalo_04 (v2) (version 2) | ecosystem: Host-associated > Mammals > Digestive system >...
CGGACTACATCGCCGCAAAGGGGCTCAAGAACTACATCGGCGGCACTGTGGAGCCTAAGCCGAACGAGCCGCGCGGGGCGATGTTCCTGCCGACGAGCGGACATTCCGTCGGCTTCATCATGACGCGGCTGAAGAAGCCGGACTTCTGGGGCGTCAATCCCGAGCTCCTCCAGCACGAGGGAATGTGCCTCGTCAATTCCGTCCTGACCGTCTCGTACCTGATTGCATGCAGGAAGCTCAAGTTCCTTCACTTCGGCTCGCAGATCAAGGGACAGTTCGACGACGACTTCCCGCCGCTCGTCGGCCCGGAGGGGCTGAAGGAGACAGTGTGGATGTTCCGCACTCTCGCGGATTGCGGCTGGAAGGGCATTGTGGAGTTCGACTGCCACATGCTGCGCTGCGACGGCGGCACGACGAAGGCAGAGACCCTAGACCGCATGCGCCGCTTCATCCGCCAGTGTTCCGAGGCCGTGGACGTGTGCGTGGAGCTCGCCTCGCGCATAAAGCCGGCGAAGAAGGGTCTCACGCAGGGCGAGGCAGACCTCGCCGCCATCCGCCAGATGTGCAGGGTGTGAAGTGGCAAGTTGTTTGAGGAAATCAGGAGGTTGCCGTGAAGTTTGACAGGACGACAGTCCGGCTGAATTGCCTTCTCGCCGCCGCTTTTGCGCTTGCGGCGTGTGCGACGCTTTCGCCGGCCTTTGCGACGCCTGGCGACGCCCGCCGCGAAGAGGCGGCTCGTCAGGCCGACAGGCTCATCGAGAAGATGACGCCGGAGGAACGGCTTGGGCAGCTCATGATGAGCTCCCCGGAGATCAAGCGACTTGGCGTCCCCCAGTACCACTGGTGGAACGAGGCGCTGCACGGCATCGCCCGCGCCGGGCTCGCGACGGTGTTTCCGCAGTCCATGGGCGCCGCCGCCTCCTTCGACCCCGAGCTCATGCGCAAGGTCGGCGACGTCGTCTCCACCGAGGCGCGCGCAAAGTACAACCTCTTCACGGCGAAAGGCGACCGTCGCATCTACCGCGGTCTCACGGTGTGGACCCCGAACGTCAACATGTTCCGCGACCCGCGCTGGGGGCGCGGTCAGGAGACCTACGGCGAAGACCCGTATCTTAGCGGCACGATGGGCTCGGCCTACGTCTGCGGGCTTCAGGGCGACGATCCCAAGTACCTCAAGCTCTCGGCGTGCGCCAAGCACTTTGCCGTACACTCTGGGCCCGAGAACCTCCGCCACGGCTTCAACGCGAACGTTTCGCCGCGCGACTTGAACGAGTACTACCTGCCTGCCTTCGAGATGCTCGTCCGCCAGGCGAAGGTCGACAGCGTGATGGGTGCGTATAGCGCTATCAACGGCGTTCCGTGCTGCATGAACAAGTGGCTCTTGACCGATCTCCTTCGCGGAGAGTGGGGCTTCAAGGGCCATGTCGTGAGCGACGTAGGCGCAGTTCGCGACATCTACAATGGCCACAAGGTCGTCAAGGACGCGGCCTTGGCTTCGCGGGCCGCGATTGCCGCCGGGCTGGACCTTTGCTCCGAGACCACGTATTCGGCGCTCAAGGACGAGGTCGCTTCCGGAGCGTTCAAGTCCGAGTGGCTTGTCGAACCCCTGCGCCATCTCTATACGACGCGTGCGCTTCTCGGACAGTTCGACCCCAAGGGATCGACGCCCTGGGACAATCTCGGCGCAGAGTCCGTTGCGACAGAGGGGCATCGCAGGATTGCGCTCAAGATGGCGGAGGAATCCATCGTGCTCGTCCACAACAACGGCGTGCTGCCCCTTGACGCCTCGAAGATCGTGAACGTTGGCGTCGGCGGCCCCCGTGCGCAGGACGAAGTCGCGCTGCTTGGCAACTACTGCGGCTACACCGACAGGCCCTCGACCGTCCTCGCCGGAGTTCTCTCCGTTGCAGGGCCGGGGCTCTGCGTCTCGGCCGATCCGGAGCTTGGGTATAGCGACTTGCTCGTCCTGTGCCTCGGCATCACGGCCAACGACGAAGGCGAGGAAGGGTGCAGCGTGAACAACGCGGGCGCCGACAGGTTCCAGTACGGGATCCCCGAGGCGCAGCTCAAGTATCTCGAGAAGCAGCGCAAGAAGAACAAGAACGCGAAGGTTGTATCCGTCGTCTTCGGCTGCAGTCCGTTCGACCTCGCGCCTGTCGTGGAGCTCTCGGACGCAGTCCTCGTCGTGTGGTATCCGGGCGAGCGTGGCGGCGAGGCGATAGCGCGTACGTTGTTCGGCCTGAACAACCCGGCTGGCCGCCTCCCGATCACGTACCCGAAGTCGTACGACGACCTTCCCGACTTCAAGGACTACTCTCTCGCCGGCCGCACCTACCTCTATGCGACGAAGGAGCCGCTATATCCGTTTGGCTACGGGCTTTCATATACGAAATTCGGCTACTCGAACATGAGCGTCCGCCGTGCGCCCGGTGGCGGCGCGGTAGAGGTGTCGGTCGACTTGGAGAACGTGGGCGGGCGCGACGGCGACGAAGTGGTTCAGATCTACGTGCGTTCGCCGGAAGGCTCGGGCGACAGGCGTGTCCACCATCTTGCGGACTTCCGCCGCGTTCCGCTCAAGGCGGGCGAGAAGGCGACCGTATCGTTCACGCTGCCGGAATCGCGCTTCGCTCAGTTCGGCGAGGACGGACGCCGCATTGTCGCGCCTGGCAAATACACCGTGTTCGCGGGCGGCGGACAGCCCGGCTTCGCCGATGGAGTCCTGTCGGGGTCTGTTGATTTCTAGTAAAGGAAGGGACTGTCCCCAGTTCCTGTTATCGCTACGCTTGTAATTCGGCAGCGGATTTGAAAGAGAGGTGAACATGCACAGAGGAAACAGTTCGTCCTTTGGATTCATATCAGTAGGGGCGCTTGCACTCTGCATCTCCATTACGCTTCCGTCTTATGCCGGAAACGAGGCAAATCCCGACGCGATAGGGCGAGCGGCAAGCGCACTTGCGATGGTGCCGCAGACTGGGGCGAAGATGGTGCAGATTGCCGGCGAGCCGCGTCACGTTTCGATATGGGACTACAACATCAGTCCGGGCGGGGAGCACTATTTCAGCATATGCGCGGAAGGAACGGTTTCGGAGTATGCCCGGCTTTACCGCTACTACCCTGAAATGAACGAGGCCAGGCGCGTATTCCGGCTCGAGGATGTCATCGTCACGCACGACGAGGCCGTGAGGCCGTCGAAGTTGCATTCGTCGATAGACTTTCTGCCGGACGGGCGCGTGATCATGGCCACCCACACGACGGCCGCCGCGCCGAACCATCCACGCTGGATGCCGTTCGCCTATTATCCCGACATTCGCGAGGGATATCCCGGAAGCAATATTCTCATACACGATCCTAAAACGGGCAGGACGGAGGACATGGGCGTACCCGTGCCGCGAGAGTCGATCTACGGCGGCATATACGAGCCATCCACGCACAGCTACTACTTCACCGGGTATTTTCGCGGACATGTCTATCGCTTCGACCTTGCGACCCGAAGGGTGACGGACTTCGGGCAGGCGGTGGAATACGGCACATGGCGCTGGGTGTCGGCGGCGGACGGCAATCTGTACACGACGACCGCGTCCGGCCGGCTCCTGCGGTTGAACGTCGCCCGGCAGCAGATAGAAGACATCCCGTTCGACTTCCCCGTGAAATCCGAACTTATGGCAATCGGAACCAACAACAAGATGATGCACTGTGCACCGGATGAACGCGGGTTCTATTTTACGTCGCTTTCATGCGATAAACTGATGCGCTACGACATCGGGACCGGGAAGGCATATGTCGTGAAATGCTTTGTGCCGGAATCGCTGCGGAGCGTTTCGCCGCAAATCCGCTGCATGGGGATGTGCGCGGACGAAGCGGGCAGACTGTGGCTGCTCGAGGAAATGATTGGCGTCGGACAGTATCTCGTAAGCATGGATGTCGAAAGCGGCGGAGAACCCGTATCGCATGGACTCTGCGGCGTTCCAGACCGCGTGATGCGCACATCGTTCGGATGCTTTGTGCGAAACGGCATCCTCTACGCCTCGGACACGAACAGGGGCGATGAGGCCCCTGCGGTCTTTCAGATTCCGCTTTCGACGCTGCGGAGCGGCGAACGAGGCCCGATGCCGCGAGACGTCAGGTTTTATCTCGATCTCGCCGACGGCGAGGCTCTGTACCGCAAATACACCGGACGTGACCTTGCGTCCGATGCACAGAAGACGCAGGAAGAACGGCTTGCGGCGGAAAGAGCCCGCATGAAGCCCGAATGGCGCGCGACGCTGCCCCGCTACTACCGTGAACACCCGGAGGTGCGGTTCAACGAAGACCTCGCCTTGAACGTCACCGAGCTGCCGCATTCCTCCCGCTGGGTCTGCAAACTGTGGAAGCGATTCGGGCATCTTGACTTCACATCGCTCGGATTTCTCGACGACGGAACCGTCTGGGTCCAGACGGAGGAAACGCGGTATCTGATGCGCAACGGCGAGCTGGCCGGGGAGGAGCCTGCCGCTCCCGTCCGGAAGAACGCGTTGCCGGAGAGGGCGTCTGAATACACTCTGCCCCACCAGCCGGAACGTCCTCATCTTTGCCGGGCGACGGCCGCGTGCCGGATGTCGGGCGGACGCATCCTCGCTGGGACGCAGGACGGAATGCTCGCGGTGATCAATGCAAACGGACGCGTCTTTTCCCTTGGAAGCGTAGGCATCGGCGAGAGCGTCCACGACATTGCGCCCTTCCCCGGCGGGCGACGCGCGATTGGAGTGGCCGGCGGCCCCGCCGGACTGGGAAGCGTATTCACATACGACGACGAGACGGGGCTTGCTCTGCACGGACGCATATTCTTCCAGGATTTCAACACGCCTGGGATTCTCGGCGCGTCAAACGACTTGCGGCTTGTCGCCGTTTCGCCCGACGGCGGGTGTGTCGCGATAGCCTCCGGCGACAGGTTGTCGTGCGTCTATTGGTTCAAGCTTGCAAACGGAAAGGAAAACCCTCGATGAAAAACCTGCGGAAAATGGCGAGTGCGGCGGCTGCCGCCTGCGCAACGGCTGTCGTAGCATCTGCTACAGCCGTAAACGCGAATCCGGAACCGTTCCCCGTCGTCGCCTGGGGAGCTTTCACGCAGGAGCAGGCGTGCCGGGAGCGTTTTCTGGAAGCAAAAGATGCAGGGTTCACGCACGTCACCCAATGGTGCGACACTCCGGAGGCCGCCAGGTGCGCTCTCGCCGAGGCCGAAAAGGCGGGTGTGAAGCTGATCGTCGGACTCAACGGCGACGGAAGCCGGCGAGGACACGAGCGCATGGCCGCCGAGGCCGGGGCTTTCACCTCCGCAGTCAAGGATTCGCCCGCGCTCGAATACTATTACGTCACCGACGAGCCGCATATCAAACTCGCCGATTCCCTCGGCGAATGCGTCCGGCGATATGCCGCGCTCGATCCCGCCCATCCGTGCTACATCAATCTTTTCGGCGCATTGTGCGACAGGTGGACGCGCAACGACGCCAAGCGACAGGAGAAGTACACAGGTTGCGCTACGGTAGGGGAATACTGGCGGCGTTTCTACGACGCGGTCCCTCTGAAAATGATCAGCTTCGATTACTATCCGGTCCTGTCCTTCAGACCGCTCGAGGACGGCGATTACCGTCTGCACGGCGAGCGCGTGTTTCTCAAAGAACGCTGGTACGAGACGCTGGAGGAGGCTTGCAGGCTTTCCCGGGAGCGGAAGATTCCCATGATGGCGTTCGTGCTCGCAACGGCCCACCGGCACTACCCTGCCAACGACTACCCGGTGCCGACGATGGAGCACATGAGATTGCAGCTCTACTCCAATCTCGCGTACGGCGCACAGGCGATACAGTATTACAGGTTCGCACAAAACATGGAATTCAAAGGCTACAACAACGCCCCTGTCCTCGTGAGCGGACGACGCAGCCCCGTTTTCGAGCGCGTGCGCGAACTCAACAAGGAACTCCAGGCGCGCGCGTTCGTGTTCAAGAGTGCGGAGGTTCGCGGCGTGTGGCACACCGGTCTCGACGTCCCGCTCGGCACGAAACGCTTCAAGGAGGAATTCCTGCCGCCGTTCGTGAAGTCGTTCTCGGCGGCGGACGGCGCAGGTGCGGTCGTTTCGTGGCTCCGGAACGGCGGCAAGGACTATCTCGTCGTGGTCAACCGCGATCCAAACCGCGACATGAAGTTCGTTGCGACGTTCGTTCCCGGTGCCGGAATCGTCCGGCGTGACGGCACTACCGCCTCCGCCGCCGCGTATGCGGACTACTTCTGGCTCGATCCCGGAGACGCTGCGATCTTCGCCGCGACGGCAAAGGAGTCGAAATGATTTCTTCGACGACACAAAGAACAATCATGACAGCAGCAAGGATACTCGGTGTCGTGGCCACGATCGCAATGGCGCCTTTGGCTCATGCGGTCTCTGAATCATCGTCTGAACTGAAGATCATGAGTTACAACATCCACCATGGCGCGGGTGCGGACGGCAAGGTCGATTTGCAGAGAATCGCCGACGTCATAGCGCGAGAGAATCCCGACCTTGTCTGTCTGAACGAGGTGGATTGCCGCGTCAAGAGGTCGGGCGGCGTCGATCAGACGGCGGAATTGGGGCGGCTCGCCGGGATGCATGCGATGTTCGCAAAAGCCATCGACTATCGCGGCGGAGAATACGGCAACGCCGTTCTCTCCAGGGAAAAGCCGTTGTCGGTCGTCCGTGTTCCGCTCCCCGGCAAGGAGCCGCGCGTACTGCTCGCGTGCGAGTTCTCCGATTGCTGGTTCTTCGCGACGCACCTCGACAGCAGGACGGTCGCCGGCGACACGGAGCCGGCGAATGTCCTGTCGGCATCCATAATCCGCAAGGTGGCAGCGGAGCGCGTCAAGTCCAAGCCTGTGTTCCTCGCGGGCGACTGGAACGCAAGACCGAAATCGAAGACGGTCGCCGCGATAAAGAAGTTCATGGCGATTCTATCCCCGCTGCGCGGCCGCACCTGGCACGGCTTCAAGACCCACGACCCGTCGCGCGAATACTGCATCGACTATATCACCGTGGACACCGCCCATGCGGGCGGGTTTGCGGTCAAAGAGGCGTACATCGTGCCGGACGCGATCGCCTCCGACCATTATCCCGTCGTCGTGACGCTTTCGTCCGGGAATCGTTCCGGCGGAGAGTCGTTCGATGCGGCTGAAAGCGGCGCGAGCCTATTCCACCAGTAGTTTACAAACAAAGAAAGGAGAAACAACCCATGAATGCGAAAAACAGTCTTGCCGCCATTGCGGCAATTGCGGCAGGCGCGGCGTTTGCCGCAACCGCGACGTACACCGCAGGCGACACGTCGCTTGCCGACGGCAAAGTTGAGTTCACTTACGACGAGTCGGGCAAAATCACAGAATTGCGCATGAACCCGGACTACGGCGAAACGCTGACCTTGACGGGCGACACGCTCGACTTCGCCGCCGGCGCGAACGTGCATCTCGGGCATTGCAGCACGAACGAAATCCGCTGCGCGATTTCCTCCGCCGGCATCGTCAACCTGAATCCCGACGGACCTTATACTTGGACGACTTCGAACAGAGGCCTCAAATCCAAGACTTTCGAGACGCTTTTCGAGAACTGCGACATCGACGCCATCGAGCCGGTTTCCGCAACGCCGGTGTCGTATTTAGCCCAAAGCGGCGATACCGCCTATCCGTATTTCATCACGCGCGGCACGGACGCGGACGGAACCAAATGGATGAAGTTCGAACTCCAGTGCTACAACAACGGCAAGACGACCGGCACCGCCAGCTATCTCCGGGCGCTCTACATTCAATTGAAGCAAAACGGGAGCAACGTCGCGGGCAAAATCATCGACGGAGGCTATTGGGCGTTCGCAAAGTCGAATCAATATTACGGGCGCAGCATGTTCCTGAACCGCGATACATCCATCTCTCCATATACGCATTACACGACGTATTATGCGGCAGACACTTCGAATAATGGCTTCGGCATAAGTGCGCTGACGGTGAAAACCAGAGGGCGGCTGGCAATTCCCGTGGACGGAACGCTGAATTTCTCGACTGCGCTTTCCGGCGGCGGCGTCACCGTCGCGTTCCGGGCTGAATCTGCCACCGCCGTCGTCAATGCGACCGGAGCCAACACGATGACGGACGGCGCATACGTGATCGAGGGCGATGCGGAACATACGATGAAATTCTATGCGAAGCCAAGCAGCCGGATCGTAGTGCTTCCGGACGCGACGGATGTGTACGGCGCAGGATCGGAATTTCATGTGTGGGGTTACAACAATATGGGGAATGGAGGATCGGCCGGCGATTCGGCGATAACGATGCATCCGGGGACGAAGCTTTTCGCCGAAAACAACTCTCACGCATTCACCCGCACGCAGGAGGGTCCGGTCCTCGATGGTGCGGCGATGACGGCGAGCAAGTGGATGTACGTGCCGAAAACGCTGACGCTCGCAAACGGGTCGTCGGTTTCCACTTCCGGCAATCTGTCTTACCGCGCGCTGTACGATACGGCCGCGACCATGACCGTGTCCGGCACGGGCGAGAGCGAATTCAATGCGGATGTGATGCTGATGAGCAAGTCGTCGAACAGAAAAGAATGGACGATCGACGTCGCCGACACTGTTGCCGGAAGCGGAGTCGATTTCACTTTCAACGGCGACATAGAGCCGTCTTCGAACGCGGCGGAAGCCTGTTCGGTGGTCAAGAAAACCGGCGAGGGCACGATGAAGGTCGCAGGGCAGCTGAAGTACACAGTCAATCCAACGCGGATTCTGGAGGGGACGCTGCTGCTCGGGAAGTCTGGCGCGACGGTCTCCGGGCACAAGTTTTCGCTCGAAGGCGGCGTTTTGGCGCTTGCCGCAGGGACGGCGAACACGGTCGCGGAGGTGAAGTTGACGAAATCGTCCGCGATAGCGGTCGGCGACGGCGCGACGTTGACTGTCTCGAGCCTCGTCGTGCCGGAGGGTTCGACGCTCGCGATAGATGGAGACGTCTTCGGACGAGTCAAGGTTTCGACCGCGCTCGACGCCGCCACCCTTTCGCGGATAAAAGTCAACGGCCATGCGGCATACCAGGCCTCAAACGGCTATTTCTGCAAAAGGGGATTCATAATCAGCTTCCATTGAGGGGTTGGACATGTCCGGTGTTTCGAAGCTGGAATTTCTCGGTTGCGCAATCGCGGCGGCGTTTGCGTTTGGCTCCGCGTGTGCGAAGCCCTGCGCAGACGTCCGCCTTTCGCCGCTTTCACAGGGAGCGATGCTCTACGGCGATCCCGTGCATCTCGTGGACGGCAAGCCGTTCGCGAAAGATCCGACGGTGATCCGGCACGGCGGACGCTACCTCATGTACTACAGCGTGAACGACGGCGGATCGTGGGGCGGCGCGATCGCGGAATCTACGAATCTCGTCGATTGGGCGCGCGTCTGCGACATCGCCGTGGAGGGCGCGCCGTTCAAGGGCGGATGGGTCGCGCCGTGCGTCAAGAAGTTCGACGGAAAGATCCATCTCTTCGCGCAGAATCCCGCGCTGGGCGTCTCGAGAGAAAATAAAAGGTGGAACAGGATATGGTACGCGACGAGCGACGACGGCATCCATTTCAGGATGGCGGCGGGAAATCCAATTCTCGGAGCGAAGGGAAAATGGTCCAACGGACGCGCCATAGACGCCGAAGCGTACCGCGCCGGTGACAGGATGATGATGGCGTTCGCGACGAGGAGCGCGGACGGCAAAACGCAGTTGCAGGGACTCGCCGGCTCGCCGTACGGATGCGGTTACGGCGCTGGCAAATGGACCGAGCTGACGATGGACAAGCCGCTTCTCGCGCCGGAACTTCCATGGGAAGGGCATTGCATAGAGGCGGCGAGCGTTATCGAGCACAAAGGAGTCTGGTACATGTTCTACGCGGGCGCGTACAACCACGAACGCCAGCAGATCGGCCTCGCGTGGTCTGCGGACGGCGTGTGCTTCGAGCGTTGGCGCGACTCGCCGGTCCTGCCGCACGGCGCGGAAGGATCGTGGAACGCATGGGAATCGGGTCATCCAGGCGTGTTCAAGGACGACGACGGGCAGATATACCTTTTCTATCAGGGCAAAGCGACGCCTGCCGGCGGCTACAGCCTTTCGTGCCTGAAAGTCGTGTTTGTGGATCGAGAACTTCCGTCTCATGGATGACACCTTCATGTCGAAAAGCCTCGAGAACGCGCCGGAGTGCATAGAGCTGATGTTGCGGATAACCATCGGAAAGAAAGATCTGAAGGTCGTCAAGTCGCAGACCGAATATCCGGTCAAGAGCCTTTAGGGGCGAGGGGTCAGGTTCGACGTGTTCGCGCGGGATTACTCTGCTTTGGGAAAGGTTGGTCAAGATGAGAAACAAGTTAGCATATCTTGCCGCGTGTGCGGCGGCGGCGTTGTCGTCGCTTGGCGATCTGCTGCATCCCGACGTGCTGCTCATGCCGGACGGGACGCGCATTACATCTGCGCAGGAATGGAGCTCGAAGGCTCGTCCGCAGATACTGGACTTCTTCGAGAAGAACGTCTATGGAAAGATCCCGCCGCGCCCGGCGAAGCTTGAGTTCGTGCTTGCCGAGAATGGCGACGACGCATTGGGCGGACTTGCGAAGAGGCGGCAGTACCGCATCGTCTCGACGGATGTGTGCGGTACACATTCCTTCGACGTGCTCGTGTACCTGCCCAAGGACGCCGCCGGACCGGTTCCGGCGTTCGTATGCCCCAACTTCAACGGCAACCATGCAATCACGGACGACCCGAACGTGATACTGCCGACTTGTCCGCTCTACAGGGGCCTGAAGCCGGACGATCCGGAGAGGGGACGGGGGTGGCGCCTCGACTACTTCCCGGTGCGGGACGTCGTCAAGGCCGGATTCGCCGCCGTGACGTTCTGCCACTGCGACGTCTATCCCGACTATTCGCACACGCGCAGACGCGACCAGCGTGAAGGCGCGGCGGAGTCCGTGTGGCGCATCTTCGCGCCGGAGAAGCGCGACAGGCAGCTGGCGCTCGCCGCCTGGGCGTGGGGCGACATGCGCGCGATGGACCTTGTCTGCACAATCCCCGAGATCGACGCGCGGAAGGTCGTGGTGGCGGGACACAGCCGTCTGGGCTGGGCGTCCGTCATCGCCGCAGCGTACGACGAACGGTTCGCCATGTGCTGTCCGAACGCGGGCGGGAGCAAGCCGATCACGCTCGTTCCGAATCTCCTCTGGCCGGCGTGGTTTGCGCCGGAACTGACGAACTGGACGTCCGTAGCCAAGTACAACATGTCGCCGGATGCGGCGGAGAAGCAGCGCGGAGGGAAGCCTCTGCCGACGTTCGAGCAGGCGTCGCTCATCGGATGCATTGCGCCGCGCGCGCTCCACATCGGAACTTCCACGCGCGATGTGTCCGCGCCGCCCGGCATCTGCTTCGGCACGGCGAAGTCCGTGGAGCCTGTCT
>Ga0310690_10010616_pt1 | contig 11444 bp, 7 predicted proteins | sample AusTroGonzalo_MG_2_FD_207661 | JGI IMG/M metagenome (GOLD analysis project Ga0310690, IMG submission 207661) | Bovine rumen microbial communities from tropical cattle in Woodstock, Queensland, Australia - Gonzalo_04 (v2) (version 2) | ecosystem: Host-associated > Mammals > Digestive system >...
CTGCAGGCCTGCGGTTTGCTCGATACCCTTGGCAAAGTGCGCGACGAAAAATATGAGGAGCTATACCAAACAGGCAAGATTCTGGATTTACCCAACATGACGGGAGAAGGCTTCGCCGAAGGCAACACTGCCTATGCTCCCAAGCACCGCCTTTATGGTTTCACCATCTTTGCTGAACCTGATGACTTCTGGCGTGGCGAGGGTATCGACCCCAAGGGCTCAGACCTCCTGCAGAAGATTACACAGTGGATTCTCGACAACCACCAATACAGCGACGATGACAAGTTCGTCACCGACGACAACTACGCAAGCGAGAACCATCTGCTCAACCAGTGGATAACCTACCACATACTCCCCATGCGCATCCCGAAGAGCAGGCTCGTGTTCCACATCAACGAATTCGGTTATAGCTTGAACAAGCCCTACGTATATGCTATCCCCGTCTATGAATTCTACACCTCGATGGGCAAGCGCCGCCTTTTCAAGCTCATAGAGAGCAAAGCCAGCAACGGTGTCTATATCAATCGCTTCCCCACTACAGACAACGGACGGCACGGCACAGGCGAGGAGATAGGATGCGACCCCGACAAGGTGGGCAGCCTCGTAGAGACGGAATCCCCGCTAGCCATCCTCGACGACATGACAAACTGCTGCATCTACCCCATCGACGCACCCATCTCCTATAATGACCAGGTGCGCAACAACTTCCAGAAGAATCGCATTCGCTTCGACGGCATGAGCCTCTTCCCCGAAGCCATGAACAACGACATCCGCCTCAAGAAGGCTACTGCCGAACAATACAAGCACGTCTATATCCCCAACACGCAAAAGAGCTATAACTACTTTGAGAACATGCAGCAGAACGCCAACATGAACTTCGTCTATTACAACGCGTGGAACGATGATTGGTGCAACCTGCATCGCGACGAGATGAAGGCCGTGGGACGCTTCGAGGTAATGTTCAAGCTGCCACCCGTGCCGCGCCGCGGCACATACGAGGTGCGCTACAAGGTTCTGGCCAACGGCAACCGAGGCGTGGCACAAGTCTATTTCGGTTCCAATCCCGAAAAGCTCCCCGCAGCAGGCATTCCACTGGACCTCACACTGGACTGCCGGAATACCTCGGACGCAAGAAAGGTCGGATGGGAAGACGACAACGCGAACGATGACGACTATTCGGCCGAAATAGACAAGAAGATGCGTAACAACGGCTTCATGAAGGGGCCGAAATCCGTCCAAGGCAATGACGGCCAAACAGAACGAGACCTAAACCACCGCGAGAACATCCGCCACATCTTCGTGCGCCAGACACTCGACCCCGACGAAACCTATTACATCAAGCTCAAGTCCGTTCTTGATGCAGACAAGAAGGAGTTCTACATGGACTTCATCGAATACTGCGCGAAGGAAATTTACGACAATCCCGAGAAGCCAGAAGACATCTGGTAGTTAAAAATTGAAAGTTGAGAGTTGAAAGTTAGGCTATGCCCTAATAATGAGCATAAAGAACGACCTGTTAATTTTCAACTCTCAACTTTTAACTCTCAATTTTCAACTTCCTTGTTCCCCTCACCGCTTCTGCCTCCAGAGGGTTGTCAGGCCAGTAATGCTTAGGGTAGCGGCGGCGCAGTTCGCCCCGCACCTCGAAATAAACGTTTGTCCAAAAACTGCCAAGGTCGCTCGTGAGCTGCACGGGCTTAAATCCGGGTGAAAGCAATTCCATAAGGATTGGCACGCGCCCATCGTCAACGCACGGCGTCTCCTTCATGCCGAAACATTCCTGCAGTCGCACACTCAGCACGGGAGCCTCGGCACCCGTGCGATAGTCCAGACGGATGCGGCTGCCCGTTGGCACCACGATATGCGAGGGTGCCAGACGCTCTATCTGTTGTTGCAAGTCGTAGGGGATGAGTGCCCACAATGCTGCGCACAGGTCAATCTTGCGCAGTGCAGCCCCAGTCATTCGCAATCGTCCTCCGTCGTCAAGATAATAAGGCAACCACTCGCGCACCGTTGAGAGGAGGTGTTGCGTGGCGAGGTTGGGGATTTTCAGCTCGGGATGCCATGCGGCCACTTGCGCCACACGACGTTGCAGGGCGCTGACATCATCGCTCCACGACAACATGCCGAGCCCGTTTTTCTGAACGGCATCGCAGAGCACTTGCTCCTGCTGGCTGCGCGGCGCGTCATGGATAGGTTTGCTGCGCAACAGCAACTGACCGATGCGCCACTCATGTTGCATGAGCAGGCAGTCTTGTTTGCTGTCCCACGCTACATGGTCGCGCTCCGTGGCCAGCTCTTCCAAATCCGATAGTTCGATAGCAGCAGCAAGGAAGGCCCTCCCGAAGCCTCCCCTTGGAGAGGTTTGGAGGGGACCGATAGCAAGCCAAGGATGTGCTGATAGTGGGTCGCTACGGTCAAGGCGCACTTCTTCTCCGCTGGCAAGTCTATAACGTCCTGCTTTGTCCATCTGCCTGGCAATGCGTTCGGGATATGCGTAGGCAAGCAAGAGACCAGCCCCCTCCCCGTTCCCTCTTTTGGGGAGTGCCTTTGAGGGGGCTATCCTCCGATAGGCCTCCGCCACTTGAGCGATGCGCTGCCAGATGCCAAGATTCTTACGCTCTCTTGCCCTTTGCAACATATTGATGCGACCGTCCAAATCCGTATCGTTCTCATTTAGTGCCAGTGGGTCTTTCTCTTCGAGCAAGGCGGCGATGTCACAGGCAAGGCCGACGTTTCCGAGCGAGGCGGCACGCAGTATCATTCTGGCGATGCGCGGATGGCAAGGCAACGATGACATCTGTTTGCCAAGCGAGGTGATGACGCCTGCCTCGTCGATGGCTCCCAGCGAGAGCAACAGCTGACGGGCAGCTACGAGGCCATGCATGGGAGGCGGTGTGAGCCAGGGCAATGCCATAGCATCCGACTCGCCGAATGCTGCGATGTCAAGCAGCATCGGTGCCAGGTCGGCATCCTCTATCTCGGCCTTGCGCTGTTCGGCCATGCGATGCTCGGCTGCCTTTGTCCACAGGCGATAGCACACTCCTGGAGCCAAGCGTCCGGCACGGCCTGTACGCTGTTTGGCCATATCCATACTGATGCCGACCGTCTCGAGGTGGGTCAGCCCCGTGCGCCCGTCGAAGACAGGGGTGCGGCAGAGTCCGCTGTCGATGACTATGCGCACGCCCTCTATTGTGAGCGATGTCTCTGCTATTGGTGTGGCAATCACGACCCGCCGCTGTTTCTCCCCCTCGGGGGAGTCAGAGGGGGCTTTGATGGCGCGACGTTGCTCTGCCGACGAGAGGTTGCCGTAGAGGGGATAAACAGAAAAAGACTTCCCCTGAATATCCTCGTCCGCTATTTGTTCTCCCCCTAAAGGGGGAGTTAGAGGGGGTCTTAGTATTTCTGCACAACGCATTATCTCACCCTGTCCGGGCAGGAAGACCAGGATGTCGCCCTCCTGCTCCTGCAAGGCACGACGCACCGCACTGGCTGCCACTTGCGGCATATCGCGACGGTCTGTATCTTCCTTTGCGTAGAGAATCTCGACGGGGAACATCCGCCCCTCGCTCTCGATGAGCGGTGCCTGCAATGCCTGGCAGATGGCAGAGGCATCGATGGTGGCGGACATCACGACCAGCCGCAGGTCGGGACGCAGTATCCGCTGCGCCTGTCGGCTGAGGGCCAATGCCAGGTCGGAGTGCAGGCTGCGTTCGTGAAACTCATCAAAGATGACAATGCCTATGCCATCGAGTGTCGGGTCGCTCTCCAGCATCCGCGTCAGGATGCCTTCCGTCAAGACCTCGATGCGCGTCTCGCTGCTGACCTTTGTCTCGAAGCGAATGCGGTATCCGACGGTCTTGCCTACGGGCTCGCCCAGCAGTTCGGCCATACGTTCTGCTATCTGCCGTGCAGCCAGCCGTCGCGGCTCGAGCATCAATATCTTTCCCTCAACGGGCTTGTCCCGAAGGAGCATCAGCGGCAACAGCGTGGACTTTCCCGCACCAGGCGGTGCGGTGATGACGACCCCCTGCTGCTCCCGAAGCGTCTGACTTACTGCATCGGCGATAGCCGCGACAGGAAGTTTGGGCAATTCACAATACATTATATATTTATTATTAGCATTACAAAATTACGTATTGTTTCGGGAAAAACCAAAGATTTGCACATAATTCACATATAAAAATACATCCTTACTTAATCTTTTTCTTAAAAATTGTTGCTTATATGAAGAAGATTGTATAATTTTGCAAACGAAAACAAGTATGATAATCATTAACTCTAAATTTTACTAAAATGAAAAAGTTCTTAATGATGGCTGCTTTGGCTGTTGGCATTCTTCCTGTTTTTGCGCAGAAGACAACAACGTCCTATCAGTTCACTCAGGCCAGAAAACCCCAGGTATGGGTTGAGCCTCTGGTAAAGCCTCTGGTGGTTGAGGTCGAAATTATGCAGGGCAAACCCACCATTTGGAAAAAGGAATTGTCCAAGTACAAGGTGGAAAGTGAGTTGGAAGGCAAGTTGGAAAACATCAACAACTACGGTATCTTCCTTTATACTGCCGAAACAGGTGCCGACATGATTGTGGCTGCCACCTACAACTTCTACACCAATCCCAACCGCAAAAACGACGAAGACTGGTATGTGCTGGAGATTAAGGGCTTCCCCGCCAAGTTCACAAACTGGCATACAGCCACCACAGACGACTACGAATGGATGAGAATCAAGTATCTCTATTCCGACGGCAAGGCAAACAAGGATGTATTCGAGAAAGTTTCTGAATAATAATAATAATTTTTAAAACCAAACAACATGAAAAAAGTTTTATTACTGTCTGTTATTGCCCTGTTCCTGGGCATGAATGCAAACGCTCAGATTGGCGAGTCCAAGAGCAGAAAGATTGAGTCTAAGGCAAGAAAGGGTTATGGCTTCCTGGATCTCAACGTAGGTGGTGTACACGAAGTAGGTGGCTTCGGAGTGGACCTCGGTTACTACAGGACTATGTTCGAGAAGTCCGATTGGGAACTTGCATGGGACGTCATAAGGTTCGAGTTCAGCGCTCCCTTCGATTCTCCTGCTGATTATGACCAGCTGAGCCTCAAGACCGGTTTCCGTGTCTTCACTCCTTCTTTCTTCAACGGCAAATGGCGTCTGTTCACAAACCTGGATCTGGGTTATACTTGCGTCCTCGCTTCCTTTGGAGGCTACAGCTTTGGAAGCTACGACTTTGACGAAGAAGACTATGACCTCGGCAATTATAGCGATCTCATTTCATGGGCATCCAGCTTTACAAAGGCCGACTATGACTACTACGATAGCGATGACATCAGCGCATATCATGGCTTTGGCTTGACATGGGGTATTGGCCTGCAGTACAACAAGAGATTCTCCATCGGTTACACGCTGCAGTACGAGTCGAAATTCGAGACAAAGAATCACTTCGGAACCATCCAATTCACTTTCTAAGCGAAACGAACTAATAATAGATACTGCCTAAGGTATCTATTCAAGATTTAGGGACTGCCCGAAAGGCAGTCCCTAAATTGTTATATTACGCGCGTTTGCTATTTCTTCAAGCTCCCACAATCCACTTGCTGCCGGGGAGCAGGGAGATGAGTTTCGTGGTGACTGCACAGCAGATGAAACTCAGAACGGCAATAGCGGGAATCGCTGCCCAGACGGGGATGAGGGGATTGGCCTGGCTGTCACCAACGAAATAGACGGCGATGGGAGCCAGGAAGAACAGATGCATCAGATACATGCCAAAGCTCAGTTTGGAGAGCGATGTGATGATTCTCGGTGCAGGCTTCTGGATGGCGGAGAAAGCGAGGAAGAGGCCATAGGTGGCCAGCAGGACATTGGGCGTGCAGAACTCCCAACTCCATTCCAGCATCGGCGTCTCGATGGTGACACCCGGCACCCCCTTCAGCCAGAAGCTCCAGGCTGTGAAGGCTGCCCCAATAAGGAAGCAGACGATGCCGATGCTGACGCGCCGCTGGCTGTCCCACTTGAGGTGGAAGCGGATATAGTGTGCCAGCACCAGATAACCCAGATAGCCTGAGCAGTACCAGAGCATGTGGAAGCCGTTCCAGAAACATTCGCCCCACAGTTCGTCGCTGACGAAGCGATGCAGCCAGGGCATGATTGTCGAGAAGGCAAAAAGGTAGATGAATATCTTCTCGTCCTTTGCCGACGCACGTTCCAGCCAAGGCGACACGACGGGAATGATGAGGTAGATGCTGATGAGGGGATACATGAACCACAGATGTCCTGCCATCGAGGGGAAGTTCCACGGCAGGCGGCAGAAGTCGGCCCACGATGTTTCCCACGCCATGCCGCCCCAAGCCAAAGGCAGGAAGCAATACAACAGCATGAAGACAATCATGGGGGGCAAGATGCGCAGGAAGCGCCGGCGATAGAAGTCCGTCATGCTCACGCCCGGACTCATCGGAACGAGCAGGAAGGCACTGATGGTCATGAACAGGGGCACAGCCGTGCGCCCCACGCCCCCATCATAGAAGGCCACCCAGAAGCGGTTGGCCTCGTTGGCCAGCATCGACATGTTGCCGGCCAATCCGCTGTCGTCGGCACCATAGAAGTTCTCGCTGGCATGAACCAGCATCACCATAAAGCACGCGATGACGCGAATCCAATCGACAAAGGCAACACGATTCTCTTTCATTTACAATTTGACGATTTACGATTTACTATTTATTTGCGATTTTGCTATTTCGCTATTTACATCTTCACTCTCTATCTCTCCCCCTAAAGGGGGTTGGGGGGTCCTCTTTATCGATGCCACGATAATCTTCCTTACCTTCATGGGATGCTCTATGCAGTGCACCTGATGCGAAGTGCCGCCGCTGCCCACCAACTCCACGCAGCCCGTGCCGATGATGCGCTGCCAGAGGGACTGGTAGAAGTTGACGGTCTCGATGCGGGCCAGGGGAATCTCCGTCATCTTGATGTTGAAGATGCCGTCCTTCTGCACGAAACGTGTGTCGGTGACTGCAAACTCGGTTCGGGCTCTGACGATGCGCCCCAGAAACCACGTCAGGAAGGCCAGCACCAGCAGGGCGATGCCCGCACAGACGAGCATGTCCTTCTGCTCGGGATATACGTAGTAGGCCAGCCAGATGCTGACGATGCCTCCTGCCGTAAACAGGAAGGCAAAGCACATGTACCTGAAGATTGCCGACCAGTGGAGACGTCCCTTATAGATGATTGCCTCGCCCTCCTCGAGGCTGCGCTTGATGTAATTTGCCATAATCTTTCTTGCTTTAGGTGCGACCATAGTCGCGAAACATGATTTGTGTCATGCTGGAGGAAAAAGAGGGAGAACGATTACTCGTTCTCCCAGATATCCCATGCTGCGTCTTCCTTCGTCAAGGCACTGCTGCCATCGACAGTTTTGTCCATGTTGATAGCCAGGCTCTCTGCCAGCATCTGGGCTGCATGAGCCTCTTCAATCTTGATGGATGGTGCTATGTATTTCATAGTCTAAAAGATTTGATTTTTTGTTCATTGAATATCTTTCTTGTCAAGAATTAGAGAATCGGAGAATTATAATTCCCTTGGCGCAATGCCTTTTACTCTCTGTAGAATGGAAAGCGTTACTTCTCTAATTCTCTAATTCTTGATATAGAAGGTTTTTAGCGAAGCACCTTGCGACCGTTAACGATGTTGATGCCCTTCTGCATCTTCTGGATGCGCTGACCAGCGAGGTTGTAAATGGATTGACCATTGGCCATTGACCATTGACCATTAACTTCGTTGATGCCGGTAGCATCGTCGCCGTCGAAGAAGAATGCCTTCACGCCGCTTCCACTTGTGATGTATGCCTTGCGGGCAGCAATCTTACCAGAAGTTGCCTGATAGAAGCCAGCCTTTTCTGCACCTTCGGGCTTAGCCAGAACGTACTGGCTGCCGTCGGCATCAATCTCTGTGTCAGAGAAGGTCAGGTCGTTAGCTACGACGCCAAGAGTCCTTTCTTCCTCGGTGCTGTTGCAGTAGTAGCTGCCTTCTGCTGCCTTGACGATAACAGCGTTGTCAGCAGGAAGCTCAGTTACAGGTGCAAGATAAACAAAACCTGCCTCATGTACACCAACCTGAGCGGCAAATGCTTCTACGCCTGCGGGAATGGCATCAATGTTCTTCTTGGGAACGAAGGTAGCATAGCCGGCATCGGTAACAGCAATCTCATAGACATTGGGTTTGTTGAAGTTAGTCGTAGGATATGTATCTGTGCCAAGAGTTTGATAAAAAGCCTCGCCAAGTTTTACACAAAGTTCGCCAGAGGCAACTGCAGCATCAGAAACTTGAGTAGGATTGCCGTCAGTGCTGGTGCCACTTGATGCTGAATAATAGCAGTTTGTGAAGTGACAGCCACTGTTGCGACCGAATGCAGATGATGAGTTCTCCCCATTCTTGACAGTTCCGATATTATAGGTGTTACGAACAGAAGACCAGCCACCACCAAGCCAACCAGAGATAGCACCACCATCATTGCCAGATGTAATATTGCCTGTATTGTAGCAGTTGGTGATGATAATTGATGCAGAACCGTCCATGTTTACACCTAAAATGCCTGCACCATTGGGACCTGTGGCAGTTACGGTTGCTTCATTACCACAATACCAGATGTCAGTCTTCTTGGCATTGCTGCTACCGCCGTTTGTACCACCAACGATACCGCCAACAAAAGATTTGCCAGTAACGGAACCCTTGACGATAACTTTCTCAATCTTTACGCCATCGGTTACAACACCAAAGAGACCTTGATAGTCCTTGTCGGGATTATTCAAGGCTAAAGTTACGGAGTGTCCCTGGCCGTCGAAATGTCCTACATAGACATGGTCGGTATTGCCGATTGGGGCAAATTTGGCTGCCGTTAAGTCAACATCTGTCGTGAGGACTGCCTGAGCATCGGTGTGACCAGCGTTGACATACTGAGACCACCACAACAACTTTCCTGCATTTGTGAGCTCATATACGCCGTCCGTTTCTGTGGCTTCTTCACCAGCAGCAAGACATGCTGTGCAGACACCGTCCTCACCAAATGCGTGGTCATCAACTTCTGAATCATTGCTGTTGTTGGTATAAGAAACCTCAACACCTTCCTTCGGAGTAACACCGTCACACTCGAATGCTCCCTTTGTATAGACTTTAGCACTTGTGGAGAAGGGAGTTGGCATAGCGTCAGTGTTCAATGTCTGGAACCAGTTCTCTCCGCCAGACACTTTCCCATTCAACTTGTAGCAGAGTGCGCCGTTTGCAGCCTCGCCTTCTGCAACAGCTATGCCTGACTTGGAGTTGCGCAGGTTGTTTGTGAGTTCGCAGGAATAATATGTGTTCTGCACATCAGCCTGGTTACGTACAATCACATCGTTGTCATTGTCGTCCGCAAGGGTGATTGTTCCTGTAACCAAACAATTGTAAATCTTAACTTCTGTTGCACCGTCAGCAGGCCAGCCAATGATGCCGCCACTACCTTTGCGGTTGGGCGCATTAAGTTCGCCAGAGAAGAGGCAGTTGTAAATATGAATACCAGTATTCGTCTTGTCGTGAACAGCAGCAAGAATACCGCCGTGGGTTGCGTCGCCGCTGCCATTGTCTGTAATAGTGACTGCGCTTTCGCAATTCATGATGGTACCTTTCTGCCAGATGCCGGAACAGATACCGCCAGCAAGCTTTTGGTTGGTGGTTATTGTTCCTGCAACCTTCAGGTTCTTCACTGTGCCGCCATTGATGCGACGGAAGAGACCACTTTCTTCTCCTTCAGTATTGTTAAATGCCACAGTCACTGTGTGGAACTGGCCATCAAAGACTCCCTTGTAAGTGTTTGAGGGCTTGCCGAACATGGCAGCCTGGTTAGTATATGGCGTGTAGTCAATATCAGCAGTCAGTTTGATGTTCGCACTGCCGTATGTGCCATTGTGTTCGTTAACAGACACGGCCATCCAGCGAAGCTGCCAAGGCAGTGAAACCTCAAACCAACCATCGGTGGCGGTAAAGGCATTCTCTTGGTATGCGTCACATACAGAACAGAAACCATTTTGAAAAACATGTTCGTCGCGATTCTCGCCTTCAGTGTTGCTGTATGTTATCTCGCCCTTTGGAGTACCGTCGCAATTGAGATTACCATTCGCATAAACCTTTGAATGTCCTGTTGCAATTGGGTAAGGCTTTGTGTCTGTGGGAAGTGTTTGATACCAATGTTCGGCACCGCTTGCATCCTCATTTAGGTGATAACAACCTTCTCCGCTTGCCAGAACTTCATCTGTGATTTCACTAAGAGTAGATCCACTTGCCCAAGAGAAATCACCCTTATTGGATATGTTCTTGTAATAGCAATTGGTAACAGTTGGAGTATTGCGACCAACAATTGCGCCGCCATCCCAAGAGATAGAGGCTGGAGCAATCAGACAGTTTTTGAAAGTAATGTTTGCACCACTACCGCACCAGCCGACAAGGCCGCCATTTCCATTGCGATTGGGGGCATTGATGCTGCCAAAGAATGCGCAATTGCTAATGACAACATTATCGTTCTCAATGTTAGCAAACAGACCTCCAAGAGTTCCATCGCCTGACTGAGCGTCATTGATGGTAACAGTGGAAAGAACACCGTCAATTCGTGTTCCGTTACCAGCACTACGACCACCTAAACCACCAGCACAATTATGATTTCCCATGTTGATAGTGCCATCTACCCAGAGATTCTTAATTGTGGGGTGATAGACGTATGAGAAGAGTCCTGTGCGTCCCATCCAGTCTTGCAGATTAATCGTTATTTTGTGACCTTGACCGTCAAAAGTGCCAGCCCATGATATGTCTTCATGACGTCCAATTGTAGAACGGGGATAGGCTGTATAGTCAATATCTGCGGTTAACTTTGCATTGGCTTCTGCAGATATACCCTTATGGCTTACAAGTTCGGCAAACTCAAAGAGGTCGGCAGCAGACCCCAACAAATAGTAGCCTTCACCATCCTGAGTGATTGTGGGTGTATAGGCTTTACATTTTAGAGTGTTGGGATTGCCTTCTGTAAGTGTCAGTTTATATACGCCGTCTTTTGACACCTTCCATTTCCAATCATCTCCACCCTGTTTGATGTTATCAGTCTCTGCTATGTCAATTTGCAAACCTGAAGAGGAAGGATGATAGTCACCCCATCCTCCGGAAAGACCTGTTCCGATTTTGAAACCTTCGTTGCCTACAACAAGTTTTCCAATCCAAACGTAGGTTCCATCACCTTGTGGGATAAATGCCGTTACACGGTGTTTGTCTCCGTTGTCAGTCCATCCCATAGGGGTAGCATCTCCATTGATGAACCAATCTGTCGCATTGATGTTAGCTGTAGCCATCAATGCAAAGATTAAAGTAAGAAACTTTTTCATTGTTGTTTTGAATTTAGTTAATTAATGGTTTATATTGTTTATTTACTT
>Ga0310690_10010618_pt1 | contig 11443 bp, 7 predicted proteins | sample AusTroGonzalo_MG_2_FD_207661 | JGI IMG/M metagenome (GOLD analysis project Ga0310690, IMG submission 207661) | Bovine rumen microbial communities from tropical cattle in Woodstock, Queensland, Australia - Gonzalo_04 (v2) (version 2) | ecosystem: Host-associated > Mammals > Digestive system >...
ACGGGAAGCGAACTGAGCGCGTCCGTCCTGTGATGCCAGGCGTTGGCTTTCAGGGCCTGGCTCTCCAGCTTCACACCCAAGCGGTAAGTTTTCTGATATAAAATTTCTTTGATTATGACCGAGGCCGCCGCCACGACCACCATCATCCAGGAGAAGCGCAGATGCTCGCTGCTGAAGGAAACAAGCGAGGTGATAAGGATCCTCAGGGCGATGGCGAAAAGCAAGCCGCCGATAAAGAAAGTGACAAGCGCCTCGAGCTTGGAATGCCCGTAGGGATGCGCTTCGTCGGCAGGCTCGCTCCAAAAGCGGGAGCCCAAAAGCAGAGCGGCGTCAGTGACAAGGTCTGTCAGGCTGTGGATACCGTCGGCGAACAGCGAATGGCTGTGGCCAAGCTTTCCAAAAAGGATCTTAAGCGATGCTAAAAGAACATTGCAAAAAACCCCCAGCCAAGTGATGCGCTTGAGTTGGGCTTGGTAGGTCTGGACTGTCAGGGGTGGCACTCATTTGCTCCTTTAGCCAGCGGCCGGGGGGTTAATGGGGGGAAACTTTTTGGGTTCTTCCCAAAAGACTTGCGCTATTCTATCACTAACCCACTTTAAAAGTCAACGCTGGTAGCGCGCGAAATAAGACGCGGAGACGTCATATGCCCCTCGCTCACGGACTACGCGCGCCTTGCCTTGATTTGCGTCCTTCGTGAGTTCGCTTGGGGGCACATGCCGCTCTCCGCGCCAGCGCTTTCTCGCTCCAGCGGTGACGGGGGAAAACAAATTAATTTCTTAAACGGAGGGCGTTGGTGACGACGAGGAGGGAGCTCATTGCCATGCAGGCGGCGCCAACTTCGGGGCGCATGGCGAGGCCGAAATGGGAAAGCGCGCCGGCGGCTAGGGGAATGGTCACGAGGTTGAAGATGAGCGCCCAGAAAAGGTTCTGCTTGATGATGGCGAGCGTGCGCTTGGAGAGGTCGTAGGCAGCGACGAGCGCGGTGAGATCGTCTCTGGTGAGGAGGATCTTGGAGGCGGACTGCGCGGCGCCGGCGCCCTTGTAGTGGGAGATGGAGATGTCGGCCTGGCTGAGGGCGGGGGCGTCGTTGAGGCCGTCGCCGGTCATGGCGACGATCTTGCCTTCATGCTGAGCTTGCCGAATGAGGGCGAGCTTGTCCTCAGGAAGCAGGCGGTATTTGACGTCGGTGAGCGGAACGGTCTTGGCGAATTCAAGGGCGGCTTCTTTGCTGTCGCCGGTGAGGAGAATGCAATCAAGGCCTCTCTCTTTTAGGTCTGTCAGCGTTTTTTCCGCTTCGGGTTTGGGCGGGTCGATGAGTTCCAGCGAGCCGAGGTAATTCTTATTGACGGCAGCGTGGATGCCGCGGTCGTTGTCGGGCGCTGTGACGCCTTGTTCTTTCAAGAAAGCCAAGGTGCCGATTATGAGCTCAGCGTTGTCGGAATTTCTTGTGCCTTTGATGCCCTTGCCGGGAACGGCTTCGAAGTTGGAGCAGGGTTCCGGCTTCAGGCCGCGCTTGCTTGCTTCCGAGGTCACAGCCTTGGCGATCGGGTGCTCGGAATACTGCTCGAGGGAGGCGATCGCAAGGAGCGTTGCGTCCTGACAGCCTTCCTTGACGGTCGGGGCGCCGTTGGTCAAAGTTCCCGTCTTGTCGAAGAAGATGGTTTGGCATTTGGAGAAGGCTTCCAGGGCCGCGGCGTCCTTGTAGAGGATGCCGCAGTTGGCCGCTTTGCCTAGCCCGCAGGCGAGGGCCGCGGGAGTGGCAAGGCCCAGGGCGCAGGGGCAAGCCACGACGAGCACTGTCAGCGCGTAGGGAAGCGCGGTGTTGAAGTCTTTTATGAGCCACCAGACTATAAGCGTTAAAAGGGCCGCTATGATGACGCCCAGGGCGAAGTGCCCGGAGACGTGATCGGCGAGGAGCGCGACTTTCGGCCTGGTCGTTCTGGCCTCCTCGACGAGCCGGACCATGCCGGCCAGCGTCGTGTCGCCGCCGCTGCGCTCCAGAACCATCGTAAAAGCCCCCAGGAGGTTCATAGAGCCGCCTGTGACCGTATCCCCGACTCCTTTATCGACCGGGAGGCTTTCGCCCGTTAAAAGCGATTCGTCGAAGGAACTTTTGCCTTCTATGATCCTGCCGTCGCCGGGGACTCTTTCGCCAGGTTTGACGAGCAAAACATCGTTTTCGCTCAGAAGCTCGGTGGGGATGTCTTTTTCCACGCCGTCAACTAGCAGATGGGCGTGTTTGGGCAGAAGGTCGGTGAGTTCCTCCAGGGCCGAAGCGGCGCTCTTTTTGGCGCGGTCTTCGAGCTTGCGGCCGAGGCCGACGATGGCGAGCACCATGGCGCTGGCGCAAAAGTGGTAATGAGGATGCTCTATTACGCCGTTTGCGAAAAGTAATAGCTCCGCCAGGCTGTAAAGGAAAGCCGTGCCGGTGCTGAGGCCGACGAGAAGCTGCATGTCGGGATGAGCGTAGCGGACCGCCATGATGACGCCTTTGAAAATGTCAAATCCCCAAACGACGGCTGGGAGCGCCAAAAGCATTTGAAAGAGACCGTCCGTCATGTGGTTTTCGGGATGAGGGAAGAGGTCCCACTCGATCAGGAAAAGAATAACGGCGCCGGCGATGGCGAAAAGGAAGAGCACGTTCTTTACGAGCAGGCTTTCCTTTTTCTTCAGGGGATTTTCGAGCGTCGGGGTAAAGCCGGCGTCGGAGGTGGCTTTCAGGATCGCTTCCTCGTTGGCTTTTGTCTCGTCGTAATAGACGATGCAGCGCTTGCTGATGGGATCAACGCCGCTTCTCACGACGCCGGGAGTCTTGTCGATGCTGGCTTTTACTTTTGAGGAACAGCCCGCGCAGCGCATGCCGGGCGCGAAGAAGACGAAGCTTTTCATTTGGCTTCCTGGACTTTTTCCTCTTTCTCGAAGAGGCGGTAGCGGACGCCGGCGTAAGCGGCGTTGTCTTCTTCGGGGAAAGTGACGAGCGTTTGTTCGGGTTTGTTAAGGCCTACGACCGTTTTCAGAAGGAAGTTGTATTCCAGGCCCAGGGTCGTTTCTTTATCCCAGACGGTGTCGGTGTTCTTGCCGGAAGCGAGGAGCGTCAGGAAGCGTCTGGCCGTCATAAGGGCTTTTTCGCTGTCCGTTTCGCCTTCCCTGGACATGTCGGCCAAATCAAGGAAGATCTGCTCCGCTTCCAAAAGATGGTCGGGAGTCAGGGGCGTCTTCTTATAACTGGACATCACGCGGTAGAGGTCTAATTCCGTGTAGAGCTCGTTCAGCTCTTTTATAAGGCCGGCCAGGGCGCGGTAATAGTCCGCTTCCTTTTCGACCTTCACGGTCTTGATCTTCGGCCAGTCTCTCTCTTCCCTTATCTCCTCGGGCTTTTCGGCGCTGTAAACGGCGGAGCGGATCCAGCAGGAGGAGGGAAGGTCTTTTTCTTTGTCTTTGAGATCAACGGCGGCTGCCACGGCGCGTTCAGACAAGCCCAAGTGACCTTTCAATTCTTCTCTCAAGCCTGTCAAAAGACCGGCTTCCGCTTCGGGGATGTCGTCCGTCGCGCCCAGAACGTAGAGGATGTGCTTAGTTTTGGGCGGAACGACCCAGCGGTGCAGTTCCCTGAAAGTCCTTTCCGGCAGAGCGGCTGGCGGCGGCAGGAAGAAGACGCGGCTCGTGGGCTCGCCGATGTGCACGGGATCTTTCCAGGGCGGCTGTTCAAAAGAAGTCTTGGCGTTTTGCAGCAAGGCTTTTTTCTCCTCTCCGCTCCCTTTCGGCGCGTCGAAAAATTCTTTCACGGTCATGACTTTCGTCTCGCCGTCGAAAGCTCTGAGATACTTCACGGCTTCGCGGTAATTCTGGGAGGAGATGTCGCTAGTGAAAAGCGTGTCCGCAAGGACGGAAAGGCTGTCGAAGGGTTCCTCTTCCTCGATGGAGAAATAGTTGTTGCCGAGGTAGGCTCTGAGAAGAGCGGCGCTGCCCCAGGGAGTGTCGGCTTTCTCTTTGTAGGCGGCGTAAACCGTATAGTCTTTTAGTTTGCCGTCTTTTTCGCCGATGAAGGAGGCTTCTTTGACGGCTTTTATTTCGTCGTCCACATCACGTTGCACCGCGGAAGGCACTCGCGATTCAGGCAGGCAGATCTTCATGCAAACGGAAGCGAAGAGCAGCGCGTTCCTGACCGCTATGCGGTCGGAACCCTGCGCGGCTTCGTAGCGGGCTTCCAGATTCTCGACCAGATCGACGAAGAGGGAAGCGTACTGGTCATAGAGGAACGTGCCGTAAACGCCGTCCGCGGCCCTTTCATAATAATTGCGGAATAATTCGTAAGCCGCGTCGGCGGTGATGAAGACCGCGCTTTCCCCGCGGTAAAGAGAGGCGAAGCTTACGCCCGTTTTGCCCCGGAATTCTTCCTTGTATTCCTTCGGTTGGTTCGGGGCTTTTGTTTCGGATGAATTGACCTCGGTTTTTTCCTCTTTGGCGCGCGCTTCAACTAGCTTCGCGAGCTCTTCGTCCGCTTTCGCCTCCATATAGAAATGATGGGCGACTAGCGCCGCCACGGCGAGGACGAAAAGCGTGAAGATTATGAAGGCGGCTTTTTTCATCAGAGAGGGAGATTCCTTATGCGTTCAATAAGCCCGGTGGTGGAGAGGCCCGCGACCTTCGGCATAAGATGGATGCGGCCGCCGTATTTTTTGACGGTCGGCGCCTCGATGCAGTTTTCGCCGTATTCTGAACCGTTGACGTGCACGTCAGGCTTCACGACTTCCAAAAAGGGCATGGGCACGGTCTCGTCGAAGATGTGGACATAGCTTACGATGGAAAGAGCGGACAAAAGAGCGGCGCGCTGTTCCTGGCCGATAATGGGGCGAAGCGGGCTCTTGTACTGCTTAATCGAGCTGTCGGAGTTGAGGCCGACTATAAGAACGTCCGCCTGGGCCTTGGCTTCCTCCAGGAAGCAAAGATGACCGTAGTGGAAAAGGTCGAAGCTCCCGTTGCAGGTCACGATGGTCTTGCCGGCTTTGCGCAGCTCTTCGCAGCATTTCGCCAGTTCTTCTCTTGATACGATCTTGGAAGCGGTCGATAACATAATGATTCCTTTTTGTTGGCTTAGAAAAGACCCTGGAGAATGGTGCCGAGGTCCACGCCGTACTTTATGTTCTGCTCCTGGGGATTCCAGTCCAAGGGATTCCACATGCGGCCGGAGATCATCTCCAAATTGATGGGGATCTTTTCACCGCTAACCGCCATCTCCTCGTTGGTCAGGATCGGAACGATCCTGCCGACGTCTATCACAAATGCGTTCCAGGTGCGGTTGGAGATAACGCAGGAACCCGCCAATTTCCCGTTGACGGAAAAGCTGGCCGGCACCGGCTTGAGATCGGCGTCCGGATGACTGGCCCTCAAATAGACGGAAAGATAGCGGGAATTGACCAGAAGCGGCCGGTAAACATGCCGCCTGGTGCGGGCGAACTTGTTGCTGTGCTGGTCGTATTCGTAATGCAGTATCCCGTATTCCAGCATGCGGCCCAGATTGTCATACGGTTCGCAGCTGTAGTACTGCGCCTCGCCTTGCAGGGCGGATCTGCGGCAAAGGATGAGGAAGATGCCGAAGATCAAAACGACCACCGCGGCCGCGGCGAAGCGGAACAAGCGACCCGTTTTCAGCTTTTCGCAGCAAACGGCGGCCTCTTCCCTCAGCGTCTCCGGGCCGGAGGGATAAACTGATTTGAAGAGGGTGGAGAGCATTGCCAGGAAGACGCTCTGCAAGAACATCAGTTCCGTCACATAGTAAAGGCTGCTGGAGAAAAGGTTGCCGAGCGCGACGGAAAGCTGGGCCGTCAAAAGCCCAAGAGCCAGACTGCGCGCATGCTTGCCGCAGCATTCGTTCGACCACAACCTCCAGGACAAAAAGATCGAGAAGACGAAGAAGAAGATGCTGACGAAAAGTCCGGGAAGACCCATCTCCACCCAGTAGTCGAGGTAGAGATTGTGGGCGAAGGCGCTCTTGTATCCGTCGCGGGACGTCTTGTAATCTTTGTAAAGTTTGTCGAACGTTCCGAGCCCGTGGCCGAAAACGGGCGCGTCCTTTATTGCCTGAAGCGCCGCGAACCAGTGGTAGGAACGGAAGGAGAGCAGCTCGTCTATTTTTCTCGGCTCTATCTTCATTTTATCGAGGCCCTGGACAAGGCGCTGGCTCTTCAGGGCTTTCAAGGTATAGCTGCCGGGAAGCGTCATCTCGTTGGCGGGGGCGAAAAACAAGAGCAAACCGGCAAGCGCCAGGACGTAAGGCAGAGGCTTCAAAAGCTTCCTGCTGCGCGAAACGACCATGACGAACACAACGAAAAGCGCCAGGCCGAAGGCATAGACAGCCGTTCTGGTCTCGGTGAGATACAAGCAGACGAAGGAAAGGGCGAAAAGGAAGATCAACGTCAGATAATGCACGATCTTTTTCGCGAACCAGAAGCCGGAAAACGCCAATATGCCCATTACGAGGTAATAGGTGGCCGCGGAGTCCGGCCCGTTGAAGGTCGCGTTGATGCGGCCGAAAAACTCCTGGATGCCGACCAAAAACAGTTTGGTCTTGTTCTGCCAGACGCCGTAGATGCAGACGATGACGGCCGCGCCGATAAGCAGCCTTAAAACGGTGTAAACGTCTTTTTGATCCTTAAGGACGGTGGAGACGAAATAGAAAGCCAGCATCATGGATATGAACTGCATGGCTTTGGTGTAGCAGAGCACATTCTCAGTCTGGGAAGCGAAAGGAATGCCCAGAAGCTTGCCGGGCAGCTCCCTGTAGAAGCCTAAGGAAAAAACGTTTTCATAACGGCAGGCTCCGATTATCATGCCAAGAACGACCAGGAGCGTAAATATGAACCACAAGCCGTCGTAGGGCGTCGCGGGGATGCCTTTGTTGTGATGCCTTCTGGACTCCGGGGACTGCCCCGTCACGACGTAGATCAAAAAGGCGGTGGTAAGCCCGGAAAGGAAAAGCAAATTGAAGTTGAAGGGCGGCCAGAGCTTCTCCACGCCCAGAATGGTCGGCAGCGTGTTGAAAAGGGGAAGGCAGAAAACGAAAGTCAAGACCGCCGTCTTCCAGCTGATCATTGCCAGCATGATGATGATAAGGAAGAGGCCGAAAACCACCGTTCGCAGGGAATTCTGCGACTGGGAAAGATACGACCAGACATACATGGAAGAGGCGCAGAAACCGAGAGCGCACAAAAGGTAAAAGAATATTCTACGCAATATGGACATCAATTGCCCTCCACACATTGAACGATACTCTTTTTCAAAACTTGCCAGTCAAGATTCTCAACCACCCACGCCCTCGCCCTTTTGGAAAGGTCCTCTCTTCTCGCGGCGTCGTTTAAAAGACCTTCCAAGGCGTTGGTAAAAGCTTCTCCCGGGCTGGCTACGGCGGCCAGATCCTCATCTTTGAGCATCAGGGGATATTCGCCGATATCGGTGACCGCCAGAGGCAGCCCGCAGGCGATGTAGTCGCCGATCTTGTGCGGGAAGCGGGATTTGTTGGCAAGGCTGTCGACCATCGGCAGCGCGGCGACGTCGCCGGCGCAGAGATTTTTGGGAAGATCCTCGTCGCTGCAGAAGCCGGTCGTTATGACCGCGTCGGAAAGGCCTTTTTCAGCAACCAGATCCTTCTGGTCTTCGCGCATCCTTCCCACAAAGAGAAGGGCGACCTTGGGATCTTTTTCGCGCAGGGCTTTCAGGCTTTCAAGAAGCGGCGGGAAGGCCGCGCCGTCCTGCAGAGTAGTGATTATCTTGGCATCCATCGGAAGACCGAGTCGGGCGCGGTTCTCCGCTTTGTCAAAAGGCTTCATGTAGTTCGTGTCGACGCCTTCCCTTATCAGGACGACCTTCTCCGGAGGAACGCCGATCTCTTTGGCCTTGTCGCCCAAAAAATCGCTGATGACAGTAACCAGATCAGCCTTGCGGCGGATCCTGGCCTCCCTTTTGGCGTCCCAGCGGTGCATCCATTCCTTGCCTTGGAAAACGTTGGCGGCGCCGGCGTAAAGGTCGCACCAGTCGTTGATCATCCTGCGGCCGGACCTGGCGAGGTAAACGGGCCAGGAGACATTGGGGTGATACTCGAAGGTGTAGATTACGTCGAAACCGCCCTTCATAAGATAGAGCGTGCGCCAGAAAATGTCAATGTTTGATCCCTTGCCGGGATAAAGGTCGAAGCCGGCCCTCGGGCCTTCTATGATCGTGACGTTGGGGCGGTCGCTGAGGAAATTTCTCTCCCAGTAATTGGCGCGGCCTGTCGTGCAAACAGTCACTTCGTGCCCGGCCTCCGCGCACATCCTCGCGAACCACAGGGCGCGGTGGTAGGTCCCGACGCCTATGATGTTGGCGTTCAGCATCAGGATCTTCACTGCGCGATCTCCTTAACCCGTTCCTTCTCCTCTACGAGCCTGAGATAGACCAAACCGAAAATTGCCCAGACGAAGGGGCAGATGTCTATGGAGGTTATGCGCTGGGAGAAGGTGGAGGTGACAAGAATATAGACTACGCACAAAAAGAGCGCCAGCATTTTCCGCTGGTCTTCGCCCTTTTTGGTCACGATGTATCTGAAGCCGTTTACCAAAGTCTGCGCCATCAGGCACAAAAAGAAGAAAAGACCGATCAGCCCGGTGTAGCGGGCGATCTTCAAAAACTCGTTGTGGGTGGCGTTGGTGCAGAAAATACCAGAACTTTCAACGTAGAAAAGCGGTTCGTTGCCCATCGGCCAGCCGATAAGGGGATGCGCCTTGATGTCCTCCACAGTCTGCTGCCAGGCCATGATGCGCCAGTGCCCGGTGCCTTCCTTGGAACTGAAAAGCGTCGGTATGCGCTCGCGCAGAGTCATGTCGTAACGGGCGATATACAGCGAACCGAGGAAGAAGAGGGCGATGATGCCAAGGATGCTGAACAAGGTCAGATAAATTTTGGAACGCACCCTGCCCAGGGCGAAGAAACCCGCGATCGAGACCAGCATGCCGAGCCAGACGGCGCGCGCGGAGCTCATGACCGTGCAGATGAAGGAAAAGCCGATCAGCAAAAGATAAAGCGTCGCATGCTTCATTTCCAGATCGAACATGGAGAAAAGGTAAATGAAGATGAAGGCCATGTTCGAGCAGCTGGTGTCGGAAAGAAGCGAGCTGTAAGTCGCGCGAATGGGCGAATAGACAAAGGAGTAGCCGAGTCCGGTCTGCAGCGCCACCATTTCCACGATGATGAAGATCGTGGCCCAGATCGTGAAGAAGCGCATCAGGCCGTACGTCTCGTCGGATCTCTTGAAGAAGAGGGGGATAGCCACGGCGATCCACATGGAGGCGTAAGGCCTGAAATAGTTGAAGGCGCCGGCGCCGTAACCGTTCTTAAGACCGTTCAAAAGAGACACCACGGTCATCAAAAAGAAAAGCAGCATGAAGACGGGAACGCAATCCTTAAGCGCGCGTTTCCTGTGCCTGTAAGCCGCGAAATAGATGAGAGGAAGAAACACCTCGTATCCCTTGATCGAGAAAGGCCCGAGGGAAATGCTGCTCAAGCTCAGGTATCTGCTGGGCTCAAGCAGGACGAAGATCAGGAAATAAAAGAGCCACAGGGGACGGCGCAGAGCCATCCACAGGGCGATCAATCCGCCGACAGCAACTATGACTGGAATAAACGGATTCACTAACTTTCCTTACAAATTTTTGATTACTTTGGCGGGCGCGCCGCCGGCCACGACGTTGGGCGGCAAACTTTTCACGACCACGCTGCCGGCCGCCACCACGGTGTTTTTGCCTATGGTCACGCCCTTTAAAACGGTCACGTTGGCTCCCAGCCAGACGTTGTCCTCTATGACTACGGGCTCGCAGCCGATGTCGTCAGGGTTGGAATTATGCCTTCTTCCTTCCGGCTTCACGGCGTGGAAATCGCAGTCCGTCACCAGCGCGTTGGCGCCGATCAGGCAGCCTTTGCCGATCGTTACGCTCTTGGCAGCGCAGAAAGAACCGCCGGAGATGCCGGTGTCGTCGCCGATCTCTAACTTCGCGCCCGGACGCAGCAGCGCCAGTATGACGGGATGGTTGACGCCGGCGAAATTGGCCTCGCTTTTCGAGCAAAGGACGCAGTTCTCGCCGAGAGAGATCGAACCTCCCTCGGTCAGGCGCGTGATGGGCTTCCCGTAGAGCACCAGGCCTCCTTTGATCTTGAGGCCCTTGGCGCGCAGGATCGCGGCGCCGAAACTGGAAAGTATTCTTCTGATGATCATTTTTGGATCGCTCCTTGGAAGGGGACGTAGCCTCTGCTCAAAGCCATGTTGGTCCAGTCGCGGAACCACTCCCTTTCCATTCTCAGTTTCTCCATCAGCAGGGGATTGTAGCGGTTCCGCTCGCTGATAAGGTCAAGCGCTTCCTTGAACTGGGCTTCCGTTCCGTATTTCATCACCATCTTGCCGTAACGCAGCGCCGACTCGACGTGCTGGTGATTGGTCGATTTGAAATAACCGTAGCCCAGGGAGACCGCCGCGTTGGAATACGCGCACTTGTCCAGGATGTCGAGAAGCATGTTGTAATCGTACTCCGTGTTCTGGGCTCCGAGGTTGATGTCCACCAGAAGCTGGGAGATCGCCTCGTTCGTGTCGCCGGTCGGCAGCAGTACGTCTTTCACAAAATAACGCCTGACCTGGGATTCCATGACGGGATCGGCCTGGTGCCCGAAAATGGCGAGCAGCGAAAAATAAAGCGTGCGGGCTTTGTCCAAAAAGCCTTTTTTGGAAGTGTATATGGCGTTCTGGAAAAGCGCGGTAAGATTAGCCTTGCCTGTCTCGGCCCTGGTCAGGGCGTTGGCCGTGCGGTTGCATTCGTAGATCTCCTCATAGGCTTCAACGCTCCGGGAGGCCACGTAAACTTCCGCCAGCGTCCTGTAAAGCATGGGGCTGTTGGGAAAGAGCGTCAGAGCCCTGGAAAGAACGCTCTTGGCGTTCTCATACTGCCCCGCCTTCTGAAAGAAGACCGCCAGATCGCGATAGTCGACTTCCTTGGCGATGTCGGAAATGTAGTTCAAGAGCTGCTGGGAGAAAAGCGCCCTGGCCATCCTCGCCTTTTCGTCCTGCTGAAGAAAAGCCGTTTCGCCGAAGAAAAGGGGAAGCGTGAAGCAGGACTGGTACTGTTCGGCGAGAGTCGCCTTGTAAGGCTCGGGAACGATGACGCGGCCGGAAGCAAGAACGCCGTTGTAAACGAAGACCCAGACTCTGCCGTATTCCTTTATCAGGTTCTCGAAATCTTTCTGCAGGGACGGGACCGGCACGTAGCGGAAAGAATAGACGCCATTGCCCTCGTAGATCTGGACAGTGTAGTTCCCGTCCGGCTGGATGATCACGAGCGCGTCGCCCTCCTCTATGAAATGCATCATTACGCCCCAGGTCTTAAGGTTCGCGTCAGAATCGTAGTTCGAGATCTCCTGCATGTAT
>Ga0310690_10010619_pt1 | contig 11442 bp, 5 predicted proteins | sample AusTroGonzalo_MG_2_FD_207661 | JGI IMG/M metagenome (GOLD analysis project Ga0310690, IMG submission 207661) | Bovine rumen microbial communities from tropical cattle in Woodstock, Queensland, Australia - Gonzalo_04 (v2) (version 2) | ecosystem: Host-associated > Mammals > Digestive system >...
CTCTGTGGATTCAGAGATACCTTTGTTCCGTAAGATCATGTTACCGATCCTCAAGGAGTGTGAGATCGACCTGGCTATCCAAGGTCACGACCACTGCTACGAGGTTATCGGCCCGGTTAACCCGGATACGCGTACTGTAGTGGACGGTGCTGTAACCGACACCATGCATGTGGCTGTTGACGCCAACACCAACGTGACAGGTATCAAGGGCGGTACCTATTGCACAGACGACGGAACGATGTACTTCATCGGCGCTACCTGCGGACGCAAACGTTACTATCCGTACAACCGCGAGAAGATGGAGGATAAGTACACCACCGATCCTGAACTGCTGTACGACGGCAGCCACCATGATGTGGCGAACTACTTCGATTTGTTCACAGGCATGTTCGGTCAGCCGGGTGCTCCTTCGTTCACCAAGTTTACCGTGAAGAGCGACGGCATTCATGTCAACTCCTATACGGCTAACACCGATGGCACGGCCAATCTGATCAACACGATGAAGATCACCCGCAACAAACCGCATACGCCTATCATCCTCGGCGTGGACAATGTGGAGGTACAGACGCAGGAAGGTGAGAAGTTCATCCGCAACGGACAGATATTTATCCTCAAGAACGGCCGTACATATAACATGCTCGGTCAGGAAGTGAAGTAACAAGTTGAAGAATAACAATCAACCATAATTATTAAGTAGTCTGAAGCTTCAGAATTTAATTTATTGAATTATGAAAAAGTTATTTAATCTTTTCGCTGCAATGCTGGTGGTGTTAGTAGCGAATGCCAATGTAATTAACATCAATACCGGCACGCAAGACGCTCTGCGTAAGGCGGTGGCTGGTGCCAGTTCTGGTGATGTAATTGTGATGGCAGCTGGTACGTATGTAGAGTCGAATAGCGATTATATTGCTTTCCACGGCAAGGATGTGACCGTCATGGCCGAAGAAGGGGCCGAAGTTATTCTGCAACCCCAAGTGCCTATCCGTTTCAAGACGGGCGGAGTAGCCAGGTTCATCAATATCAAGTTTGACTGCGGACACCTCAGTGATCTGGGCAGTTATGACAATATCCTCGTGCCGGCCGACGGTACTGCAGACAAGAAGCTCTTCCTGGAAGGCTGCGAGTTCTACGGCTTTACGCAGAACAACTCAATTATCCACACCCGTACCGACCGTCAGCTGGACTCGGTGGTGATCAACAACTGCTATTTCCACGACAACATGAAGAGCTGCGTATTTCTGGAGTACGCTTCGCTGGGTGCGCTTATTATCACCAATTCGACGTTTGCCAACATCGCAACCAACACTACCGGCTACAGCGCAGGTGTGATTGATGTACGCGCTACCAGTGGTAAGGTGCGCATCGACCATTGTACGTTCTACAACGTGCAGGCCATGAATACCGACTATGCCGCTATCGGTAAGGTAAAGACCACTGACGCCGTTGTTTCCAACTGCGTGTTTGCCATGCCCGAAAGCACCGATAATCTGCGTGCTATCCACATGGACGGTGGCGAGGCCGACAATTGTCTGGTATACAACTACGTCAAGGACGACGGCTACGGTATCCGCAGCGATGTGACGAAGAACAACTGCATCACAGGACAAGATCCTATGTTCCTTGATGCCGCCAATGGCGACTTCCGTATTGGCGGCAGCTCGCCCGTACTGGGTGCTGCTACCGATGGCTCCGACCTGGGCGACCCGCGCTGGATTCCTACTATGGAATATTACCTCGTTGGCAGCATTACAGGGTGGACGGCTGACCCGCTGTTCAAACTGACGAAGAACCCGGCGAACGACGACGAGTATATGATATCTCTGTTCTTGCTTGCAGGTGTAGAGTTCAAAATCGTCAAATCGGATGGCATTACGATTGCTGATTCCGACTGGTATCCTTCCGGTATGGGCAACAACTACCAGATTACCGCTTCTGCTGAATATACCGTCTATTTCCGTCCTGACGGACAAGGAGGCACAGGCTGGCACGAAGGCTATATTAAGGTTGAGGCTGCCGATCTCGGTCCGTGGGAGAGCTGGTTCGGTGATGAGAACTGGAATCAGGAAACCTATTCGTACATCACATACAACGCAATTACCGACGACGTGTTCGTTCATATCATGAATGACAAGACCGGTCAGTGGCAAGCCCAAGTCAAGTACAAAGGCGATGTGAAGGCCGAGGATGGCAAGTGCTATCATGTATCGCTCAAGATGATGGCTAACAACGACATCAACGGTGTGACCATCAAATGGCAGGACGACAACAATTCGCCCAATGTGATTTTCGAGAACCAAACGATCAATCTTGCAGCAGAAGAGCAGTTTGTCTTTGATGCTGTGGTGCCCGGTGTGGTTGGCGAGAAAGGCAGCAGCGGTGTCCTGGTTATTGACTTCGGATGGGCGCATGAAGATGATATAATCGTCATCTACGACGTGGTTATCGAAGAGACCGATTGCCCCGAACCGCCTACCTATTATCTGGCAGGCTCGATGACCGAGTGGGCTGCGATGGACGAATATATGTTCGTTGAGAACCCTGAATTGGCAGGTGAGTACACCCTGGATACCAAGCTGGAAACTGGCGCAAGCATCAAGGTCGTAGGTATCTCCGAAGGCGAAGAGACCTGGTATCCCGGCGGCATAGGCAAGCAGTATGTGGTTGACGCGGCTCATGCCGGACAAAAGACCGTTTATTTCCGTCCTGCAGGCAATCCTGACTGGGCTGACTTCGGCGGTTACTTCTACATCGAAGCTACCCTGGGTGTCGACAACCTGAACGCTGACACCACCACCGAGAAGTTCATCCGCAACGGTCAGGTGCTCATCCGCCGCAACGGTACGACCTATAACGTGCTGGCCGAACCGGTGGAATAATGATCAGGTAAAGTAGGCAGGCTGTATAAAATACCCGTCTACGGCATCAATAAACCTTGGTTTATACCTTCCGTTTTTCCCGTCAATCTCTGTGATTGGCGGGAAAAATCGAAAAAATAGGGTATGTTGTGCATTTTTTTGAAAAAAAATTTGCATTTTTGAAAAAAAAGTTGTAACTTTGTAGTGCTTTATGGAGTGAATTATGCCCCTCCGTCCCTGTTGAGTTATCAGCCATGCATGGCTGACGAAAACCGCAAATCAGACTAATGTGGAGAAGCCAATTGACTTTTGGCTTCGAAAAGGGAAGGCGGGCGGGGAGCCCAAGCCGACCGAGAATGAATCGAGACAGAATCGAGTCGGAGTTATGTCAAGGGAGTTTCGGGGGAATGTCGGGGGCATCCTAGACAATACTAAGGGGTAAATCGGGGTTTTATCGAGGTTTTATCGAGGTCTTGCTGAGGTCTGATGACCCATGCCACCCAGGACATGAGGGCAAGAACGAAGCACAACATACGAAAACACCAATATTTATTAACCAATTTTAAGTATCATGAAAAAGATTCTCTCTTTTTGCGCTGCATTGCTATTCGCTTTTGCAGCCAACGCAGCGGTGATTAACATCACCAATGAGACTTCTGACGCTTTGCGTATTGCGCTCGGCACAGCCAACGATGGCGATGAGATCGTTATGGCTGCCGGTACCTACGTGGAGTCCAACGGCAACTACATCGCTTTTGATGACAAAGCGGTAACCGTAAAGGCAGCTGAAGGTGCTACGGTAATTATCCAACCGCAAGTGCCTATTACCGTTTCTAATGGTGGTCACGCTATCTTCGAGAACGTAAAAATCGATGCTTCCCGTTTGACTGAGTTGGCAGATTGGTATGAGCACCTTCTTTATGTTACGGATGGTACTCCTAACGGATGTACATTCCGTGGCTGCGAGCTCTACGGTTTTAATCTCAACAAATCGATGTTCTACTGCAACACTGACAATAAGGTGGCAGCGATGAAATTTGAGAACTGCTACTTCCATGACCTTATGAAGAGCATTGTCTTCATTGAGAACGCTGAAGGTAAGCCGATGGTAAGTGTCAAAAACTGTACTTTCGAAAATATCTCTACCAACACGGAGAGTTACTATGCAGGTATTATTGATATTCGCGCTACGGAAGCTACCTTGCAGGTTGACCATTGTACGTTCTATAATGTAATCCCGATGAACACGGATTACTCTTGCGTTTCGAAAATTACGCTTGCTAAAGGTACTGTTTCCAACTGTATCTTCATGCTCCCGACCGCACAGGACGGTATCCGTGCTATGCGTGGTGTAGCAGCTACCAACTGCATTACCTTCAATTATCTGAAAGATGGTGGAACAGGTATCCATAGTTCTGTTACTCAGACCAACTGCATTCAGGTTGATCCTGCTTTCGTAGATCCGGATAACGGTAATTTCACGCTGGGTGAGGGTTCGCCTGCTCTGACAATGAACGATGGTCAGCCTATCGGTGACCCGCGTTGGTTGCCCGCTGCCGCTCTCGAAGCTCCGGATGCAGCTCCTGCTGCTCCCCAATGGCCTGCTAATCAGGTGAAGGCTGTTTACTCTGCTACGTACAATGCTGATTGCGGCTTTGGCGAGTGGGGTAGTGGAACCGCTTACGAACAAGGAGATTTCGGCAAGAAGTATGTTACCACCAACTTGGGATACTTCGGTCTGACTTTCGAAGATAATGCACTGAATTGCACAAGCATGGAGAAACTCCACATTGATATTTGGATTGCTGCTGACGCTTCTGTCCGCGTTGTTCCTATTTGGGATGCAAGTGCTAACATTGGTGTTACATTAAACCTGGAGGGACAAAAGTGGAACAGCTTCGACATTGCGCTCTCTGAGTTCGACGGCGTGCCTGACTGGAGCAATATTTACCAGATCAAGATCGACAATGCTGCTAACCTCATATTCTGGGTAAACAACGTATTCTTCTACACCACAGTGGCTCCTGCTGTGGACGAAGTTGCTCCGACCGACTTCACAGCTGTGGCTGACGAAGCATCATTCTTCAGCGCTAAGATTAAAGCGAAAGCTACTGACAACTCTGGTGCAGTTGAGTTTAATGTAATCAACGGTGAACTCATCGTTGCTACAGTCAAGGCTGCTTCAGAAGCCGAAACAATCATTACGGTTAAGAACCTCGCTCCGAATACTGTGTACAACTTCTCTGTAGTAGCAAAGGATGAAAGTGGCAATGCAACTGAGCCTATCGCTGTAGCAACTAAGACTCTGGAAGCGCCTGCTGCTGCTCCTGCCCCTGTTATCGACGCTGCGAAAGTTAAATCCATCTATTCCGATGCTTACGAATTCGCTCCGGCTTCTCTCAATAGTTACAACGAAGACTGGTGGAGTAAGCCTGATATGCTTGAAGGCGAACTGGCAGAAGGTGACAAGGCGTTGTTCTATGCAAAGGTTGCCGAAGGCATGATTGGCTGGCAGTTTGGTGAGATTGACGTAACCGACTTCCCGTTCTTGCACATTGACATCTATCCGCTCGCTGATGGCTCTATCATGATTTATCCGGTTGATAACATCGAACCAAAACAGGAGTATAAAGAAACCTATGAAGTAAAAGGTGGAAAATGGAACAACTTGGTAATTGACATGTCCGGCAAGGATTTGACCAAGATTTTCCAAATAGGTTGGATTAATTATGTAGCACTCAACGGATTCTTTATTGACAACGTATTCTACTCCAGCGAGAATACTGTTCCTGAAGTTGGCACCGCTATTGATAACACCGCTGCTGCCGTTAAGGCTCAGAAGGTAATCATGAACGGTCAGCTCTTCATCATCCGCGAAGGCGAGATCTTCAACGCTCAAGGTCAGATCGTTCGCTAAACAGTTATACATACAGGCGGCATGTAGCCGCCTGTAGATACAACAACCGCCGCTCAACTGAACGGCGGTTGTTTGTGTTTGAATCAGCAACAAACTGACCGGAGTTACACCAGTCTAATCTCAACTCCGGCGGCTTTCAGTTTGCCGGGCATGCCAACGGGGATGGCCCGGTCCGTTACAATGCAGTCCAATTCGTTGACGTTGGCCACGTGTACATAACTCCGTTTGTTGAACTTCGACGAGTCGAACACCGCAATCACCTTTGATGCCTGCTGTACCATCACCTGATTGAGCAGTGCTTCCTCCAGATCCGGCGTGCTCACTCCGTTCTCAATAGAGAACGAGTCCACACCGAGGAAGAGCTTGTAGCCCCTGAAGTTCCGAAGCACCGAGAGCGCCAGCGGTCCTACCATCGAATGACTGTTCATGCGCACGTTTCCGCCAAGCAGCACCACGTCGAAACGCTTGTACTGCATCAGCTCGGTGGCGATATTCATCGCGTTGGTCAGGATACGCAGGTGGTGGAACTGGTCAAGATGCCGCGCAACCTCCAGAGTGGTGGTGCCGGAGTCGAGCATGATGAAGTCCCCGTCCTTGATGAATTTGGCGGCCTCCTCGCCGATGCGCTCCTTGTCCTTGATGTTGAACAGCCGCTTGCGGTCAATGGCAGTCTCCTCGTTGGTGTTCTCCACGGGTTTGCGCATCGCTCCACCGCGAGTGCGTAACAGCAAGTGACGGTTCTGTAGGATGGTCAGATCCTTGCGGATGGTCACTTCGGATATGCCTGTTTCACGGCTTAGTTCGGTGACCTGCACTTCCTGCTTTTGCTCCAGCATTTGCAGTATGAGCGCCCTGCGCTCCTTGGCCGATGATGTGTTCATGGTATCTTATGATTAATTCATTTGCACTTTGGTCATTCTACAACCGAAAAAGCGACTGACGTAGTGGCGGTTTTTCGGAGCGCGAAAACTATCGGGCGCTTTATGCCACATGTGCCATCGTATTGCCCGATTTGCTGAACGCGCATGCAAAGTTACAAAAAAAAATCGACATTTGCAAATAAAAAGTTTCGTTCTCTCTTTTCGAAACATTCCGAAACAACAATATCGAAATGTAATATATTGAAAATATATACCTTACTGACCTATCTTTCGAAAATATGCTATAGAGCATATAGATTTATATGCTTTTTTGAAAAAAAAGTCGTAACTTTGTGCCCGAAAATACACAAAACGGCCATGAAGAAAACCTTTATTCTCCTTATCTCCGCTGCACTTGTTCTGGCAGCATGTAGCAAACCTCAGCCTGCTGATGAGACGTCCGCTTCACCTGCAGACAAGGTGCTGGTGCGCGACTTCTTTCCGGACGTAATGAACAATATCCCTGTTACTACCGTTACCCGTGGCAAGTTCCCGATTATCGACATGCATTCGCATGACTATGTCGAGTCAGCCGGGCAGATTGACCAGTGGGTCAAGGTGATGGACGCAGTAGGTGTTGAGCACACGGCTATCATGCACTGCTCATGGATAGGGCGTCCGTTTGACGAGGTTATCGAACTCTATGCGCCTTACAAGGACCGTTTCCGTTTCTGGTGCTGCTTCGATTATACGGGCATTGACAGTGATGAGTGGCCTGCGCAGGGCATTGCGGCTCTGGAGCGTTGCAAGCAGCTTGGCGCTACCGGAGTAGGGGAGTTGGGCGACAAAGGCGAAGGTGACACCTATGCACGTCCGGCTGACGGTGCAGGCATACATATTGATGATCCGCGTGTTCAGCCGCTTATCCGGAAAGCCGGTGAACTACATATGCCTATCAGCATCCATATAGCCGAACCCATCTGGATGTACCTGCCGATGGACGAGAAGAACGACGGCCTGCCCAACGGCGCATGCTGGCATGTGGATACAACCAACTGCTTGGGATATAACCAGTTGATGACCAGCTTCGAGAACGCTGTACGCGAGAATCCGGGTACGCTGTTCATCGCTTGCCACTACCTGAATATGTCGCACGACTGGCCGCGTCTGGGTGCACTGTTGGACAAGTATCCTAACCTGTACGTAGATATCAGTGCCCGTGTGGCTGAGAGCGCACATACACCGCGTGCAACGCGTGAGTTCCTCATCAAATATCAGGACCGCGTGCTGTTCGGTACGGACAACGGCATGGAGGCGGATATGTATCATGGCATCTTCCGTGTGCTGGAGACCAACGACGAGCATTTCTATGTGCCGGAGTACAACTATCATTGGGCACTCTCGGGCTTCAACCTGCCTGACCAGGTGCTCAAGAAGATTTACCGCGACAATGCGTTGAGAATTCTCAATGAGTATAAATAACTAGCCGACTAGCTGACTAGACGTCTAGACAACTGGAAAGAAACTGCTATGAAACATCGCATCCTGTATCTGTTCGGCATTGCAGCCCTGATGGTTGCCTGCCAGCCGAAGCCCGACACCGAGCGCCTCATCTGCGCCGAAGCCGACATGCAGTCGTTCCCTTATCAGCAGAACGGCCTGCACGTAGTCAAGCAGCAGACCGTTACCCCTGTGGCTGATGTTCCCGGTCTGGAGATTATCGAGACCCGCTTCATCAACCTCGGCAAGCCTGTTACCGTTCAGGGTTACGAACTCTGCCGCACAAGTGTGGAGGCGAAGGACAGCGTTGTATGGTCGCTCCAGCCCACCAGTTCGGCAGCACGTATGGACTGGGTGCTTCCCGTCACCCCAGGATTCAGCAAGGAGAACTACCTCGGCATGAACAACACTGACTACGGCGGAGGTATCCCGGTTACTGACCTTTGGCAGCGTGATGGCGGTATAGCTATCGGCCTGTTTGAACCTGTGTTGCGCATGATATCCATGCCCGTGGAGTGGAAGAACTACAGCAGCACCGTTACCACTTGCCTGCACTACAATCTGCCCGAACCGCTTGAGTTCGCCAAGGGCGACACGCTCACTTGCTTCAAGGCGTTCCGTCTCAAGCACAAGGGTGACTACTTCAACGCACTGCGTATCTTCTCCGAATATATGCAAGCCAATCTCGGTATTGAGATGCAACCTTCCGAGCCCGAAGCTTTTGAGCCTGTATGGTGCGCCTGGGGTTACGGACGTCCGTTCAAGATGAACATGGTGTTAGGAACCCTCGACAAGGTGGCTGAATTAGGATTCAAATGGGTGGATGTAGATGATGGCTATCAGATTGCTGAAGGCGACTGGAATACCAATGAGCTTTTCCCCGGTGGCGACAAGGATATGCGTCACATAACCGACGAGTGCCACAAGCGCGGCCTGAAAGCCAAACTGTGGTGGGCTCCGCTGGCTGCCGACCCCGGCACGAAGATTCTGAAAGAGCATCCCGAGATACTTCTGCGCACCAAGGAGTGGGCACCGGAGTTCATTACCTGGTGGGACAGCTGGTATCTTTCGCCGCTCAGCCCTGTCACCGAAGCTTATACCAAGGATCTGCTGAAGATGTTCATCCTTACATGGAACTTCGACGGTCTGAAGATCGACGGCCAGCACCTCAACTGCTGTCTGCCCGACTACAGCGAAGCCAGCGGTCTGGACGACCCGAATCAGGCTCCGGAACTCATGCCGAACTACTACGCGATGATATATAAGGAAACACGCGGGTACAAACCCGATGCCGTTATCCAGATATGCCCCTGCGGCTGTGCAGTCAACTACTGGATACTTCCGCAGATCAACCAGGCGGTGGCTTCCGACCCGATGTCATCGCGTCAGGTGCGCATGAAGCGCAAGGCATATGCCGCTATGGCTCCGGCTCTCGCATACTACGGCGACCATGTGGAACTTACCGACGGCGGCAACGACTTCGCTTCGCAGATTGGTACCGGTTCGGTTATCGGCACGAAGTTCACCTATCCGGAGGATAACCCCGATTGGACAGAAGGTCCGTTCAAGCTGACACCGGAGAAAGAGCAGCTCATCCGCAAGTGGGTGAAGATCTATAAGGATAATAACCTCGCCCGTGGCGAGTACCTCAACCTCTACATCTGGGGCTTCGACTATCCTGAGGCACACGTCATCCGTCAGAACGATGCGATGTACTACGCATTCTACGTTGACCCCGTTGCTCCCGAGGGTGCCATGGATCCTGCGCATGTGGATGCAGCCACAGTGCCTGTTCCCTCATACAGTGGAAAGCTGGAACTCCGTGGTCTTGACCCCGCGAAGACATACACGGCCATTGAGTACACTGCCGACGAGCCGCGTACGTTCACCGTCAGCGGTGCTGACCCGACGATTGAAGTCAACTTTGAACGCAGCTATTTGATCAAGGTGATAGAGAATTAGGTTACTAGCCTGCTAGTCAGCTAGATGACTAGGCGACTAGTAGATAACGAAAACAAACAATACAAACCAAATAACTTAAAATCCATGAAACGATTACCAGCAATCTTTTTCAGCCTGTTACTCGCTGTATCGGCATTTGCTGACATTAGCGTGAAAGGTACGGTTATCGACGCCGATGGCTCCGAGCCGATGATTGGCGTGAGTGTTCTGGTGGTAGGTACTACCAGTGGCACTATTACTGACTTCGACGGTAATTTTGAAATCTCAGTGCCCGAAAAGTCTGTACTGCAGTTCTCGTACATCGGTTACAAGACCATCGAGGTTCGTGCAGTGGAAACCATGAATGTCATTATGGAGGCCGACGCCCAGCAGCTCCAGGAGGTGGTATCCCTCGGTTACTCTGCTGTGAAGCGTGCGGAGTTGAGTTCCGCCGTTGTTACGGTATCTGCCGACGAACTGACGGACGTCACCACCAGTGACATCGGCAACATGCTGCAAGGTAAGGTGGCGGGTGTGCAGATTAGCAACTCCACCGGTCAGCCGGGTGCAGGAGCCGAGATCCGTATCCGTGGTACTGGTTCAATCACAGCAGCCAGCGACCCTGTTTATGTGGTGGATGGTGTGATGGGTGGCAATTTCAATCCCAATGATGTTGAGTCTATCTCTGTATTGAAAGATGCTGGTGCTACCGGTATTTATGGTGCAGCTGCTGCAGGCGGCGTTATCGTTGTTACTACCAAGCAGGGCAAGCGCAATGAGAAGGCACGCGTCAACTTACGTGCTACCGTCGGTGGCAACCAGCCGCTGTTCGGCAACTACAAGATGATGAAGTCCGAGGAATTGTATTATTACCACAAGTCTATGTACAAGCCTAACGACTTCAAAGACTTGCGCCCGATGACGCTGCTTGATGAAGACCATGACTGGAAAGATTACTTTTTCAAGAATGGCATGACTCAGGACTACTATATCTCTGTAGCAGGCGGCACCCAGAAGTTAGGTTACTATGCTTCGTTCGACTACTACAAACAGGATGGTACGTTCATCAACACCGGATTTGAGAAGTTCTCAGGCCGTGTGAACCTCAATGCCGAAGTCACCAAGTGGCTGGATATGCGCATAAGTGCATATTTTGACAGATCAACGAGCCAGAGCGAGGCTTCATGGCTCATGATGAACGATGCATATACCAAGATGCCTTGGGATAACCCTTACGATGCTGACGGTAACCTCGTATATATCAATTCAGCGAAACGTCCTGACAATGGTGGCACATGGTATTCGCAGGACAAGTGGAATGCTCTGCATAATACACAGTATGATTACAGCAAAGGTGTAGGTCTGTCAA
>Ga0310690_10010622_pt1 | contig 11439 bp, 13 predicted proteins | sample AusTroGonzalo_MG_2_FD_207661 | JGI IMG/M metagenome (GOLD analysis project Ga0310690, IMG submission 207661) | Bovine rumen microbial communities from tropical cattle in Woodstock, Queensland, Australia - Gonzalo_04 (v2) (version 2) | ecosystem: Host-associated > Mammals > Digestive system >...
ATGATAAGGCAGCTCAAGATTCCCATGAGTGCGGCAAACACAGCAGTTTTTCCAGTGCACAGGAAGTAGATGATGACAAGAAGCGGAATAAGCATGTAACCTCTGCTTAAGAAAAGGGGCAGGAACTTTGGCAGCTGGTCTTTCGGAAGCCCTTTCAGATTCATCTTCTTGGCCTCAAGATGGACTGTGATGAATATGCCGGTGAAGTATAGTATCGCCGGAATTATGGCCGCCTTTACGATAGTGATGTAAGGCATGCCGAGGCTTTCGGCCATAAGGAAGGCGGCGGCGCCCATGATAGGAGGCATAAGCTGGCCTCCGGTGGAAGCGGAAGCTTCTACCGCACCGGCGAACTCGCCTTTGTAACCCAGCCGTTTCATCATAGGAATGGTGAAGGAGCCAGAGCCTACGGTGTTGGATACAGAGGAGCCGGATACTGTGCCCAGCAGGGCAGAGGAGAGGACAGCGACCTTGGCCGGACCGCCGCTGGCGCCGCCTGCGATGGAGTTGCACACATCAATGAAGAACTGTCCTATGCCTGTTTTCTCAAGCAGAGCCCCGAACAGTATGAACAGGAATATAAAAGTGGAGCAGGCCCCTATAGGGGTGCCCATGATTCCCTCTGTATTGTAGAACAGATGGCATACTACACGCTGCAGCGAATAGCCACGGTGGTGCATAAAGCCGGGCAGGTATTTGCCTGCAAATGCATAAAATACAAAACAGCCGGCTATTATCATTATAGGAAGACCTACAATGCGGCGGCAGCTTTCGAACAGTATAAGGATACCTACAATACCGATTATTACATCCAGCACAGTATTATTTCCGGATCTGCGCACCAGGGTGTCAAAGTTGATGACAATGTACATCCAGCATGATGCTCCTATAAGAGCCAGCACCACATCATACCAGGGCAGTGTGTCTTTCCGCATCTTCTTTGATGCAGGGAAAAGAAGGAATGCAAGAAGCTGTATGAAGGCAAGGTGTGTTGCCCGCAGAATCTGGGCAGTTATATGGCCCGTAAGGGTTGCATAGAGCTGAAACAGGACAAAGGCAACAGAAATTACAACAGTAATATATTGACGCCAGCAGGTGTGCTCGCGGTAAGCCTGCTCCCGGTCCAGCTCCTTCATAAGCTGCTTTATCTCTTCTTCGTTTGTTGTTGGAAGAATGTTGTCAATTTTGTTATCCATATCATCCATGGTAATGTCTCCGAATATAATCTGCCAAGTTCACCCTCTTTATCTGCAGGGTTATGCCGGTCTGTGCCGGGAAAAAATCGGAAAGAGGAATCTCTGAATCTCCGATGTTTATTGAATGGTTTGCCACAAGCCCCACAGCCATGTTCAGCTTGGGAAGAATTCTGTGCAGGTTGCTGATTGTATAGCAGCCATCAGCTGCTGTGAAAATTGCCCCGGCAGTCTCGTAGGGCTCTGGAATACCGGCTCCATAAGAGACGAACTGAGTCTTATACAGTTCAAGTTCATCCTTTTTGGCGCTGCGGTAATAGTCATGCACCCGGCCCTTGTTGACCGAGTGTGTATAAGAGATGATGAACCCGTTCCTGTAACCAGCGGCCGAGTAGTAGCATTTATTGCTGTCCTCTCTGCTTGAGATTACAAGAACAGGTTTGGCGGGAACCAGCATAAGGATACCCGCCAGAATAAAAAAGAAAATAAGAATCAGCGACTTCTTCATCAACTGTTATTTCATCAGTCCCAGTTCTTTGAAGTACTTGACTGCACCTGGATGGAAAGGAACAGAAACACCGGTAACTGCTTTTTCTGCAGAAACTTCCTTGCCCTTTGCATGTGCTGTAGCCAGATCAGGAAGGTTTGAGAACAGTGCTTTTGTCATCTCGTAAACTGTGTCGGTATCAAGCTTTGCATTTACTGCCAGAGTTGCCTTGATTGCCAGTGCAGATGTGTCCTTGTCGGTTCCTTTGTAGGTTCCGCCTGGGATTGTGGTGAGTGTGTAATAGTTATATTTAGCCATGATTTTTTCAGCCTCGGCTCCTGCTACAGGAACAAGCTGAAGTCCTGCGGTGAAAGCAAGCTCCTGAAGGGCAGCGTTTGGAACGCCTGCAGTGATGAAGCATCCGTCCAGGGTACCATTCTGGATACCGTCAGCTGATTCTTTGAATGAAAGGTTGTTCTTCTTGATGTCGGCAAATGTGATTCCATAGCCTTCAAGAATCTGTTTTGCATTGAACTCTACACCGGAACCGGCATCGCCTACAGATATTCTCTTTCCACCCATGCCTGTTATAGACTGTATGCCGCTTGTCTTGGAGACAGCAATCTGCACAACTTCTGGATAAAGAGTTCCGATAGTCTGGATATTTGCAAGCTTTTCACCTGCAAACAGGTCAGTTCCGTTATAAGCGTAGTCCATTACGTCGTTCTGAACAATTGCAAATTCGGCATCGCCCTTGTTGATAAGCCGCAGGTTCTCGGCAGATGCTCCGGTTGCCTGTGCAGTCACGTTCATGTTTGCAACTTTTGTGTTCCAGATGTTGGCAATAGCTCCACCGAATGGATAGTAGGTACCAGAAGTACCGCCGGTAGCAAGGATGTAATCCTTCTTTGCATTTGACTTGCAGCCTGCAAGACAGAGCAGGGCAAGGGTCAGAATGAGAGCCACAGTTAAAATTCTTTTCATAAAATCCCCCAATAAAAATATATTTTAATTATTATGGATTTATTCGATTTGTCAACAAATTTTTCAGTTGATTTTACTTATTAATCAATATATTCTAAAAACAAGAAACAGAGGATAAAAACAGTGTCTATGGAAGATGCTGTTTATAAAATATGATTAAAAGACTTTTTTTCCTTGTTATATGTGTCCTTACTTTAATGCCGGCTGCGGCTGATCCCAAGGAATATGCAGCTATTGATTTTGTGGGCGATGTCTCCTTGGCAGACAACTGGGCCGTAGGTTGGCGGTATGATGCAAGAAAAAAGAAAGTTCTGGGCATTCTTTCCAAAGATATAGTGGATATTATGACCAAGAGCGACTTTATGGTGGTGAATTCCGAGTTTGCTGTCAGCAACAGGGGTAACCCTGTAGAAAACAAGAAGTACACTTTCCGCGCCAAGCCCGAGCGTCTTAACATCTATCACGAGATGGGGGTGGATCTGGCCCTTCTGGCGAACAACCATGTTTATGACTATGGAAAAGAGGCTTTTCTGGATATGTTCGATGCCTTCGATGCAGTGGGAATTCCGTACATAGGGGCAGGACACAATCTGGAAGAGGCTATGAAGCCTTATAATGTGGTTATCAACGGGTATAAATTTGCTATACTGAATGGCTCCCGGGCTGAGAAATTTAGGCTTACGCCAGGAGCTACCGCTGCAGAGCCGGGGATATTCCTGTGTTACGACACAACCAACATGGTCAATGCGATAAAAAAGGCAAAAGAAGAAAACGATTTTGTCATTGCAGTGATCCACTTTGGAAAAGAGCTTTCTCATGCCCTGGAGAAGGAGCAGATTGCCAGTGCCCGGCTTTATATAGACAGCGGTGCCGATATGGTGGTGGGACACCATGCCCATGTGCTTCAGGGGGTAGAGTTCTATAAGGACAAACCTATAATCTATAACCTGGGAAACTTTATTTTTAACGCCGATACCGTTGATACTGCAATATTCGAAGTGCGGCTCGATGCTGATGGCAATATGGAATATTACATTATTCCTGCTGTTCAGGATGAGGTTTTTACCCGCCTCGCAAATCCGGAAGAGAAGGCCAGGATTATCAAAGACATCAACTCCTGGAGCATCAATGCATATCTGGACAGCGACGGCCGGATGTTGAAAAAGTAGGTCTCTCTCAACTGTTCCCGCAGTTGCTTATCAGATTTTTCCTTGCCTCTTCACAAGTGCTTATAATCGGGGCAACCTTGTCGCATTTATCCAGTTCTTTGCAGTCACCGCAGGTCTCAAAGCCTTTTGTCATGGCACATTTACGGATAGGGCACATAGAGGCGCAGTAGGCGAACTTGATTCCATCTGTTCGGCATCCCATGCAGTTTATTGTCTCGGGGGTGATCTGGTCGGTATGATTCATCTCGCACCATTTCCGTGCAGTCTCTTTTCTCAGGTTGTCATCATTGTTGATTGTAGCGATTCTGGCGTCGCATTTCTCGCAGTCCAGACCGCAGAAAGCAATAAGTTTTTTCATAAGAATAATATATCATTTTTGTTGACAACTTGGAAATGGGGGGAGTAAAATTATATCTATGAAAATAGATAAGACAAAAATAACCAAAGAACAGCTTGAGAAAGCGTTGGGGTGTGAGACAGCTGAAGAACTTGTAGCACTGGCAAAGGCTGAAGGATTCGATATCACCAAGGATGAGGCCGAAGCATATCTCGCAGAGATGGACGACTTAGAGCTTGACCGCAAGGATTTGGATAAAGTAGCAGGTGGTTCAGGAGCGGATTGTTGGAATAATTGCCCTGATCATTATTGCCCAAGTTATTTAATTTAAATAAACATTGGAGGAATTGATTTGGCAGAGATTGATAGAAGCAAAATAACCAAAGAACAGCTTGAAAAAGCTTTAGAGTGTGAGACAGCTGAAGAGCTTATGGCACTGGCAAAAGCTGAAGGATTTGATATCACCAAGGCTGAGGCCGAAGCATATCTTGCAGAGATGGACGACTTCGAACTTGACCGTCTGGAGCTGGATAAAGTGGCCGGTGGTACTGCGAAGACGCAGCTGTGCTGGACTAATTGCCTTGAAGACTATCCTCTGTAGCAGTTTAAGTTTTAACCTCTAATCGCACATGCATCATATTTTGAGTTCATAAAAGCCCCTGAAGAGGGGCTTTTTTATTCGTGTGCACTTTCTGATGATGCAGCTTGCCGTTTGTCCCGTTATATATTTTTATTGACATTTTAAAATTGGAAAGGGTAAAATCATACCTATGTTAATCGACAAGACAAAAGTAACCAAAGAACAGCTTGCAATGGCACTTGAGTGCAAGACAGCTGAGGAACTTGTGGCGCTGGCAAAAGCAGAGGGTTATGACATAACAAAGGAACAGGCTGAAGCATACCTGGACGAGATGGAAAACAGAGAGCTTGACCGCAAGGACTTGGATAAAGTGGCTGGCGGTACAGGATCAGAATGTTGGGGAGATTGTTCTCAGGACAGGTGCTTAAGTGTTTTAATGTAGAATTGGTATTCTATAATCATATCAGGTGGTAAAAATGAAGAGAGCAGCAAAAATCATTATTTCAGTTATGTGTTTATTCATCGTCTTAGGCCTTACAGCATGCAGCAAGAAAGGTGTCGATGAGAAGAGAACCGCGGAAACAGCAGAACCAGCAAAGGAAAAAATCGGCAATAAAGTCTATTTTGCAGCCCCTCTCTTCAGCCAGGGCGAGCGTGAATACAATCTTATGCTCACCAACCTGCTGGAAAGCTACGGCTATGAAGTTTTCCTGCCTCAGCGGGACGGCTATCTGGCCCCCGATATGAACGCAAGCCAGGAAGAAGTTATCAAGACCATTTTCAATAGGGATCTTGAAGAGGTTCTGAAGGCAGATATTATCTTTATTATGCTGGATGGCCGGGCGCCTGATGAGGGGGCCTGCGTTGAGCTGGGAATCGGCTATGCAAATGGTAAAAGATGCTATGGTTTCAAGACAGATTCCAGGTCGGTTGAGTTCGGTCTGGATCTGAATCCTATGATAAGTGGATGTTTTGAGAAACTTTTCTACGATCTTGATGGTGAGAAGCTGATTGAATCCTTGAAGCAGTATCTGTCCGAGAATAAACTCTGAAATATAACAAAATATTATTAGCACAAAGAATAGAAAAACCTCTATAAATATTTTATTCTTTTGATATGAATAGAAATCATAATATAATGAAAAAATTATTTTTAAGCATTTTTTTAGCTGCAATAGTAGCTGCAATATTTATTGTTATAGGCTGCGACATTGGTTCATCTGGCAGTTCCAGCTCGTCAAAAGGGGGACGATTTGTCAGGGCAGAAGAAATTGGCACAATTTCTCTGGATGACATTATCCAGGAGAGCAAAAATAGAGGTAATAATACAACAGATCTGGAGAACCTTAGAGCTGAGCGCATTGAAAAATACAAGGCAGAAATGAAGAAAGCTTTTAAAAAGCGAAAACTTAAGCTTAAAGGCGTTAATTCAGCATCTGATATAGATGATCTTTTTGAAAATAATCAGCAATTCAAGGATAGTCTCTGCTGTGAGGTTGCAGCGTTTAAAGTGGACTATACGACAACTGATCCATTTGGTGAGGAAGTTACGGCTTCAATGAGAGTCCTTGTAAATTATCTGGAGTATTTTGATCTGTGGGACTGGAGCTGGCATAGATTTTATGCCTGCTCAGATATTGCTGTTCTTCACTGCCACGCCACACAGCTTAAAGACACCGCTGTTCCTTCAAAGAAATCAGGATTTGATGCTTCTGAATGTGGTCTTCTGTATGAGACATGCTTCCATGACTATATGGTCATTTCTCCGGACTATCTGGGCTATGGCACTTCAAAGGACAGTATTCATCCTTACCTCATTCAGGAGAATACCGGCAAGCAGTGCTGGGATGCAGCCTGTGCCGCTATATATTGGAAGAATACAAAAAGTGATTCAAATGGCGACTCTTTCAGAGGTCTGGAAAATGATTATTACACTGTGGCCATCGGCTATTCCCAGGGTGGTGCAGCGGCCCTCGCCACTCAGAACTATATAGAAAAATATGATGACAAGGACCGTACCCATTTCAGAGGCGTTGTATGCGGAGATGGTCCTTATGATCCAATGGCCACATATAAATTTTACACGGAAAACGGGATGTACCTTCCAAGTGTAATAACGCTGATTCTCCGCTCTTATCTTTACTACTACAAGGATTCCTACCTCAAGGGCTTTACAGCCAGCGACTTCTTGAAGGATGAAGTTATAACAGCCTTGAAAGACGGCACAGACAAGGAATGGAATATGATAGATTCAAAAGAAAAATCAACCACCGATATTGACAATGCGATTAAAAATGCGCTGGGAGTGTCTATTCCAGTGCAACCGTCAGATATGTTTAAAGCCGAAGCCATGAACCCCTCTTCAGCCGCATATAAGGCTCTTGAAAAAGCATTTGCCGCCAACAATTTAGCGGATTCAAGAAATTGGGCCGGTGGAACAAATAATCATAAATCACAATTCATCCATTTTGAATGCGATGAGGTTGTTCCGTATGTAAACTATATCAATGTGGCTAATGCGCTGAAAAATACGAAATATATTAATTGGAAGGAACCTTCATTCCTGATTACTATTATTAAAGCAATACAAGCTCTGGAAATATTTATTGATCTTCCGGACATAATTGATGATCTTCAAAAGGTTGCGGACGGAACCACCCCATATGATGGTGCACATGTTGCCGGAGGAGAACTTTTCTTTGTAGGAGATATCTTCTACTATAAAGATTACAAAGACTGGTAATTTTTCAGCTGTCGCCCTGGGCAGGAATATAGACTGCGTTGGCCAGTATGAACAGGTTCTCCAGTGTGGCGTTCTGCTTCATGCTGACAGAGTAGGTGAGACCCGGCACTATGTCCTGCCAGATGACAATTCCTGTAATCTCGCCATCAGACTCAAACCAGCGTGCTTTGGCAGAGTTGTAGCCCACCGGCAGTTCCACCTCCTTGTCCCATTCAAAGTAGTAGCCAGAAATGTCCTCCAGCTCTGTGGTTGTACTTGCTTTGATCCGGGCGGTGCACTCAGCTTCCTGCCATGTAAAGTCCATCTGTGCCAGTTCGCCTGCTATTATTGAGTAGTAGATGTTCTCCGCATCCTTGGGGATGCCGAAGGTTATCCCCAGCTTCTCCTGAATCTCCTCGAAGGAGGATTCAACGATAGGGTTGGGCATCTCCACCTCTCTTTTCCTGCAGCCGCAGAAAAGGAGAAGTGGTAAAAGTAACAAAAGGGAAAACCGCTTCATGACTTTAGAATATCATAATATGAACAATAATAAAATAGTTTTTTAATGATGGTGGTGGTGATAATGGGGACAGGCTTCAAAATGACATTCCCTGTCGTCGCATATCTCGGATTCGGTCTCAAGAACAGCATGACATATGTTATGCTCGCACAGTTCATCCCGTATCATGTGCTTTATTCCCTGGATATCTTCAGCTCTTGTAACGATATGCATGGTTGCGTAGTTGCTGTAGCCATCTATGCTCCATACATGGATATGATGGATATCCTCAACGCCCTCTATTTTCAACAGATGTTCTCTCAGCTCGCTGATATTGATGTCACTCGGTGCTTTTTCCAGGAACAGATCCAGCACCGTCTTAAGGTTCTTGAGAGCATTTACCAGAATAAACAGTGCCACACCAATGCTCATCAGTGGGTCTATCATATGGATGTCGGTGAAGTTCATGATGATAGCGCCAATCAGGACTACAATCCAGCCCAGCACATCCTCCAGCATATGCAGATTCACCGCTTTCTGGTTTATAGAATCTCCCTCCCTTGTCACATATGCTGCGATAAGGTTGAGCCCTACCCCTATGATGGCAAAGACAATCATACCGCTGTAATTTATCTCCACAGGATTTATAAGCCTTCTGACCGATCCGATGATGACCAGCACAGAGCCCACCAGAAGGATGGTTGTTGTTATAATGCCTCCCAGGACGGAGTAGCGGATATAGCCGTATGTGTATTTGTCATCTGCCTTCTTTTTGCTTTTCTTCTCAAGGAAGTATGAGATGCCGATGGATAGGGCGTCTCCCATGTCGTGGAGGGAGTCGGAGAGGATAGCCACTGAATTTACAAAAATACCTCCGAAGAATTCAAATATTGAGAACGACAGATTCAGGATAAATGCTATGAGTATATTTTTTTCTGTTTTCATGATATCAATCAGGTTAGCTAATGCTAACTATTTCAGTATATCATACGCTACCGGGAATGTGAAGTAGGTGTCTGGGTAGGGCTCATCGGCCAGCATAAAGTGCCACCACTCGCAGTCCAGGGGTTTGAACCCGTTCCTCAGCATGCACTTCTGCAGGAACATCCGGTTCTCGAACTGCTCGTCGGTTATCCCTGTATAGTCAGGATGGGAGATAGGACCGAAGAAATCGAAAGGGCTGCCCATATCCAGCTCTTTTCCGGTGTTCATATCCAGCAGTGTAAGGTCTACGGCGCTTCCCCGGCTGTGGCTGGACTGGGTTGCGATATAGCCTTTCTCGAAAAGCTCCTGCTTCTGAAGATCTGGATAGAAAATATATTTCATCCTTATATCCTGGTCTTCCAGACCCCACAGCATAAAGTGCTTGACTGCGGTGGCAGGACGGTAGGCATCGAACACTTTAAGCCGGTATCCAGACACCATCATCTCCTTGCTGACAGCCTTGAGGGCCCGGGCAGCTTCCAGAGTGAGGAATGCACAGGGCTCTTCATAGCCGTCAATCCTGTCTCCAATAAAGTTATATGTAGAGTAATAGCGGATTTCCTGGATGATATCTGGCACATAATCGGACAGAAGAACGAATCCTGATGTGTCTTTGGTCAAATCTTTCATACTATTGATTTTATAGAAGAAAAAAGCAATAATCAAGGGTTGAAAGGGACAACGGAATGCAGAAAAGATTTGATATGAAAGGCCAGGAAACCCTTAGGGAAGTTCTGGAATATATTCACACTAATCTTATGGGGCTTAAGCTGAGCTCAAAAGAGACTATGCGGGCCGAGCTTATGAGCGAAGAAGTTCTTGTCAGATTGATTGAGCATGGTGATTTTTCGGTAAGGAATTTTATATCTGTCAATATTAGTAAATTTTTAGGCAATATAAGCATAGATCTGCAGGTGCCTGGAAATGAATTTGAGTTTATGGTGGGGCCTGATCTTGAAAGTGGCATAAATGATGAAAGCTCATCCGAAGCCATACAGAATATTATCCTCCGGTCCCTTGGAGATAAGATAAGTTACAGACACTCAAGGCATTTCAACAGTGTAAGATTGAATATTTTCCGTTCCCAGTATTTCAACTTGTATTTGATATTGGGTGCAATGATTCTTGCGATTATTGCCGGAACAGCCATGAAATATTTACTGCCGGAACAGTTATGCAGTTTTATCAATGAGGATATTTTCCAGCCGTTCAGCACAATATTTATGAATGGTCTCAAGATGTGTGCAGTACCAGTTGTCTTCTTTTCTATAGTAACTTGTTTTACTCATGCTGACAGCATGTCAGGAATAAAGAGGGTTGGCCTGAAGCTGTTTGCTGTTTTTGTTATCATATTGATTATTTCCGCTTTCTTGGGGTATGCGTCAGTACAGCTGTTCAAGTCCGGGTCAGGGATGCATTTAAATGCTGTTATTTCTCCAGATGCCGCGGCTCAGGGCAATGTCCTGTCGATAAAGAATGTCCTTACAGATGTGGTGCCTAACAATATCATCAGGCCTTTTGCAGAAGGTAATATGATTCAGCTGATAGTTCTGGCGATTCTGGTCGGTGTGGCATGCGGAGCATGCAGGATTAAAATTGTTGCCTCTATATGTGATGAGCTCAACAGGCTTTTTATGAAGATAATCGGGTTATTTATCCAGCTTCTTCCTGTTTTTATTTTCTGCTCAATCTCATCCATGCTTATTATGACAGGCTCTAAGGTGCTGCTGTCTGTCCTGGGAATATTCTGTGCTGCTGTTTCTGCCGACTTGTTTATGGCTCTGTTCTTCATCATTATTCTTTTTATAAATGGATTCAATCCATTCCTGGTTCTTAAAAAAGCTATGCAGATGCTGTTGACTGCTTTTACAACATCATCAAGCATTGCAGCCATGCCGGATACAATGCTGGCTGCAAAGAATCTGGGTGTTGTTCCGGGCCTGTATCAGTTCGGTATTCCTATAGGGCTGACTTTATGCAAAAGTACTTTGTGTATATATATTGCTACAGTAGTTTTTTCATTGACAAATATATATGGCATAGACATGCCGTTTGCTAAAAGCCTTTCGGTGATTCTGTCAACAGTTATCCTTGTGATAGCTATGCCAGGAATACCAGGGGTAAGCCTTATTATCCTGTCATCGCTTCTTATCATGTCAGGCTGTCCGATTGAGGGACTGGGCATGGTAGTGGGTATCGATCCTATTGTTGATATGATGGCGACACCTATTGCAGTATTCGGTGTTCTCGTGTTGGTATTGATTGTGGCTAAAAGCGAGAAACTGCTGGATAACGGCAGATAATTTTAGCACTAAATCTTTATAATATAATCACTTGTAAAAAAGTTTGCAAAAATTATAAAATTTCTCTTGCGTTACTATTGACAGATTAGTAACGGTATAGTAATGTTGGTATTGTAAACGGAAACGTTGGTGAAACGTTACTGAAAGAAAGGAGAAATAAAATGACAAACTTCAGACAGAC
>Ga0310690_10010623_pt1 | contig 11438 bp, 9 predicted proteins | sample AusTroGonzalo_MG_2_FD_207661 | JGI IMG/M metagenome (GOLD analysis project Ga0310690, IMG submission 207661) | Bovine rumen microbial communities from tropical cattle in Woodstock, Queensland, Australia - Gonzalo_04 (v2) (version 2) | ecosystem: Host-associated > Mammals > Digestive system >...
TGGACATAGTAGGCTTTGCCGTCCTTGATGAAATGGGCGCCGGTCTGGTGGAAGCGGAAGGGGACGCTGCGGGCAACGCATTGTTCGCGGATGGACAGTACCCAGTCGTAGTCGCACGGCCTGGCGTCCACACCGGACTCGCCGCCGACAGACACCTCCTCAATGGTTTCGTTCAGGTAAGGCGTGAGGTTGAGCGGCGTGATCAGCGGCGATGCGATGATGCTTTTGTGCTTGATGGGGAGTGACAGGAAGATGGGCAGACGGGAGTCGGCCATCGCCTGGTTCTCAACGGTGCATCCCACGATGACATTGTCGTAGCCATCGCCCCAGTCTTCCGGGATACATTCCATAAAGCGGTCTATGCGCTTCGTGAAGAAATAGAACCAAAGGTCGCTGCGGCGCTTCATCATCAGCCAGCATTCCTCCCGCCAGGGGTCGGCATCTTTCAGCAGGAAATCGGAGGTGAAACAGGTGAAAACCACCTTTCCGCTCTCGATCTTCCAGGATTTGTCACGTTTCCGCTTGATGGGCAGATAGAAAGCTCCCGTCTTGCGGCACTCGCTGCTGGAGACATCGCTGCCATACATCTCGTCCTGCCGATACACATAGCAGTACTTGCACCCGGGGCTGATCTTGGTGCACCCGTGCCACGGATTCCAGTCTGCGTATATTTCCCAGTGTTCGGACATCTTCTCTCCAATAACGTTACTCCAGCCGTCCGAAGTCGCTCCAGCCGGATTGCATTTTTCCGGCGTGGCAGTCCTGGATGAACTTGGCGAGCATCTTCTGCGCGTATTCCTGCCGGCCGGTGTATTGATAATGCTGGATGCGGTCTACTTTGATGCGCCGGTAGTTCTCCGGGAAAGTCTTGTAGTGCTTCCAGGCCTGTTTGTCGGCCTTGATGGCGTCCAGCACCCAGTCTTCGTACACGAAGCGCCTGGGATTCAGATCCGGCGCCACGGCCAGGCCGGCGGGGGTCATCTCCCCCAGACGCACCAGACGGCGGCAGCGAACCAGGTTCTGCTCGCACCAGTTGCTGCCCTTACGCCGCGGCGTGAAATGCTGGACGGGCTTGCCGTCGTCGATGCGCTTCATCGTGCTGTCGATCCAGCCGAAACACAGCGCTACCTCAACGGCATCCACATAGCGGATGACGCCGGGACAATCAGCCTCGGCACGATTGATCCGCAGCCAGAAGTCCGATACCGTCTCGTGGTTCTCCTCGTACCAACGGTACAATTCTTCCCGCGTATGTATATCCAGCAGGTTGGTGACTTTCATCACTTCTTCAGCCAGTGTTCCTTCAGCCATTCGCGAACCGGCAGGTCGTAAGCCTTCAGGAGACCCCAGGCCACGATGATGGCCATGAATACCACACCTGCGCCAACGGCAACGTGCTGCCAAAGCGGCGCGTCCGGATGTTGTGCCACCCAGTCCATCTGCATGTAAATGAGGGGATAATGCGTGATGTAGATGGGATAGGAAATGTCTCCCAGCCATTTGCATACTGCCGTGCTCTTAGGGTCAGTGGTCCTGGATCCGGCGCCTGCCACCACGATCAACGGGAAGAGAAGCAGGATACAGAGTGCCTGGTAGCTGCCGTCCAGCACACCCATCTTGCCGCCGATATTCGGCATGGCCAGCAGAACTGCGACGGCCAGGCCGCACCACCAGAAGCCGCCTTTCAGATGAATCGGGTTTTTCCGGATGCGGAGAATCCTGGAAATGAGCAGGCCGCAGAGGAACGGATACAACAGGCGCGTAAAGCCGATATAAATCTGGTCCGGCGAAAGGCTCCAGCCACCGATGACCGTATAATGCGGATGCTCGAACAGGCCGAAGACATTCCAGCCCAGCGTCACGTCCAGCGTAAAGAAGGCACAGCATACCGCCAGAATCGCCAGGATAATATTCGGCAATCTCCTGAGAATAAATGCATAAAGGATGTTGCCGATATACTCCAGCGTGAGCGTCCAAACGGGGCCGTTCAGGGAGTTGACCTCATTCCAGCCGCGGATGTCCAGACGGGGCCCGCACGGAATGATCAGCAGACCCATCACCAGACAAAGGAGGAATTTCCACAGCTCAACCTGCTGCGTCTGCGGGAAAGCGTTACCCGTATAAAAAAACAACGCGGCGCCCACCAGCGTACCTGCGATCACCATCGGGTGCAGGCGTGTGAGACGGCGCTTGAAAAAGCCCCAGGTGCTCATCTTGTCCCAACGGTCATCGTAGGCGTAGCCTACCACAAAGCCGGAAAGAACAAAGAAAAAGTCCACTGCCAGGTAACCGTGGTTGATGATCTGCTCGGCCGGCCCCTTGCTATAGGTTTCGAAGATGTGAAACAACACCACCATCAGGGCGGCCACGCCGCGCAGCCCGTCCAATATCTCGTAACGGGGCTTGGATTCCAGGTATACGTTTGTCTTTGCCATGATAAACACAAAGATAACAATCTCTTTCCAATCCGGCAATATTTGAAAAATCACTTCAAATTATTAACTTTGTAGGATTCAAGGATTCTATAAAGAAACTATATTCGAATTATGGCAGATAAACAATTACTTCTGGGCGATGAAGCCGTTGCGCTGGGTGCGCTTCACGCGGGCTTGAGCGGCGTCTACGCCTACCCCGGTACCCCCTCCACCGAGATCACCGAGTATATCCAGGGACATCCTCTGGCGAAAGAGCGCCATGTGCACGACCATTGGACGGCCAACGAGAAGACCGCCATGGAAGGCGCCCTTGGCATGTCGTATGCCGGCAAACGCGCGCTGGTGTGCATGAAACACGTGGGCATGAACGTCTGCGCCGACCCGTTGATGGGTTCGGCCATGACCGGTGCAAACGGCGGCCTCGTCGTGGCCGCCTGCGACGACCCGTCGATGCACAGCTCCCAGAACGAGCAGGACTCCCGCTTCTGGGGCACTTTCGGCATGATGCCCGTATTCGAGCCCTCGAACCAACAGGAAGCCTATGAGATGACCCGCGCAGCCTACGACTATTCCGAGGCGAACGGCATCCCCGTCATCATGCGTCTGACTACCCGCATGGCCCACTCCCGCGCCGTTGTTACCCCGGACAAGGAGATCCGTCCGCAGAACGAACTCCACTACCCTGAGTTCCCGAAGCGCTGGGTCACCCTCCCGGTAAACGCCCGCGTCCGCAACCGTGAACTGATCAAGCTCTACGCCAAGTGCGAAGCCGATGCCGCCAAGTCGAAGTTCAACCACCTCTCCGACGGCCCCGACCATAGCCTCGGCATCATCGCCTGCGGCATCGCCTACAACTACCTGATGGAAAACTACCCGAATGGATGCCCGTATCCCGTGCTCAAAGTCTCGCAGTATCCCTTCCCGAAAGAACGGGCCCTGCAGCTCGCAGAGATGGTCCCCACCATCCTCGTTCTGGAAGAAGGCCAGCCGCTCGTGGAGAACATGCTCCGCGGCGTCTTCCCCACGAAGACGAAGATCGTCGGCCGCATCGATGGAACCGTGGTCCGCGACGGCGAACTCTCGCCCGACGACGTGCGCAAGGCCCTGGGTCTCCCTGCCCTGCCGACCTTCGCGCCGAGCCAGGTCCTCGCACCGCGTCCGCCGGCCCTCTGCCAGGGCTGCGGTCACCGCGATTTCTACACCGCCCTCAACAACGTATTGAAAAAGGACTACCCCACCGCTCGCGTGTTCAGCGACATCGGTTGCTACACCCTGGGCTATATGGCTCCTTTCCACGCCATCCATACCTGCGTGGAGATGGGCGCCTCGTTCACGATGGCACAGGGTGCCGCGTATAGTGGCACCTGGCCCTCCATCGGTGTACTCGGCGACTCGACCTTCACCCACAGCGGCATGACCGGCCTGCTGGATGCCGTCAACATGAACGCCGACGTGGTGCTCTGCATCTCCGACAACCTGACAACCGCCATGACGGGCGGACAGGATTCCGCCGGCACGGGCCGCATCGAGGCCATCTGCGCCGGCCTTGGCGTGGACCCCGCCCACATCCGCACCATCATCCCGCTTCCCAAGAACTACCCCGATATGGAAAAGGTAATCCGGGAAGAAATCGAATACCACGGCGTCTCCGTGATCGTGTGCCGCCGCGAATGCATCCAAACCGCCAGAAGACACGCAAAGAAATAAGCACATGAAACAAGATATCATCCTCGCCGGCGTGGGAGGACAAGGCATCCTCTCCATCGCCACGGTCATCGGTTCGGCTGCCCTGGAGCAGGATCTGTACCTTAAGCAGGCCGAAGTCCACGGCATGAGCCAGCGCGGCGGCGACGTCCAGTCGAACCTCCGCCTCTCGTCGGAACCCATCCACAGCGACCTCATCCCCCGTGGCGCCGCCGACCTCATTGTCTCGCTAGAGCCGATGGAAGCCCTCCGCTATGTGCCCTACCTTGCCCCTCAGGGCTGGATCATCACCAATACCGTCCCCTTCGTCAATATTCCCGACTATCCCCCGATGGACAGCGTGATGGCCGAATTAAACAAGCTTCCGCGTGTGATCGCCATCGACGTCGACGCCATCGCCAAGGAAACCGGTTCCCCGCGCAGCGCCAATATGGTGTTGCTGGGCGCCACCGCTGCCGTGCTCGACATCCTCGACCCGGAAAAACTCCGCGAGGGCATCCGCCGCATCTTCGGCCGAAAGGGTGAAGAGATCGTGGCCGCCAACATCAAAGCCTTCGATGCAGGCCTCGCATCGGCCCAAAAGTAAGCACCCATGAAGTATATGACTGCCGATGAGGCCGTACGCCTCGTTCAAAGCGGTGACACCATCTGCTGTCAGGGCAGCACCTCCGTGCCGGTCATCCTCCAGGAAGCCCTCGCCCGCCGGGCAGACGAACTGCGCGACGTGCAGATCGTCTCGGGATTCAACATCACGGAAGGCCCCGCCCCGTTCTGCAAGCCGGAATACAAGGATTCCTTCCTGGTCAACAGCATTTTTCTGTGCGCAGACCAGCGCAGGCACGTCGCCGAAGGCTACGGTTCACTTACCCCCTGCTTCCTGAGCGAGGTGCCGGCTCTTTTCCGCAAGGGAGAACTGCCCATCGACGTGGCTTTCATCAACTGCTCGCTACCCGATGAGAACGGTTTCTGCAGCTATGGCATCGGCTGCGACATCTCGGTCGCTGCCGTGGAGACGGCCCGCGTAGTGATCGCCCAGGTCAACGAGGCCATCCCCTACCTCTACGGCGGATGCCTGATCCACGAGTCAGAGATTACCGCGGCCGTACGCTGCAACGTACCACCCATCACGATGCAGTTTGGCGAACCCACGGAAATTGAAAAGGCCATCGGCGCCAATGTGGCTGCCGAGATCCCTGACGGCGCCTGCCTGCAGATTGGCGTGGGAGGCATTCCCAACGCCATCCTCAACGGAATCAAGCACCACAAGCATCTGGGCCTGCACACGGAGGCGATGACCGACGGTGTGATCCGGCTCATGAAGGAAGGCGTCATCGACAATTCCCTGAAGAAAGTACACCCGGGTGTCAGCATTGCCGCGTTAGCGCTGGGGTCCAAGGAAATGTATGAATACATCGACCACAACCGGACGATGGAATTTTACGACGTGGCCTATACCAACAACCCTTTCCTGATTGCCCAGAATCCGAAAGCCTGCGCCATCAACTCAGCCCTTGAGGTGGATCTTACAGGCCAGATCTGCGCCGATTCCATCGGCGAGATGATCTTCTCGGGTGTAGGCGGCCAACATGACTTCATGTACGGTTGCTCGCTCTCGGAAGGTGGCAAGTGTTTCATTGCTCTACCGTCTCGCACCAACAAGGGAAAGAGCAAGATCGTCCCGACACTCACGCCGGGCGCCGGGGTGGTGACCACCCGCTTCCAGACGCAATACGTAGCCACGGAATGGGGTATCGCCTACCTGCGGGGCAAGAATCTGGCGCAACGGGCCAAGGCCCTGATTGCCATCGCTCATCCCGACGACCGCGAAGAGCTCGAGAAAGCGGCCTGCAAACGATTTGGATATAGTTTTTTAAGATTGAAATAAAAAGATGAACGCAATTATTGAACAAGAGATCATCCCGCTGGTCATCCGGCTGGTGTCTGCCGCCCTGATGGGCGTGGCCATTGGTTATGAACGTGAATTCCGGGGCAAGGGAGCCGGCGTCCGCACGCACATGCTCGTAGCGATGGGTGCCTGCCTCTTCATGATGATTTCAAAATACGCCTTCGCGGACATCGGCCAGTTCGAAGCGGCCAAATACGATGCCGCCCGTGTTGCAGCAGGTGTGGTTTCCGGCATCGGTTTCCTGGGCGGCGGTCTGATCATCAAGAGCAAGACCAACCTGATCACCGGCCTGACCACGGCCGCCGGCCTCTGGGTCACGGCTGCCATCGGCCTGGGGGCCGGCAGCGGCATGGTGATGATGGCCGCCATCTGCACCGTGCTGGTCATCGTCTGTACGGAAATCCTGAATGTCTGCAATTTCAAACTGGGCTACCACCAGATTACGGCCGTCTTCACGTCGGCAGACGAGAAAGCCTTGGAAGAAGCCATCCGGAAACTGGGTAACCCCGTGAAATATCTCTCCTTCGCCCGGCAGGGCGACCGCTACAAGGCGGAAGTTTCCATGCGCGTCTCCAAAAAAGAGACGCCCCTCGAACTGATCACCCGTTTGAACGGATTCCCGGGCGTCCAGCTCGAGAGCATGGAATAACAGGCAGATTAGAGATTCTTCTGAATAACATCCAACCGTTCTTCATAGATGTCGCGCAACCGTGCAACGGCATCGCGGAACGGGATGTTTTCATCGCCGTTGATGATGCGGCCGCCATTGGTCCAGGCATCTTCGGCCGGATTCCATAGCTGGAAGTTCAGCTTCGCTGATGCTTCCAGCTGTTTTTCCAACTCATCGATGTAGGCCGGAACGGTCTGCAGCTGCGGCAGCAGCTGCCGGAAGCGGGCCTTTAGCTTGGCTTTGAACGACGGATCCTCGAACAAGCGGGCGTACCAGCAAGCCTTTCCATTCACCAGCCCCGTCTGTGCAACGGGATTGGCGTTGTACGAGAGCACACCCCAGTCGAAATCCCAGCAGGGACCGGCTTTCAGTTTGCCACCCCGTTCCCAGCTGTAATAGACGCTGCCGGGATTGCCCAGTTCATGGTTGCCCATCACTTCGAACACGATCCAGTAGTCGATGAAGGAATCCACGTCGATCACGGACGCATAACCCTTCTCCGGATCACTGAAATCAGGACCGTAGATCACCTCGGCGATGCGTGAAACCAGATCCTTGGCTTCCTGGACCTGGCCGGGCGTGATCTCGTCGGAATCGGGATATTTGATCCCGAATGGAATACCGTTGGAAAACTCGACCGACCGGCCGTGCGGGTCGATCCACTGGATCTCGTTGTCGAAGTGGAAGTCCGATTCGAAGAGGAAGCCATCTTTGATATTCACGCGATTTTTGTCGACACGCACCTGTTCGATGAGCACGTAAGTGCCCATGTGTTCGCCGTTGAGCACCAGTTCCACGCTGCGGCAGCGTGGCGTCCAGTCCAGCGAGGTCATCGACGAAACCTTCATCGCCACCAGGTTGCGCATCAGCGTCTTGTCCATGAAATTGGCCAGCAGGATCCAGCGTTTGTGAGCCGGGAAACCGAAGAAAGAGGTCTTCGTATCGAACTTGAGCAAATAGGGTTTCTTCGACCAGTACCAGGTGGTGTTGCCGCGGCCCCGCACATTGCAGGGCAGTTCTTCCGACAGTTCGCCACCCTCCTCCAACGTAACCGTGGCCTTCACGTAGTCTTCCTTCGACAGGATCTTCGCGCCGTACTGGGTGTCGAGATACAGGATGGGCAGGCCCGTCTTCTTGACCGGGCCCAGCGGACCGCCGAATTCGCCGCGGCAGAAAAATGGATCCGAAAGTTTCATCACGTCGCCGGCCTGGCGCACGCCAAGGGAAACTTCTTCGTAATAATCGTCGCTCGTACCCCGGTCCTTGATCCAGGCCCGGTAAAAGCCCGGCAACGAATCGGCTTCCACTCGCGTCAGATAGAAATCCTGGGATGCGGTGAACGGTCCCCTGCCCTGATACAAAACGACATCTTTCTGAAGGTCGAAAACATATGCGGCCTCATCGACCCTGAACAGGACCGACGCCTCCCCGCCAATCGGAAGGACGACCTCCGCCTCATCGACGGTAACGGCACGAAGCTCCGCCTTCGGCACCTCAACACAGGAAACTGCCAGCAGGATGAAGACTGTCAACAAAAACCAAGTTCTTTTCATCAGCATCCCTTCGAGGTCATGATGTTCAGGACCATCTCATCGGTGATGCTCATGGCATCAGCGCCGATGGCCGTCAGGTTGTGGATGGTCCGGTCGATACAATCGTCGACGATACCCTCCTGCGAACTGACGCATTTGCCTTCCATGGCCAGCAGCGCCGACAGGATGGCCGTTGAGACGCCCGAGGTGAGTTTCAGGGAGCAGGACGGCTTCGCACCGTCGCAGATCATGCCGGTCAGATTCGCCACCATATTCTTCACGGCCGCGCAACAATGCGAATAGTCGCCACCCATCAGATAGGTAACGCCCACGCTGCTGCCCGTGCTGGCCACCACACAGCCGCACAAAGCCGACAGCTTGCCGAGTGACTGTTTGATGTAAATAGCGGTCAAGTGGCTCAGTGTCAGGGCCCGGATCAATTCTTCCTCCGTATTTTCATTCTCCTCTGCAAACACGCACACCGGGTTGGTGGCGCAGATGCCCTGGTTGCCACTCCCTGAGTTGCTCATAACGGGAATCATGGCGCCGCCCATGCGGGCGTCGCAGGCCGCCGCCGTGCGGGAGATCATATGCGAATAGATGCTGTTGCCCAGGATACCCTTGGAGAGCGGGCGGTCGATGGTCTTGCCCAAATTGTGCCCGTAATTGCCTTTGATGGCCTCACGGGCTGCATTCATGTTGTAGTCGCGGGTCTCAAGGATGAAGCGGATTTCGTCGAGCGGTGCGGTAGTGGCGAAGTCGTAGACCAGCTTGAGATCGAGGGAGATGTCGCCGCTGTCCGGGATTTGTGCCGCATCGGCGGGCAGGAGATGCTGGAGCGCGGCGTCGTCAAGGCGGCCGTCCTGCACGAACACAAAGTTTGTGTGACCTTTGGCAATCACCGCCGTGGCGACCTTTTCCCCTGCCGACGCCACGACTTCGATATAGAGTTTTTCCGAAATACCTTTCTTCAGCTGGATATCAATGCGGTCTTCCTCGATGAATCGCTTCCCGGCTTCCAGCGACTCGGGCGTGAGGTCGCGCAGCACTTCGAGCCGGTAGCTGCTCTTGCCGATGAGTGCGCCAAGTGCGATGGCGATGGGCAGGCCGGTCATCCCCGTTCCGGGAATGCCCACGCCCATGGCATTTTTCAGGATATTGGCGCTCAGCAGCGCTTCAATGTGCTCGGGCCGGCAGCCCAACTGCTCGGTGGCGCGCGCCGTACACAACGCCACGGCCATCGGCTCGGTACACCCGATGGCAGGAACGACTTCTTTATGGATCAGCGCGATGATCCGCGCACGGGTTTGAGTATCGGGCATTCTTTCGCGGTTTTGGTTATTTTGATTGCGAAAGTTACGAAAAATCCCCCTATTCTTTCGTATCTTTGTTGGAACAAATGAAATACATCCGCCTGATTTTCGTCCTTCTGTTCCTTCTGCCGGCCCTGCCGCTTTCAGCGCAATGGTCCGGTGGCGTGGACGTGTCAGGAGGCTTCGGATTCACGTTTCCACGGAATGAAGAGGATTTCGGCCTGATACATTATATGGGAAAAGCCGACTTCCAATTAAGATACAAGAACCCGAAAATACAGTGGGATACCAACCTGGGCAGCACTTACGAACACAAGGAAAACGATTCGTACCGTTTCTCCTTCAGTTCCGCGTCCGGATCAGAGGTCTTCCAGGCCGATGAAATCCAGAGATACAACTTAAGGGACACCACCGGCATCAATCTTCACTCCGGCATACGCTGGACACCCGCCGCCGGCCGGACCTACGAATCCTGGATCCGGTACAAGTTCAGCCTTGACCAGGGTGCGGGCAGCACATTCAAAAGCCATTTCAATGATATAGTGAAAGAAGAGACCGGCAAGGAAAAACTGTACGTTGAAATGCCTCACCAACTTGACAACAATATCCAAGTGGGATTCCGCACGTCTCACCAGCTTGGATCCGCACGACGTATGCTCAAAGGGCAGTTGTCGCTGGAGCGCAAGCATCGCTCCAAGAAAGGTTCATGGTTGATGGCCGATACGGAAGAAGAAGATCTGAAAAATTTCAGATCCTATCGTATCACTCCGGAATCGGTCACCCAAAAGGTGGACGCTTCCCTGCAATGGGCCGATTCGATTATTAGCACCGGACCGTGCCGCCTTCTGCTCGATCCAGGTATCCGCTTTTCAGCCGAATTTACCAACGACCGCAACAGCGGCGCTACCTATGATCCCGACACCGATACCTGGCGCGACAGCACCCGGCTCCGTGAGAATTTCGATTATCTGGCTTTGAGCCTGGAGCCCTATTTTTCCGCCAAGTTCAAATGGAAAGACATCAACGCGCAGTTGGACTATGCGCCGCAGTTGTATGCCAACCGCCTGACCGACGAAATCCATCAACAGAGTATTAAGGGAAGGCGCCCTTACCCGGTTGGCAACGCTTCGGTCAACTGGCAGATCGCTCCCGGTCATAAACTGGGTTTCCGTAATAAGATCAGCATCAAGCATCCCTCCTACATCCAGATCTGCTGGTACGAACGCCAGGGGAATTATCTCACGCAGATCTACCGCGGCAAGGAAAATCTCCTCCCCACCCAAACCTATGCCTTCCATCTGGATTACGAATTTCGCCACAAACGTTTCCTGTCCACCACTACGCTGAGCTATACCAACCGTCTCGACGAGATCGAGCAGACTTTCAACAACGAAACCATCGACGGGCGCGATTATCAGGTATTTACCTGGGTCAATGCAGCGGACAGCCGTATCCTGGGCTTCTCCCAGCAACTGGGCTGGCGGGGAAAACAGCTGCAGGCCACCATCGGGGTCAGCAACAACGGAACCATGCGAAAATCGCGGGAAAGCGGAGCTGTCAAAAAAACGTCGGACTGGCGCGTCTGGGCCAATGCTTCCCTTTCCCTTCCCAATGGATGGTCCATCGAGGCAGAAGCCAACTACCGGAGCAAAGTCGAAACCTTCTTTATGGTTTTCAAGCAGTATTGTACCCTCAACGCAAAGATCCATAAGAAGTTCAAGCGAATGGACATCTATCTTCAGGGACGAGACCTGCTCGATAACGAGACGCTGACCCAATATCTCTCGGAAGACGGCACGAGTTCCTGGATAGAAATTACACGCCAGAACCGCCGCATCGTGACCCTGGGTGTGCAGTGGCGCTTCTGACCGTAACCAA
>Ga0310690_10010624_pt1 | contig 11438 bp, 8 predicted proteins | sample AusTroGonzalo_MG_2_FD_207661 | JGI IMG/M metagenome (GOLD analysis project Ga0310690, IMG submission 207661) | Bovine rumen microbial communities from tropical cattle in Woodstock, Queensland, Australia - Gonzalo_04 (v2) (version 2) | ecosystem: Host-associated > Mammals > Digestive system >...
AGGTGGGGTCTGTTGCCGCGCCGACGGCGGGGCTGCTCTTTACGCCGGAGATTCTCGCGGCGATAGAGGCGAAGGGCGTAAGGCGCGTCGCCGTAACGCTGCACGTAGGCCCCGGCACGTTCCGCCCTGTGAAGGCCGAGAACATCGAAGACCACCACATGGACTTCGAGGCGTTCACCGTTCCGCCCGAGACGGCCGAGGCGATCAACGCCTGCAAGGCGCGGGGCGGGCGCGTCTTCTGCGTCGGGTCGACTACAGTGAGGACGCTCGAGTCCGTTGCCGCCGCAGGCGGGGGAACGGGGAACGGGGAACGGGTTGTCGTGGCCGGTTCTGGCGCGAGCGACATATTCATCTATCCGCCGTACCGCTTCCGCGTGTGCGACTGCATGCTTACCAACTTCCACCTGCCGCAGTCAACGCTTCTCATGATGGTCTCTGCGCTTGCCGGGCGCGAGAGGATCCTCTGCTCGTACGCAATGGCCGTTAGGAACAACTACATGTTCTTTTCATATGGCGATTGCATGCTGATAGTCTGATGTGGTATAATTCACACCTGAAATGACCATGTTCGTGCCAAAAGACCGTCGATCGCTGTTCCGGCAGTTCCTGTCGGGGATGTACGACGCCGTCGTCATAACCGATCCGAACGGACACATCCTCGAGATCAACCCGCGTACCGTCGAGTACTTCGGGCGCGAGAGCGACGAGGTCGTCGACCAGCCCGTGTCGATCTTCATACCGGGCCTGAAGCAGGACGTCGTCCTCCGCATCCGCAAGGGGCTCGAAGGCGACAGGCACGTAGTAGTCGACGCGAACGGCGTCGCGAAGGACGGGCGCAAAGTCGCGTGCGAAGTCGCGGTCTCGTGCATCGACCTACTTAATCCCGGCGACCTCATCTTCACGATCCGCAACGTCGAGCGCCGCCGCGCGTACATGAACGCGTTCCGCGACAAGGCGAATGCCTTCGACCTGTCGACTGACGCGCTCTTCGCATGTGACGAGAAGGGCGCGATACGCGAATGCAACGCGGCGTTTCTTTCTCTCTTTGGCCTTGCAGACCTCTCTGCCGCGCGCGCGCGCTCGTTTGCGGACCTCATGTCCGCCGAGCCTCTTGCGGAGAACTTCCGCAAGGCCCTCGCCGGCGAGAGCACTACCGCAAAGGTGGCTGGTCTCGGCGAGGTCTCGCTTGCTCCGAACGTGCACGTCCGCAAGACCGTCGGAGTCGTCGGCTCGATCCGCAAGGAGGGCTGAGCGATGGTTCGCAACGCGCCACGGCACGCGGCGGGCATTGCATCGCTGACGGTGCAGAAGGCGGACCCCAAGGTCCTGCAGGACTTCCTCGTCCTAAAGTTCGCGCTTACGCGCCGCACTGCGAAGGCTATGATCGACGGGCGAAGCGTGTGGGTCAACCGCAAGTGCGTGTGGATTGCCCGCTACTCGCTCAAGACGGGCGACGTTGTCGAGGTGCCCCAGAACGTCGTCAAGGGCGCCATGCGGCAGGGAGGCCGCGGGACGGCCGATGCAGTCCGCCAGAATGCGCCGCGCAGCCACGTCAGGGTCCTCTGGCAGGACGCGAACTACCTCGTCTGCGACAAGCCGTCCGGCATCGTCAGCTGCGACGACCCGAAGAGCGCCGAGTCGATACTGCGCGAGCAGGAGGGCGTGCCGACGCTGGAGGCCGTCCACCGCCTCGACCGCGACACTACGGGCTGCCTAATGTTCGCGAAGAACCACGCGGCCCTTGAGGCGGCGATAGAGATTTTCAAGACGCACAAGGTCTCGAAGACGTACCACGCCATCGTGGCGGGGCGCTTCCCATACGCGCACCAGACGATAAACGCGCCGCTCGACGGGCAGGACGCACGCACAGACGTTGCGCGCGAAGCCGCCTCTGCCGACGCATCTTTCCTTCGCGTGCGCATCGAGACTGGCCGCACGAACCAGATACGCCGCCATCTCGCGTCTGTCCGTTTCCCGATAGTCGGCGACAGGGTGTTTGGCCTCAAGAACGTGCGCGACCCGCGCCTCATGCAGGTGCCGCGCCAGATGCTGCACTCGTCGACGCTGACGATGGAGAACCCGATGTCGCGCAAGGAGCAGATACGCGCGCATTCGCCTCTCCCGGCCGATTTCCGTGCCGCGCTCAGGCTCTTCGGCATGGGAAAGTAGCCGCGCAGTCCGCAAACTGGCGCGGATTTGTGGTATAATACGCAGAAGTCGCCATGCGTGGCGGCGAAAATTCCATGATAAACTCTAAGGAAGAAAGAAGGTAAAAGAATGAACTACAAGTACAACTGCCTCAATCCGATTGCGGAATGCGGCCTGAAGAACCTGGGCGAGAACTACGCCCGCACCGAGAAATTCGAGGAGGCCGATGCCGTATTCGTGCGTAGCGCGAAGATGGACGAGCTCGTTCCCGGCGCAAACCTGCTGGCCGTCGCGCGTGCCGGAGCCGGTGTCAACAACATCCCGCATGCCGAGTACGCGAAGAAGGGCATAGTCGTGTTCAACACGCCCGGCGCTAACGCGAACGGCGTAAAGGAGCTCGTGATCGCGGCGATGCTGCTCGCGAGCCGCGACATAGTGGGCGGCGTCGAGTGGGTCAAGGCGAACGCCGCGGACCCCGCCGTCGGCAAGGCCGCCGAGAAGGCGAAGAAGGCATTTGCCGGAACCGAGATCATGGGCAAGAAGCTTGGCGTCATCGGCCTCGGCGCGATCGGCCAGAAGGTCGCCAACGCCGCCGTCTCGCTCGGCATGGACGTCTACGGCTACGACCCGTACCTCTCGGTCGACGCCGCCTGGAACCTTAGCCGCGTCGTGAGGCACTGCAAGAATGTCGAGACGATCTACACCGACTGCGACTTCATCACGATACACGTGCCCGCGCTCGACTCCACGAAGGGCATGATCAACGCCGACGCGATAGCCATGATGAAGCCCGGCGTCATCGTCATAAACGCCGCGCGCGACGCGCTCGTCAACGAGAAGGACATGCTTGCCGCTCTCGAGTCGGGCAAGGTGCGCCGCTACGTGAGCGACTTCCCGAACGCGACGACGGCGGGGCAGAAGGGCTGCCTCGTGATCCCGCATCTCGGCGCGTCGACCGCCGAGGCCGAGGACAACTGCGCCGTCATGGCAGTCAAGGAGATGCGCGACTTCCTCGAGAACGGGAACATCGTCAACTCCGTCAACTACCCGGCGTGCTCGCTCGGGCCGGCGACGAAGGCGGGCCGCATCGCGATCTGCCACAAGAACGTCGCGAACATGATCGGCCAGTTCACGTCCATCCTCGGCAACGCCAACGTCAATATCGACGCCATCGCGAACAAGAGCCGCGGAGACTTCGCATACTCGCTCATTGACACCGACTCGCAGATTCCTGCCGACGTCGTCAAGGCGCTCGAGTCCAGCGACGCGGTGATTCGAGTGAGGGTGATCAAGTAAAGCAATAGGGAGAATGGGGGAGCATGGGTTATGCGAAGAGGAAGGGCGGAACAGCCGGGTCGTCAAGGACCGCGGCCGCTTCGGCGTCCTCGGCGCAGTCCGCCTCCCCTAGGCCTTCAAAGCCTTCGGGTTCGTCCATCTGGGACATCCAGATAGGCGGCTCGAAGCAGAAAACCGACATGAAGAGGGTGGAGGTCCTCCTCTTCGTGTCGGAGCTCGCCGACCTCCTCGAGGCCGGCATGACCCTGGGACAGGCGCTTCAGGCGCTTGCCAACCAGGGCGAGGACACGAGCGCGCAGAAGTACGTCTGCCAGGACCTCTGCGACCGCATCGTAAGGGGCGAGAACTTCTCTGACGCATGCGCGAAGCACCCGAAGACGTTCCCGCCGCTTTTCTCGAACATGATGCGCGCGGGCGAGGCGTCTGGCGCGATGGTCGAGGTTTTGCGCCGTCTCGGCGAGCACTACGAGCGCGACGACGGGATGCGCGGCAAGATAAAGAGCGCGCTCATGTACCCTGCAATAGTCCTCGTATTCGGCGTCCTCGCCGTCATAGGAGCGCTAGTGTGGATCATCCCGCAGTTCCAGAAGGTGTTCGACTCGATGGGCGCGTCCCTGCCGCTCCCGACGCAGATACTTATCGGGCTTTCCGACGCGGTTATCCACTACGGCTGGCTTATGGCCCTGCTGGTCGCTGTCGGAGTCCTCTGGTTCCGCAAGTGGAAGGATACCGAGAAGGGCTCCAGGACCGTCGACTCGTGGAAGCTCAAGGCCCCGCTCATAAAGGGCATTGTCGCATGCGGTGCGTATTCGTCGCTTGCGTACACGATGAAGACGCTTCTTTCGAACGGCGTCAACGTACTGCAGGCGCTGAAGATATGCGAGGAGACGTGCGGCAACGCCGTCATCGGCGACGCACTCCGCCTCGCCCGCGAACGCGTGACGGACGGCGCGACGATCTCGGGGCCTCTCGCGTCCGCTGGGGTGTTTCCGCGCATGATGACCGACATGCTCGCCGTCGGCGAGCAGGCGGGCGACCTGCCCGCGTCGCTGGAGCACATCGGGCGGCGCTACCAGAAGGACATGGACCGCAACATAACGTCCTTCACGAACGCGCTCGAGCCGATGCTCATCGTCCTCATCGCCGGAGTGGTCGGCTTCGTCGCGATCTCGATCATCATGGCCGTCTTCAAGGTTTCGTCCTCTATAGGCTGACGGGAGGTAATCGATGGCTGACGGTCGGCTTAGGATAGTTTTCATGGGGTCGTCGACGGCGTCGGCGGAATGCCTGCACGCAATACTGCGCGAGGAATGCCTTGACGTAGTCGGCGTCGTGACGCAGCCGGACCGTCCCGCCGGGCGCGGGAAGACTCTCACTCCCTGCCCCCTCGCGAAGTACGCAGAGAGCCGCGGCATAACCGAGATCATAAAGCCGGAGCGCGTCAACGACGACGAGCCGATGGAATGGCTGCGCCTAAAGCGCCCCGACGTCGTAGCGGTCGTCGCGTTCGGGCAGATACTCAAGAAGCCGCTTCTCGACCTGCCGCCGCGCGGATGCGTGAACTGCCATTTCTCGCTGCTGCCGAAGTACAGGGGCGCTGCTCCCGTCGTCGCCGCGCTCGAGGCCGGCGAGCGGCTTACGGGCGTTACGGTCATGCACATGGGCGTAGGGCTCGACGACGGCCCGATAATGCTGCAGAGCTACGAGCCGATATACCCAGACACGACGGGCGGCGCGCTTATGGACGACCTTGCCATCGCGGGCGGCGTGACGCTTGCCAAGGCCCTGCGACTCATGGCTGCCGACGCGCTCCCGCCGGAGATGCCGCAGGACTCCTCCGTCGCGACGTACGTGAAGAAGCTCAGGAAGACAGACGGACTCATCAACTGGGACTGGCCTTCCATCGAAATCGAGCGGCGTGTCCGTGCCTACAATCCGTGGCCAGGCTGCTACACGTTCCTTCCGCAGCGCCTTCGCAAGAAGGGGACGCTCGGGCGGCTCGTCGTCAATAGGGCGAGGGTTGTCAAGACGCTCGAACCCGAGTGGGCTTCTGCCGCGCCGGGAACTGTGCTTAAGCTCGACAAGGCGGGTCCGATTGTAAAGTGCCACGATACGGCGCTGCTCCTTGTGGAGGTGAAGCCCGAGGGCTCGTCCGCCATGGCCGGCGGCGCGTTCCTGCGCGGACGGCCCCTTGTGCCGATGTCCGACGTCCTTGACAGCTCCGGACAGTAGCGCAGGTTCCGCCTCTGGAGATTCGCATGATACCGAAGATCATCCACTGCTGTTGGTTTGGCGGGCCAAAGACAAAGCTTGCGGAGAAGTGCCTCGCAAGCTGGCGCAGGTTTGCGCCGGGCTTTGAAATCAGGGAGTGGAACGAGGAAAGCGTCAGAAGGGACCTGTGCGGAGCAGAAGGTGGCGATGGACGCGAGTTCTTCGAGGCGGCGATAGCGGCGAAGAAGTGGGCGATGGCGAGCGACTGGCTGCGCATGAAGGCGCTTCATGAAGAAGGCGGCATCTATCTCGACCTCGACTCCGAACTTGTCGCGCCGATAGACCGTCTGCCCGACGGAGAATGGGTCGCCGGCGAATGGACTGCGAGCGGAGAGGTCTGGATGAATCCGGGAGGCGGCATGGCGCTGGAGAAAGGCAGCGCCGTTGCACGGCACATGCTCGACGCATATGCGGAGCTGGATTTCGACCCGAAGCGCGAGATGATGACGTGGATCAATGCGCGACTTGGCGAAAGAAGTCTGCGCGTTCTCGATCCGGAGGTGATGAGCCCGATTGGAATGGACGGAAAGCCGAGAATTGCCGAACGCACTGTTGCGGTTCACTGGTACGCGATGAGCTGGGCGACGCCGGCGCAGAGGATCCTTCAGTGGATGAGCTGGCATGGGATGCGGCGTGTGGTCGATGCACTGGTCCGGCTTCGCCGCGCAGTCCTTGGCGGTGGAAGAAGAAAGGACGCCCGGCTTTTCGCGGCGACATTCTGGGAGGAGCATTGCTGCGAATGCGGCATGCCGCAGTGCTTCGGCACGTGCGGCATGTTCGAGCGCGGATGGCACGGACGGTGCGTACGGGTGGACGGCTTTGTAGAGTCGATAATGGGCGAGGGGCGCGTCATGTTCCGCCGCTGGGGCAAGATCGAGGCCGTGTGGCACGGAACGCTTGTGTCGGTCGGGACGGCAAGGTTCCTGGAACGCATGAACCGCAGTCTTTCTTCACTGTGGCGGATTCTCGGCCCATACCATCGGGCCTTGCGCTGGCGCGTCGCGGCCGCGCTAGGACGCGCCGGACGTCCGTCGGTCTGGCGCATCAGCGCAACGGCCAACCGCAACGAGCGGCTTGTGGCCGAAGTCGCAGATGCCGAAGGGCGCGAGATACTCCGCAGCGTGCTTGACCTTCCCGCCGGGGCGGAGAGAAAGCTAGAAATTGCCCTTCCCGAGATTGAGAAGGGGACGCTTCTTCGCCTCTTTCCCGCTGACGGCGAGGCGACAGGCAAGATACACTTCCATGAGAACGACATCTGTTCCGATGCCGGCGTCCGGCATGTCAAGTGCCTCGCATGGGACCTCGACGACACCTTGTGGATCGGCACGTTGGCAGAAGACGGTGTGGACGGCTGCGTCCCGAAGAAGGAGAGCGTGGCGCTGGTGAAGGAGCTGGACCGCCGCGGCGTAGTCAATTCCATCGTCAGCCGCAACGACGCCGAGGAGGCGCTGGCGGCGCTCAGGCGCTTCGGACTCGAGGAGCTATTTGTCTTTCCCCAGTTCGGATGGGGCCCGAAGAGCGATGGGATCAAGGCGCTTGCGCGAGAAATGAACATATCGCCCGACGCCATTGCGTTCGTGGACGATCGCGAGGAGCAGCGCGCAGAGGTTGCCGCGAACGCAGGTGGCGTGCGCGTATACGACGCACGGGAAATCCCCGTCCTGGCCGCGCTTTCGGAGTTTTCTCCGCCAATCAGCCAGGAAAGCGCCTCGCGTCGCACCAGCTACCGTGCGGAGATGCTCCGCCGCAGGGACGTGAAGGTTTCGTTTGGCGGCGATGCCGCGGCGTTTGAGGCCGCGAGCGGGCTTTCATTCGAGTTCGCGCCAGTCGTCGGAGCCGTTGCGGAACGGTGTCTTGAGCTGCTGAACCGCACCAACCAGCTCAACATCTCCGGTCGCAGGTATTCGCACGAGGAGTTTTCGCGACTGCTCGGGGAATGCGAGGCAAAGGCCGTGCGCGTTCGGGACAGGTACGGCGACTACGGAACGGTCGGGTTCGTTGCCATGAACGGGAATCGTGTAGTAGAGCTCTGCTTCAGCTGCCGAATCGCCCACAGGGGCGTTGAGCGTCGCGTGCTGAAGTCCGTCGCGGACGGCGGAAAGCTTACGGCCGACGTCGTGCCCACTGGGCGCAATGCGCCGATACGCGAGATTCTGGAGGAGTTCCTGTGATCTTCAGGCGCGAGATCGGATGGCTCGTCGCCAAGGCGTATGTCGCCTCCGGGCGCCGCGCCTCGATATGCCGTTGCTGCAGAATGGACGGGCTTGTAGTGCCGGTTCTCTTCCACGGCCCGACGCCGCGCCAGCTTGACGCTATCCTCGGGGAGCTGACCGGGCTTGTTGGCGCAGATGCGGTCGAGCTTTCGTTCGACGACGGCAGGCGCGAGGTCGTGGACTGCATTCCGGTGCTCGAGAAGTACGGAGTTCCCGCCGTCTTCTTCATCTCTCCAGGCGAGATACTGCGCGGGTACAACTGGGCGGAGAGCCCTGTTGCTAGACAGTGCGGTTTTGCAAGGCTCTGCCGTCTGCCTGCGCAGGAGCGCGACGCCGAACTCGCCGCAGCCGGCATCAAGGGGACTTCGGGCGGACTGCTCGGCGTGGACGACATCCGCAGCATGGCCAGGCATCCACTTGTCGAATTCGGCAACCATACGTGGAGCCACATGAGCTGTTCGAGTCGTCCCGTCGAGGAGGCGCTGGGAGAGATTGAAAGGGCCCAGGTGCAGATCGAGGAGTGGACGGGACGGCGCCCGTCGAAGTTCTCGTATCCGTTTGGCCACGACAGCGAGGAACTTGACAGGGCCATCAGGTCCCGTGGCCTTGTGTCGTACTCCCTGCGTCCTGGCCTTGCGCCATGTCGTGGCGACGGACGCTTCCGCAACATGGCGTACGAGGGGATGTCGGTTGCCGAAAACGTAGGGAGGCTTCTCACGGCATGGCCGAACGTCAGGAGGATGCCGTCATGAAGATTCTCTTCGTGTGGACAGGAGTCGCCAGCTACATGGCGGACTGCTGGCGCAGCCTAAAGCAGGTGAACGGCGTCGAGCTCAGGGTCGTTGTCGAGGCCGCCGACAGCGGGAAGTCGTTCTTTGCCGAAAAGACGCTTTCCGGCCTTGACTACGTTCTTGTCGAAAAGAACGGCGCCGACGGACGGTGGAAAGACGTCCTGCGCGGAGGCTGGCGTCCCGACGTCGTCTTTGCCGGAGGGTGGAGGAGCAAGACGACGAGAAGGGTTGTCTTGGCGTTCCCGGACGTGCCAAAGGTGTTCTGCCTCGACATGCCGTGGCGATGGCAGCCGCGTTGCATCGCCGCACGGTTTGCGCTCTGGCGTTTCATGCGCAAGTTCTCCGCCGTCTTCGTCCCCGGGGCGCTTAGCGCGAAGTACGCCCGCTGGCTCGGATTTCCCAAGGATCGAATATTCAGGCGACTGTACGCCGTAGACCAGGAAAAGTTCCGCAGGGCGGTCGCCGCGAAGGGCGATGAGAGGCGGCAGGGGTTTCTGTTTGTCGGCAGGTACTCCCCTGAAAAGCGGATTGACGTCGTCGAAGCGGCATACGCCCGCTACAGGGCTCTTGGTGGCTCGTGGGAACTTGACTGCTACGGACAGGGAGGAAGGTTTGCGCAGGCCGACGAAATGCCGGGAATATACGCTTCGCACGCCTGCCTCCTGATTGCAAGTTCGTTTGACCCGTGGCCTCTTGTCGTGCTCGAGGCTAAGTCAGCGGGGCTTGAGGTGGTAGCAAGCGACCGTTGCGGAAACTGCGACGAGCTGGGCGCGGAGAAAGTCCCGTATGGCGACGTCGAGGCAATGGCGAAGGCGATGCTGGACGTCGAACGCGGCGCAGGGCGCGGCAATGTAGTGGCGGACATCGGGGAGTACGACTGCCCGGCGTGGGCCAGACGAACTCTGGAAATCTACCGCATCGTCCGAAGGGGCGGTTTCTTCTGCCCGGGGATGGATGATGTGGACAACGGTATGGCGACGGTCGCACGCAGGCTTTCCGACGACGAAAGGTTTGCCGGCGAGTACATTGTGCATGGCGCGTGGCTGCTGCCTGGATGGCTGCGGTGCGTGAAACGGATGCTTGCAGGGCGCGGATATTCGAGGATGCCGCACGGGTCGTACAGCCCTGTGTACCTTGAAGGGAGCGGCAGGCTGAAGAAGCGGCTTGTTGGGCCCGTCGAGCGCTGGCTTCTGCGACATGCCGAGAAGGTCGTTGCGACATGCGAGGCCGAGCGAAGCTGGATTGAGGCCTACGAGCCGAGGGCAAAGGTCGAGCTCGTCGACCTGCGCAACTACGATTGGGGACGTGGGATGAAAGGCCTGACCTCTTGCCCCGCGTCCGGGAAGCCGCGAGGCTCGCTGCTTCGTGTGCTCTACATGGGTCGGCGTCATCCGCTGAAGGGTATACAGTACCTTGAGGAGGCTGTGAAACATTGTAATTTAGGTCAGACCTGTTTTCCAAAGTTTGAATTAAGGGTTGTGACGGATGCACGCGGGGCGGAGAAGGAGGCGGCGTTCGACTGGTGCGATGTCTTCTGCCTTCCGACGCTTAGCGAGAACTTCGGCATCGTCGTCGCGGAGGCGCTTGCGCGCGGAAAGCCGGTCGTCACCACCGACGGCGCGCCGGCATGGGCCGAAGAGCCGCGCGAGAATCCAGACGGCACAAAGCGCCTCGTCTATATCGAAGGCTACCGCGACGCCGCGCCCGAAGATCGCGTACAGATGCTAAAGACCGCGCTCAGGCAGGTAATTATGCTATAATACACACTTTACAAGAGGAGGAAGAAATGGAAACGTCCAAGGATGCGAAGAAGGGTTCCGGCGTCGGCGCCGTGATCGGCACTGTTGTGCTTGCGGTGGCATGTGCTGCAGGCGGCTGGATAGCGCGCGAGATATGCCCGAAGGGGGCGATGGCCGTGCCGCAGGTTCCGCGTGGCGCTGTGACCGTGGCAGCGTGGGCGGTCGAGGAACGCGAGTACAACCTTCCGGAGAAATTCGTTGCCCACGCCGAGGCGATGCAGGAGGTCGACCTCCTGCCGCAGGTCGACGGCTACGTAAAGGAGATCCTGTTCAAGGAAGGCGACGTCGTCAAGGAGGGCGCTGTGCTGTACGTCCTCGACGACGAGCGCTATCAGGCCGTTGCGAACCAGCGCAAGGCCGACCTCGCCGCCGCAGAGGCCGAGGAACGCCGCGCGCGGCGCTACAACGAGCGAATGCAGAAGGCCGACGAGCGCGGCATCACGCAGAAGGAGCGCGACGACGCGGAGGCGGACTGGGAGCGGGCGAAGGCTGCCGTCATGCAGGCGAAGGCGAATCTTGTCGTAGCCGAGTACGACCTCAAGAAGGCGAAGGTAATCGCCCCCATCAGCGGGCAGATCGGCAAGACGAGCGCGCACGTCGGCGACTACGTGGCGCCGTCGAAGGGCGCGCTTGCGAGAATCGTGCAGATCGACCCGATCCGCGTCAGCTTCCCGCTTACCGACCGCGCGTACATCGGCTGGCGCACCGCGCTCAAGAGCGGCAAGGCGCCCGACTACCGCATGAGGCTTCTCCTGCCGGACGGCAGCAAGTACGGCGAGGAAGGCACTTGGGACTTCGACGACAACGCGATGAGCAGGGACACGGCGACGATCATCATGCGCCTCTCCTTCCCGAACCCCGACAGGCTTCTCATCCCGAACAGCTACGTGACGCTCCTCACCGACCGCAAGGATCCGCCG
>Ga0310690_10010625_pt1 | contig 11438 bp, 13 predicted proteins | sample AusTroGonzalo_MG_2_FD_207661 | JGI IMG/M metagenome (GOLD analysis project Ga0310690, IMG submission 207661) | Bovine rumen microbial communities from tropical cattle in Woodstock, Queensland, Australia - Gonzalo_04 (v2) (version 2) | ecosystem: Host-associated > Mammals > Digestive system >...
ATGCAAGTAATTCAGATGAAGAAGAATTAAGACAAGCCGTATTAGACTCATTAGAAAAAAATGATAATAAAATGGCCTTAGCGTTTTTGAAAGCGTTGAAAAATTCAAAATCTAATTCTTCTCAAGATGTTTCAATTGATAATAGCTTAGATAGTATTGAAGCAAACAATCAAACTTTTGCAACTAATGATGAAAAAGAAATAGAAACAAGTAATATTGACAATAACAATATAGAAGGTTTAGATAATATAGAAAATCCTGTAAAATTAGACTCTACAATTGATACTGCTGAAAATCTATATACAGATCCAACACCGGCTTCTGATGATCTTATTGAACCAGAAAAACAGCCAATGTCAGATGATGTTATTGTTGAGTTGAGTGATATTTCTTATGATATTGACGAAAGCTCTGATGTTGCTGGAAGTCAAGAAGAATATGATAGTATGTTAGAAGCATTAAACAATCTTCCTGATAAAATTGAAATCAAACTAAATGCAAATAGTTGTTCTCCAGATTGTGATCCTTTAGCTATGATTTTAGATAAAGCAAAAGAACAAACTGGGTTACCAATAAAGAATGCTAAAATATTTGATGTAAAAGATATATAAAATAAGAGTGGGTAGCCATAAGACTACCCACTTGAGCTAGAATTTTACCTACGCATTTATATGTTATCTTGTTTATATGAAAAATCAAGAAAAAATGCTCAATATGGTAAAAAAGTTTCATTAAATAAGTTCTATTTTATAAACGGGGGAAACCCTAAATAACTAAAATTACTAGAATATAAGGAAAACCAATATGACAAAACAAGAATTGATCGATATGATTCGTTCCAAAAAAGAAGCAGTTAATGCTACAGATTTGGAAACAAAAGATAACTTCACTTTAGATAACATCAAAGGTAAAGAAGTTGATGATGTAAAGCCTGCAGAAGGTGTAGAACATGCAGAAGAAAACAAAGCTGGTGACAGTAAAGAAGTTGCAAAAGAAGTAGAAGCTGCTGTTGATCCTGTTGTTGATGCTGATAAAGATGGTGTTTCTAAGAATGGTGGCGAAGAAGAATTAGATGAAAAGAACATTGAAGCAGAAAAAGCAAAAGAAGATAAAGCTATGCAAGATGTTATCAATGTTACTGGTCGCACATATGAAGAAAACACAGAAGCTCAAAATGAATTGTTAAGTAAATTAGATGAATCTGTAAAAGCTAATGAAAAGTTGAAAGAAGATATGGCAACTGTTCAAGCTTTGTGCAAAGAAGCATTAGAAGCTCAAAAAGAAAAAATTGCTCAAGTAAATGCTCGTCAAACATCTGAACTTATCGAATCAATTATCAAAATTGGTGAAAGCATGGAAGCTGAATTGAATGCAGAAATTGCTCGTGGTAAGAAAAACTTGGCAAAAGTTGAAAGCACTTTGAAAGCAAGTAATAAATTAAATAAAATCTTACGTGAAGGCTTAATCAAAACACGCCAAGAAAAGAAATTGGTACGTTATGAATCAGCTCAAATGCGTTATCGTAAATTTGCAAAATAATTTATGCTAATACAAAAAAAGAACCGTCAGATTTTTATTCTGACGGTTTTATATTTAAATTGTTTTTACTCGATTGGTCGAATTTCTTCTCCCGTTCTTTCATTTAAGTTACCAGCATATGTTTTATCGCCTTTTTCATAATTATTTAAATCATTTTGTATATTTTTAGATGTATCACCTTGTGAAAAATCATATAATTTTACAAAACTTACATCGGCTTTAGAATACCCTTCATTTAACATTCTCGCTTCAACATATAATTTATTTCTTGATGAATCCATTAATATTTTATCCAGTACTTCATATTGTTTTTTTGTTGGCTTAAAATTTGATAATTTTATTTCAACAAAGTAAAAATCTTCATATGCGCATTCTCCAAGACGTATAACACCAGCATCTAATACGTCTTCAGGGTTAAAGCCAAAATAAGCTATATCATTATGACTTAATACTCTATCAAAATCTTCGAAAATATTTTTAAGAGATAAATCCAAAAATTTTCCATTTGGCAGTATAAAACCAGCACAATCTATTTTTTTAGTTGTTCCAATTTTATTTTCTAATTTTGTAAGATAATCTTCAACATTATTTATATTTAAAGCAACTTTAGGAGATGTTTCTTGTATTTCTTTTAATGCTGCTATTAATCTTTTTTCGTTTTCATCCATTGCCATAGTGTTGTTCCTATTTTTTATAATAAACTTACATTATAATAGAACTAATTTTGGTGCTTGTTAAGAGACTCGAACTCCTGACCCTCTCGGTGTAAACGAGATGCTCTAGCCAACTGAGCTAAACAAGCAAAACTTTTGAAGTCGCTGAAAGGACTTGAACCTTTATTTATAGATTACCTATCTATTGATCTACCAGGCGCCATTTTGATCTACAGCGACATAAACTTCGTTGGATGGGATTGATAACATTACTAGGATGTCATAGCAATTGTCCCATCACTTTATTTTTACAGGTCCCTTTACTAACTACGGTGTCTAACTAAATAGATATACGAATCAAGGCTTTTATCTCTATACTACGATTACCTGTAAACTTATAGTAGGCTGACTCCCTAACTGGATTTCTGGGAGTCATTCAAGAAGAACTACAATTACTTATTCCTGACAGTAGTATCATGTTGTTTAAGTAACTTTTTCAACCCTTTCTTCCACCATAGCTCTTAGAACCAATCAAATATGAACATCTTACGACTGCACAGACATGCTTAACATATTATATAGATCCTAACCTAAAGACCAAGAATGTTAATGACTATTTCACATTAACATCCAGGTATTACTTCTAGCCAATGCTAAAAGAAAAACTTTCCCCTAATAAGTCTTACCAAAACTATTTCGTGCTTATTAGTGGGCTGTCCTTGATACATATTTATACCTTTATAGCCTCATATGTACCTAATATTAGACACTTCTGTAAAACAATATTGCATGATTGGGAATCGAACCCAACTAACTAGTATTATTAGCAATTGCCAACTGTGCCCATGCACTCATGCAATCTCTGGTGCCTGCTGACGGACTTGAACCGCCGACTTACTGATTACAAATCAGTCGTTCTACCAACTGAACTAAGCAGGCCTGTAACTTTGAATTTGATTATGGCTCAAATCCTAAAGCCTGAGGTTGTGAATTAAAACTTCATATGCCCACCACTGCATTTTTACGAAAACACAGAAAAACTTTGGTGGAGCTGATGGGACTCAAACCCACGACCCCCTGAATGCAAATCAGGTACTCTATCAACTGAGCTACAACCCCAAAAACTGGCTCCGGTTGTTGGACTCGGACCAACGACACCTTGATTAACAGTCAAGTGCTCTACCGACTGAGCTAAACCGGAATGAAACTTTTTGGGTTTGATTTGCTACGCTGGCTCAATACCCATCGCAAAAAAGCCTCGATAATTTCTCGACCGTTGGTCAAGACTCAAAAAATATCTCTTCAATTCCACCCAGTGTATACCCAAAGGTTTCCTATTTTCTCCCTTACATAAGTTGTTTTTCATATAGCTATTATGATAACACCACCTAATGACCTGCCACGAGCAAGGCAGATAAGAGATATTAAAATATTAATTGTTCCCTTCAACTCCAAAGGCTGACGTGCTTACGTATACACTACGACAATTAACATTATTTTTATGTCCAATCAGCAGTACTTTCAGATGATTTTCTACTTATGGACTTTACCTCAAAATATATTGTCTCTGGAATCGAACCAGCCCTTCCGATCTCCATCGTTTATGCACCATCCACTACACTACAACAATATATTTAAGCGGAGAATGATAGTTAGATCCGGAATTTAGATCACTGACTTGCAAGAGTACAAGCTAACCGGCCTATCAAACCCGAAATTAATATACACCAAGGTATATCAACAAAAATGCAGAAAAGGTTGCATGCCCTACCTAACGAGTTCACACCTGCATTAAAACCCGACTACTATCGACTAGTGACGATCGTTCTGACCTGGAACGTTAGTCAAGGGATTTGAGATACTTGTGCACTTTCTCTCAAATTGATGGCGACTCGTATGGGTACCGCCCCCATCTGATTTCCTGAGTGACAGTCAGGTGAACACACTATGCATTCCCACGAGCCATATTGGCACGGACGGTCGGGTACGATCCGACAACCTACGAAGTGAAAGTCCGTTGTTCTACCAATTGAACTACGCCCGCTTATTTTTATTCTTTTTATGTTTTTATAAAATTTTTTTGGTACGGGTGATGGGGCTCGAACCCACGACCTCAACCTTGGCAAGGTTGCGCTCTAGCCAATTGAGCTACACCCGTATAAACCCGGACAGAGAGGGATTCGAACCCCCGATACGATTGCTCGTATGCCGGTTTTCAAGACCAGTGTATTCAGCCGCTCTACCATCTGTCCAAAGACGTTGGGGCAAACAGATTCGAACTGCTATAACGAGAACCAAAATCTCGGGTTCTGCCATTAAACTATGCCCCAAAACTTTTACAAGTATTCTTTATATATATTCCAAAATTCTTCAGGTGTATTATCTGTCATTGTTTTAGAATTGAATCTATATAAATAAACTTTTGAATCCCAACCTTGAAATCCATCATTATTTACAATAGCTTTTCTCTCGACACCAACACAGCCTTCGTGTAAATTTAAAAAACCTTCAGAATTTATCTTATCAATTACTTTTTGTTTTTTATCTTTACTTATCATATCAAGTAAAAGATTTTCAATAGTAATTGCTTTTACAGATAATTCATTGAATTCTTTAATTGTTGATTCTGGTGCATTATCTGATATAACTATTCCCATTATATCGAATGCTTTTTTATCAGCATCTAACATTTCAGAATACATGTGTTTTACTAATACTTCTAACTTTTTCATATTGAACTCCTTCAGTTTAGTTTTCGAATCCTTCTGAGTTTTGTCCAATATAGAAGGAGCAACCCAACTAAGTATGTCCATGCTCCCACACCCACCTACCTAACTGTCAGGATTTTAACCTACTCAATTAGGTTTTGCATGCCACTCAACATAAGATTATCAGCGTAGCGACACTGTGGAGTCAATCTTATGTATATTGCGGGGCCTACACACCTTCCGGCCCAAGAAGTAGCGCTCCTATGTTCAGTGCTACTGCCGTCATTTTAGATCTTGACTCATAGATCTAAAACTTTAATTTGATACTATTGAGGAAGCAAACAAGTTTTAGTTATTTTTTTATTTATATTACAACAACAGTATCAAAACTTTGGTGGGCCACCCTGGTAACGCTCCAGGCCAGTGCAAGCACGTCTGATTTACAGTCAGAACTCCGTCTTTAGAAGAATAGTGACCCAAAAATTTATTTTAAACCGTAATAATATTTTTTCCATTCATCACCTATATATTCATCAACGTTCGCCCATTAATTTGGTAGGAAAGGTGGGAATCGAACCCACAACCCCGGCGGTATCAGCACCGTACTCTAACCAATTGAGCTACTTTCCTACAGTTCAACATCTAGATGAGCATTTGGATCAGCAAGATGTTTTTTTTGTATATTTTGTTTATCGTCCCAAACTATTTCAAAATTATATGTATCTTTTATTTGTTTATATTTATGTAATGCTGTTTTTAGTTTATTCAATCCTTCTAATATATAATCTGGATCTTTAATAATAAACTCTTGAAATCTTATTTTAGCAAAATTTTTATAACTTAAAGTTTCGCCTAATCTAATATGATAATCTAATAATGTTTCATATTCTTTTTGATGAAATATTAAACCATAAGTTGCTAAAGAAAAAATATGAGGAGTTGTTCTATCATATAAACCATATGTTGTTTTATCTGATAATTCCTCTGAAAAATACTCTATCATTATATTTTTAAATTGTCTTATTTTATCAAATTTACTTATGACAATTTTTATTAGATCGAGATATTTTATTGGATTTTCTTTGCACATATAACCTATTTTATCTGGTAATTTGCTAAATAAAACCCCCATATTAAAATTTATCAACCAAGAATGAGCGGTAAAAACAATTGCATCAAAAATACTATAGTCTCTTGGTGTAATAAACATACCATGAACATCATCTAGTATCATTTTGTGTTCAACATTGTTTTTTATAAGTATTTTTTTTAATTTTTCAAAAAATAATTGTGGCATAATTTCTCCGGTTGCGATAGTAGTCCCAACCATATATAAAAGAAATTTTTTACATCCACTTTGTTTGAATTCTGAATATATTTTTTCTACATTCAATTCAAATATTTCTTCTTGGCCTATTTTCAACTGATGTTTTACGTTTTTTAGAAGATACTTAACTATATCGTGTTCTAACCGGGAAGAAAGTACAAAAGTATCATCATCAACATATTTTTTGAATATATTTTTTATAAAAAAAGATCCAGATTCTCCAACTTCAAATTTATAATCATCTAAATGTCCAAATGGCAACAAAGATTTGTATTGTTTTGTTATATTATTCCATTCATCAATTGTTGCGTTATCTTTATAAACGCAATCAATGGCCCTAGCATTTATAAATTTTTTTCTTTGATCATTAGAATCAAAAAAAGTTGTTAGGTAAAATTTTATTAGATCTTCTTTCATTTTATACATCCTCTTTATTGTAAAATGAATTGGTTGCAGAGACAAGATTTGAACTTGTGACCTACAGGTTATGAGCCTGTCGAGCTACCTGGCTGCTCTACTCTGCGATAAATTTTTTAACCGATTTACGATATATTTTTAGTAGAGGAAATTAAATTTTCATACTTGTATTTTCTAGAACTAAATTATTTTTCTTCTTTTTTATTATTTAAATATCTATTGATTGCGCCACATATAGATTCAACAACTGCTTGATAACCCAATTGCACTGTAGCTAATAAACCACCACAACAACAGAATATAGTCCAAGCATCAAATCTACCAAATGATTTAGCAGCGAACAAGCCTGAACCCACACATAAAATTAAAGATATATATGGCGCTAATTTATGAAAGTTTTTAATATTTAGTTGTTTCAACCATTCAATAATACCAATAATAGCAACACTACCTGCAACATAAAATTCAATCATTTCTGTCATGTTTATTCCTCTTATTTATTGTTTTTTTGGCGGAGGTTGAGGGATTCGAACCCCCGAAGGAATTACTTCCTTAGCTGATTAGTAATCAGCCCTCGTCAGCCACTTGAGTAAACCTCCATATTTATATATTTAAATCTTTTTTTGTTGCGTCTCCAGTTAAAACATTTTTTATCTACTTTTTTTACGTATATAGAATGAGTTTTTCATATCATCGTAAAACATTAGAGTCCATTCATACATATATTCTTGATATTTTCTAAGATGAAAATCCAATGCAGCGGATCTCGAATTAAAGTATTGTTGTGCCCATTCTATTTTACCTTTCTTTGTGATATGGTATCTAACAATAAATTTATTAGTTTTATAGTCATACTTAGGTTCTTCTATTTTACCATCTGCATAAATACTTGAATAAACTGAGAGACCATTACCGTTATATATTTCTCTATATTGTTCTGGAGAAAACATATAATATATTTGATTAGACATTTTATTTGCCTTTTATTTTTTGAGATGGGTAAAAACTTTTATATATTCTTACCCATCGTTTATACAAAAAATTAGATACGAGGTGCACCCCATTTATTTGATTTCTTTTCACCTGGTTGGCAAAGGTATACTAATAAGATAATCCAACCAATAATAGGCAAGAAGCACCACAAGATATTCCAATTAGAACGGCCTGTATCATGTAAACGTCTTGCGCCTAATGTGAAACCTGGAATCAATGTTGCTAAACTCCATAAAATACCGACAATTGGAGTTAATACTGCACTACCAATAATATTATAGAACAGCACTACCCACCAATATTCAGCACGAGTAGCACGTCCCCAACCAAAGAAATCAACCCAATAATTTACCAATGCATCTTTCAATGAATTTTCAAATTTTGGTGCCTTTGGTGTTTGTTTTTTCACTACTTTTTTTGCCATTTTATTTCCTTTTTTTGTAATTATTTATTTTTGGGAGCAGATTTTTTACAACCCACTCCCTGCTTTTTTATGCTATTCTACAATATTCAAAATTTTTACCAGGTAATTTCCGGTATTCAAATATTGTATCTGGATCTTTTGCAATTACTTGATAGAAAATCCGGCCAAATTGACAACGAGCAGATCTTTCATCACCGTTTTTTAATTTAGTCCAATCTTCTATGAATTTTTTTACAAACTCAAAGTCATCAACAAAATTTTTATAATGATCATCGCAAAATATATCTAATGCTCCGAACCATTTTTCTTCTTGAGATGTTTTTTTACTTAGAGCTTTAGTATAACCTTTCACAGCTATACGTATATTTTCTTCTAGTAATGCAATATCAAGAGAAGAATAATTTGTAAGACTTTTGTATAAGTTTGTTGCCAAAATTCTAGCATTTGACGTGCTTTTGTGTAATTTAATAGACATAACTTTATCCTTTTTGTTATGTTTGTTAATTTATACCCCATTACTAAGGCGCCTTGACCACTATAAATGTTTTAGAAAGATTTATAGCAATCATTTATTAAACTCAATTGCAATATTTTATACTGAATTGAATTTAATCTCTTTTGTTTGGTGCTCATTTATAATGATAACCAAAAACATATTAAAATTTTTTATTTTTATAGATAGAACTTTGTTTTTATTGTTATTAATAAAAATTTTGGCACTCCCTACAGGATTCGAACCTGTGACCTGCGGATTAGAAATCCGATGCTCTATCCAGCTGGGCTAAGGGAGTAAAAATTTGGTGGCCCTGACCGGATTTGAACCGGTACGCCCTCACGGACACAGCATTTTAAGTGCTGAGCGTCTACCAATTCCGCCACAGGGCCATTTATGGTAGGCGAGCCGAGATTCGAACTCGAAACAAAGGTGTATAAGACCCGTGTGATAACCATTTCACCACTCGCCTAAAATTTTATTCAACCGATTTACAATATGTTTATTAGCAGAGGAAAAATTAATTTTCATGCTATTATATAACTTTTTATTCAGCACATTTCATTCCACAACGGAAACCGATTTCATATGCTTTTTGTTCTGTAGTATATTCATTCAATTGATCTGCTACACATTTTGAAGTACATCTGCATTCTTTTGAATTCATATCGCCATCTGCCAAACATTCTTCATAAAACACTTTTTCAAATGCTTTATATTCTGCTGTACCACGTGTGAAAGCACTTGCTGCAGAAATTGTGACAATGATACCTAACACACTAATGATAATTTTTTTCATTTATTACTCCTTTGCTGTTTATGTTTTATATTATAATAGAAAAAACATAAATGTCAAATAAAAAATTAAAAATAAAGTTAGTGAGATCTTTTTTTATCTAATACTGCGATGATGTGAGGTTTTGGGGTTAGTTTTATTTGAATATCTGTCTGTTCTTGAGTTTTTTTATTTACTCTTATACCCTTAGCTATTTCTTCTGTTATATAGCCAAGTTTATATATAACATAATCTTTTGTTTCATATAATGGTTTCAGACCTGATAGATCGTATTCCTGTATAATTGTCATTTTCTTCTCCTTTTATATTATTTTTTATTTTAATATTGCTCCCATTGCGTTTTGAGCTATTTTTTGCGCTTGTTGTTGACTTATATTTTTATTAGCACTTTTTATAGAAGATACTAATGAATTAATAATTTGATTTTGGTCAACTTGAATTTGTGCATAAGCATGATACTCTTTTCCATCGTCAGAGTCAAGTAACATCCAGAAAGATTTTTTAGGAATCATGGTAGATATTTTTAAATTGTTTCCTATTTGGTTCATATTTTGTCCAAGATTACTATTTACTGCATTTATAAGGGATTTAGAAAGTTTTGCGCCTGCTTCTGCTGCTGCGGCTCTTGTTAACATTGCAGTATTATCACTTTTTGAATCTCTTATAATTTCATTTGTAAAGAATAATTTTCCATCGTTTGCAGATAATTTTCCAGAATCTTCTATCCATTTAGGAGGATTTTGATTCATTTGTGTTCTTAAAACTTGTTCTTGATGATCTGGTTGATATTGGGCAGCAACGGCAGGATTTGATTGTAAACCACCTAACCCTAGTGCTGCAGCTGTTGCCATTGTACCAAGAAATTTACCAAACTTATCTTCCTCTAATTCGGATTCTTTTTTTTGATCAGATGTAGTAGCTTTAGCGGCTTTTCTTGCTTGTCTTTCTGCATAATTTTCAGACCAATTTTTATAAATTACATCAAAATATTGTGGGTATTGAGCTTTTAATTCTTGCCAGGTTTGTTCTGTTGGTTTCCAAATATAAAGAACAGCATTTGGCATTTCACTAACAGCTAAAGATTGAAGTTCTTGTGTTTGCATACTTGTTGGTAAATTAACAATTGCAAAGGGATAATTTTCTATAGCGGCTCTAATAACCATATCACTAGGACCAGATTGTAATCTACCATCTCTTTTTAATTTAAAAATATCTTTTAAAGCGCCACCATAAGTTTTTACTGCGGCTAATTGTACTTTTTCACTTGGATTATCAATATAAAGAATATGAGCCGGGTCATCTGTTACGGTTTTTATTTGTTCATCTTCTGATAGATTTGTATATTCACTAACAATATCTTCAAAGCTTTTTCGCAGTGTTTCTACAATTAAATCTCTAAATTTACTCATTTTATCCCTTTTAATAAAATATATATAATAGAACTTTTATGTATAATTATATTATTATTTATTTGACTTTTCTATGGTTATACGATATATTATTAAATGTAACATAAGGAGATTGAAAATGAATAAAAAAACAGCTTTAACATTAGCACAACGTTGGGTAAATGCTCCATATAAAAACAAAGATACTGGAGAATGGATTGTTGAATGGTTAGATAGAACAATAATTAAGAAAGAAACATTTACAAGTCGTTCAGATGCTTATTCTTTCTTTTATAGTAAAACATCTGAATTGAAAAATAGAATAATGAATGTAAATCGTGGGATGGTAAAATAATTTTCGGACTACATAATATTATAGAGAAAGAAATGGTAAAGACAATAAGCTTAGATTTGGATAATACTGTTTTTGATTTAGAACCTGTTTATAAATTAGGTTTTGTTGATTATCCTCAATACAAATACAAATCTCCTACATCTTGGGCGGTATATGAGTGTTATCCAAAAGAAGTAGCAGATAAAATTTTGGGATATTTTAGAACAATAGAAAATTATCAAACACCATTATTGGATAAAAGATACCCTAAATTAATACAAAATTGGCAACATAAGCATTATATAAAAATTATTACATCAAGAAGAAGTAATGAACCTGATGTATATTTCTTTGGTGATATTTACC
>Ga0310690_10010626_pt1 | contig 11437 bp, 9 predicted proteins | sample AusTroGonzalo_MG_2_FD_207661 | JGI IMG/M metagenome (GOLD analysis project Ga0310690, IMG submission 207661) | Bovine rumen microbial communities from tropical cattle in Woodstock, Queensland, Australia - Gonzalo_04 (v2) (version 2) | ecosystem: Host-associated > Mammals > Digestive system >...
GCGGACGTTTTTGAACATCCGTGTTTTTGTAATGGATATGATGCAGGTTCATATCGGAATCCTCCGATGATGCAGTGCAGGTGGGTAAAAAGAATAAAACGCCGGATCGGATATCAGCCTTCCAAAGGCTGATGATTCAATGAACTCAGTCGTTCATAGCCGCGAGCTCGTCGCGCATAGCGAGCAGATCGTTTACGAGAGGCATATAGTCCATCTCGGTTCTGGAGCGCAGAAGCTCGGTGATCTCGACGGTTTTGTCGTACATCGGCGTAAGGGAAAGATTGCCCAGAACGCCCTTGAGAGCGTGTACAGATTCGAATGCAGCGTCGAGATCGTTCTTCTCGACCGCAGCCTTCAGCTTATCAAAGTTAGATTCTGTGAGAACCATATTCATCAGTCTCAGGTACAGACCCTCGTTGCCGTAGCAGCGGCTCAGGCCCTCGTCTGTGTCAGCTCCGAATTCTTTCAGCTTGTCTATCGTTATCATATGACTTTTCCTCCTCGGTATTGTGCTAAACCCTTATATAACGAGTTATGATCCTATAATACTATTCTTGTTGGTAAGGCGGTATCATTCCGCATAACATACCGTCTTGCCGTCCGCTACGCTGTCGCAGGCTGACTGAGCCTTTGCGAACCAGCTCTCCGACGGCGCGGTCTTGTCGACTTTCACGCATACGCCCACCTTCAGGCGGATGCCATCAGGAAGCTCGCGCTGCATCTGATCGAACAGCTCCTCGTAGTTCTCGCGGTGTCTGCAATAGATATAGAATATGTTGTTATCGGCGCGGCAGGCGATACCCTTAGAGTTCATCTGAGCGTCGTTGATCATGTCGGCGATCATTTTGAGCACTTCGTCGGTCGGCTGAGCGCCTTCTAGCCGTATCATCAGAGAGTCCATATTGCCGCGCATATTTGAGAATCTGCGGCTGACGTAAGCGTCGAAAAACAGCTTGATATACAGCCCTGTAAGGGGATCCTTCTCGATAGAGCGGATCAGCGCCTTCTCTTCGCTGAGCTCGATTATGCGTTCACAGCGCGCGATGATGACCTCGGGCATACGGTAGGGCTTCGCGATGAAATCATCCGCGCCCATGCGTATGCTGCGGACTTCGGCGCTTTTCTCGGAGGTCATGACGATTATTGGTATCTCCTTGAGCTTTTCGTCCGCTTTGCACGCCTCGATGACCTCGAAGCCGCTGACTAAAGGCATCAGCAGGTCTAGCAGGATGAGGGAATATGTTTCCTGTGTCGAGTGCAGGATATCAAGAGCCTCCTTGCCGTTTGAGGCGCAGTCCACATTGTAGTTCATCGAGAGTATGGCGGTCAGCAGTTCGCGGTTGACCATCTCGTCGTCTACCACCAGCACCTTGCGTCTGTGTCGGTTTGCCTGTAAGTATTGGTTCATGAGTGACTCCTTTCCGGTCATGGGCGTCGGACAGGTATGAGCAACTGATCCTGCCCTTCATGATAATATCCAAAAAGATTTATACAATATATGAAAAACTAGATATATATACTATAACATAAAAGCTGACAGAACACAATCAAAAAACGTGATTTTATAGTAAATACTTTGTTTTTCTGCTATATCACCAAGTAAGGGACCGATTGTCACGGGTATATGAGCAGTATGACACAAAAGAGATAAAAAAAACCGGCAGGCGCGTTATGCCTGCCGGTCGGTAGATTATTGTATTAAGATGTTTCCCGATCAAAAAAGGCTGATACTTAAAGGGGAGGGGATCATTGTTCTTCTCCCTTGACCTTCTTTGCTCTGGATTTCTTTTCCTTGTTTTTCTTTGCTTCCTCTTTTTTGAGCTTCTTGGCTTCTCTTTTCAGAGCTGATGCAAGATGCTTGGGAGTATTGAGTATAGTCTGCTTCCAGTTTACAAGGCAGTTGAAGATACCGCCGGCTATCGGGATATCCGATTTACCCAGCTTGAACAGCGCCTTTTTGATATCCTCGACCTTTGTATAGTCGCAGCGGATAACGAATACGGCGGCGTCGGTGATCTCGTTCAGACGGAGCACCTCCGCGTCGAGACCGATGGGGGCGGCGTCTATCATGACGTAGTCGTAGCTTTCCATAACGGCAGCGAGCTGCGCGAGCATGGCGTCGTTGAACGACTCCGGCTTTTCTTCAAGCTCCGCCGCGAGCAGATCCAGACAGCCGTTGATGTGGACGATAGCGTCGATCTTGTCGGAGTCGCCGCGGTAAAGCGCGTTTATCGTCTGCTCGTGGGTAAGATCCTCGGTGCAGAGAGCGCCGAGCTTCGGGTTCTTGAAGCAGCAGTCGATCAGCAGGGTCTTTTTGCCCAGCAGCGAGAACTGCAGCGCGATATCCGCGATCAGCCTGGTTTTGCCCTCGTTATGCATCGTGGAGGTGATGTAGAACTTGTTGACGTTCGCTATCTCCAGCCGGTTGATCAACAGATGAGCGATAGACTTGATATCGTCCTCGACCTCGTCTTCCTCCGGAGAGAAAGGCTTAGCCTTAGCGTATTTTACGTCGAGCGGAACAGATCCGAGCGAGTCAAGCCCGAAAACTTCTTCCAGATCTATCTCGTTGATGACCGTAGTCGCGAAAATGAACCTGAGGATACAGAAGGCTACGCCGGCTATCAGACCGATGAGCGCCGCGTAGATCCAAGTGGACAGGCTGATATTACCGCCCACGATGAATCCCGCTTTAGGCTCGTTGACGACCGAGAGACCGCCGATCCTCATAGTTTCGATCATGGTCTTATGCGATACGTCGATGATCGCCTGCATTATCTGCAGACCCTCTTTCTCGGTACCCCACAGAAGTGTAAATTCGAGTATTTCGGTCTCATTATACTGACTGATACTCAGATTGCGCGAGATACTGCTCGCGGAGACATTCTGGAGTCCAAGGGAGTCGACTACCGCCTGCATATTGCGCTGGCTTTTGATGATATATTTCGCGGAGTCGGTGAGAGTTCTCGCGAAGTCGATATCAGACTTATACGGCTCTTTTGTATCCTGCGTATACAGCCCTTTTGCGTTTTCTGCGATCAGAACGCAGGAGGTGGAAATCTTATACTCTCTTGTCATCTCGCCGCGTATATAGCTGAAGCCGATGATCGATACGCCGGTGACCAGTCCGATGAGCGTAAACAAAAAGATGATGCGCCATCCCTTGACTATGTGGTAGAAGATATCACTTTTTTTGATTATTTTTTTATTTTCATCCATTAGCGTTCTTCTTTCTCTTGGCTCTGCGGAAAACATTGATTAACAACAGTGAGATCAGCGCGAGCATGATCAGCGCGCCTACGACAGATATCGTATCCCAGATAGTCCAGACAGCTGTCGACAGACGCTGCAGCTTACCTATATCTTTCAGGTCGATGAACGTGCGTGTTGACTTTCTCCCGTTGACTTCCATAGTGTAGAGTCCGGGCTCAAGACCTTCGATCATGTGCTCTACGCCTGTGGCGTCCCATTCCTCCACAACGACGTCCGATTTATCATACAGACGTATGGTGCTGTTTGAGATGCTGTTGCGGTAGATGATGTCGGTGACGTCTACGCCCAGCCTGATTATGTAGGCTGTCTGATTCTGCGTCAGCACGGCGTCACCGTTTATCCTGCCGTTGCCGTCAACGGTGAACTTGATAGGTTCTTCTGCGTAACGGTACGGCTCGGGAAGACTCTTGAGCGTAACGGTGTAGGTAGCGCTCTTTTTGAGGTCGGTGACCGAGATCTTACCGTCGGCGTTGGTAGTCAGCTCGTCCTCTTTATCAGTGACGCTGAATACCGCGCCTTTGATAGGCTCTTCGGTATATTCGTCCGTCAGAGTGAACACCGCCTTGGTCTTTTCACACTTGACGGTAAAGGTCTGCGCTTCGGATTCTATCTGCTCGAGCGTAACGGGGATCGAGTTGCTGTTGAGCGCGTAGAACTCCGACGCCGCCGACTGCTTTACGGTGTATTTGCCGAGGTAGAGCTTTATGCTCTTGCCGCTGCCCTTCTTATCGCAGGTGAACTTATCGACCTTTTCGCCGCTTCTGTAGCGTATCGTTCCGTCCAGAGTGACGATATCCTCAGAAGCGAAGACCTCGTAAGTGCCTCCGGGGATGTTCTCGTTGGTAGAGACGTCGACGTTCTGTATGAAGATGACGCTCTTGGCGGGCGCCATGGGCACTTCTACCAGGAACGGATCAGACCAGTCGCGCGATTCGTCTATCTCGAAGGTGACGTCCTCCGCCAGACCGTAGCCCTGCGGAGCCTTGAGGTTGTGGAGCGAATACCAGCCCTTAGTGATCTTCTCCGGCAGGAAGAAGGTACCGGCTTCGGTGGTCTCATACTGTTTGTATTCGGTTTTGATGGGGTAATAGGTGTGAAGCGTCAGCAATCCTCCGGAAGCGTTTCTGTTCGAGTACAGCTCGAAGAGGGTTCCGTCTTTTTTGATGACGTTGCCGGTCTCTTCGTCGACTACCGTTACGAACACAGCGGTCTTGTCGTGACCGACATCGACGTAGATACCTTCGTTGTCTTTGGTACCCGGATCATCTTCGCCGGATCCTCCGCCGCCTCCTCCGCTGTCGTTGGAGGCGTTATCATTCTGATGGTCATACTCGTGCTTGAAGCGGTCGTAGTCGTCGGCGACATGCTGCTCGTACGAAGTCTCGTACTGATAGTCATATGAGTGCTCGTCCTCGTTCATCTGTGTCAGAAGGAGGAGCAGCAGCATTACGACCAGCAGGATGACCAGCAGAAGTCCCGCCATGATATCGGTGAACGACTTCCAGTAGCTTTCTTCGCTGACATTTCTTTTTTTTCGTATTTTCATAGCTTTATTCAAAAGGGTAAAAGTGTCGCGTTCTCAGCCGATTTGCGGAGAACGTTACAAATGCATGGGTGACAGGGTTATCGCTTGATCACGCGCCGTAGTGCATCAGCTTTTCGTACTCGGCGCGGCTCAGATCGCCGTACAGATGCTCGCCGCGTCCCTCAAGACAGCCGTAGCGCTTGATATCCGCGAGCATCTTTGCGGATGTGATATCTTCACAGGTGAGCTTCAGGTGAGCGTTTGTTGCCTGAGAGAAGATGTTTTCGACGTTGACCTCATCGGTGAGAGATCCGAGATTCAAGCATATCTCATCGGCGTTCGTTTCGCCGAGATTGACAAGGTTGCCGCTGAAGTTGTTGATGGATACCTTGATGCCGTCCTGCAGGAACTGTTTCTCAGCCTTGGTAGCCTCGTCGTGGCATACGACATACGCGGATTCATCTATCGCTACCTCGATGTATCTGGGAGCGAGGTCGAAGTCTTCCATCAGCATTTTGATGCAGTCGTATACGTCTATAGCCAGCAGATCGGTCTTGCGTATATCAAGGATGACCGGAACGGGATGAAGCCCCTTGTCTATCCACTCGCGGATGGTCTCGCATATCTGTTCCCACAGATGCTGATCGAGCTTGGCTATAAAGCCGTCGGATTCAACTATGGGCATATAAGCGGAGGGCTGTACCGGACCAAGCACAGAGTGGTTCCACTGCAGCTTGCTTTCCGCCTTGATTACGCTGCGGTCGGCGAGGTTGCATACAGGCATGAGCACAAAGGTGAACTCGCCGTGGTTGAGTCCGGACAGGATATCCATCATCATGCGCTGTTCCTGAGCGGGATCGGCGACCGTGCGGTTGACGCTCATGCTGCTGTTGGTACGCAGTACGTTGAGCGCTTCGATCATCTTTTCAGTGTTAAGATACTGTTTCGCGCGTATCTGTTCTTCTGCCGAGGGCTGGATACGGTCATGGAACTTATCTATGAACATCTCATAATCGCGGAGCATGATGTTCCAGATCAGACGATATGCGATGTTGAAAAGTATAGAAAGGATAACGCCGGCGATAGAGGTGTAGAATGCCGTAGCGATACCTCGCAGGAGCGTTTCGATACTCTCTATGGTCGCCTCAGCCGAGCTGAACGCAACCGAGCTGATACCGGTGACCAGACCGAGGAACGTACCAAGCAGACCCAGAGCGGTTAGTATACCGGCGATCTGCAGGATCACGCCGCGCCAGCTGTGGATAGCCAGAGTATCCTCGTTGATGGCGTCCTCGATATCGCTGATGACTACGCCGCTGTCCTTTTGTTCTCTTACGTTATTCAGATAGCTCTCAAACATATCGTCAAGCTGTTTCTGCTTGAAGAAGGGGAGAGTGGTAGTGATGGCTGTCCATATATAATCGGCGTTGATCTCCAAAGCTCGGTCGATGCTGCGGAGTCCTTCTCTGAAGCCCTGACAGTACATCAGGACCGGGATGATGCCGATACCGAAGCCCACAGCGACAACGACTCCCATCAGACCGATTATCAACATCGACAGATAATCGGGCGAGATGACTGTGAGCAGTATACAGATCGCTGCAAAAAATGCGGATAAAAAAATCAGTATTTTCTTCATAAATTCCTCCTGACTTTTTTAAGATGCCGGGAACTGCACATATAAAGAGCAGCAAATCCAGTAGCGGATTGACTTAAAATCTTTGTTCAATAAAACAATATTATACAGTAAATTTTGTGAAATGTCAATAAAATCGCTTTGTGAGATATAGCTGAAAATACTCCGAAAAAACCGATCATTATTCGTCTTCAGTCAGCTTTAGACTCTTTTTTATCATATCTCCCAGCCGTACCGAACCCCATTTGAGCTGGTTCCAGTCGACGTTCTGCTTGCCCTCAAGATCGAAATAATAAGCCTCCAGTACGATGTCGTGTTCGACCAGCACGCCAAATTCGTCGTATGAGAACAGGATTATCTCTCCGCGGTATGAACTGGGCACAAGACCCGAGAAATCTACGCCGACGACAAGCTCGCTCGTTCCCTTTTGGATATCTCCGATATGCAGGCATACCGACGAGGCGACCTTTCTGTCGTACATATCAAAAAAGCCGAAGCGCAGGTTTGCGTCTTTGATATCGTATTCCGAGTTCAGCATGATCCTCGCTGTCGCGATCTCGCCTATGCTGAATGAGTTTCTTTCCTTGTTCAGGAACTCGACGGATTCCAGAGTGACCAACCGGTTGTCCTGACGGGAAGAAAACCTCTTCGCGTTACGCAGATCATGGAAAGAGGAGATATCTTTTTTATGGATATCGGAGTACATCTGGATGGCTTTCTCGACGTCGCCGTCAAAGATAAGCTTGCCGTGGTCGAGCACCACGCACCTGTCGCACAGCTGTCTGATGGTATTCATGTTGTGGCTGACATAGAGCACCGTTCTGCCTTCGGACTGAGAGACCTCGCTCATTTTTTCAAGACACTTCATCTGGAATTTCACGTCGCCGACTGCCAGCACCTCGTCCATGACGAGGATATCAGCGTCCAGATGCGCCGAGACCGAGAAAGCGAGCTTGACGTACATACCCGACGAATAACGCTTGACCGGTGTGTCGATGAACTGACGGCATTCCGAGAAGTCGATTATCTGCTCGATCTTTTTGCTGACCTCGGCTCGGCTCATGCCGAGTATAGCGCCGTTGAGGTAGATGTTCTCCCTGCCGGTCAGCTCGCCGTGGAAGCCCGTGCCGACCTCGAGCATGGATGATATCCTGCCGTCGACATATATCTTTCCCTCTGTCGGGGCGGTCACTCGCGAGAGTATTTTCAGCAGCGTGGATTTGCCTGCGCCGTTATGACCGATTATGCCGATCCTCTCGCCTTTATTGATGGTGAGATTGATACCGTCCAGCGCGAGAAAGCGCTCGTTGTTTTTGTATACTTTCTTTCCGATCTGAGTATTGGGATCGTCCTTGCCGCGTTTTCTCGCCCACCAGGACTGTATATCTCCCTGCAAAGTGCCGCCGCCGATTACTCCAAGGCGGTACTCCTTTTTAAGATCGACTATTTTTATGGCAATATCTTTTTCGTCCATTTTTTCACCTGTCAAACCGTATCCATAAAGGTTTTTTCAACTCTGTTGAAGATCATGATGCCTATGATCAGCACGACTATCGAAACTATCCAGCTGATTCCCCAGAACAGGAATGGAGTGGTTCCCGAGCCCAGCCAGCCGTAACGCATGAGTTCTATCACGGGGGATACCGGATTGAGCATCAGCGCGGTATAACCGGCGGGGGAAAGGGAAGAGCTTGCGATGATGACGGGAGAGAAGTACATCCAAAGCTGGATGCCGAAGGTGACCATCACCTGAAGATCTCTGTATTTAGTGGTCAGCGATGATATGATGATGCCGCAGCCCATACCCAGTATAGCAAGCTCGAGTATCATCAGAGGCGTCAGGGCGGCGACCCACGTGATGTGGATATCCGCGCCGCTCAAAGCAAAGTAGACGAAGAATCCCAAAAACATCACGAACTGTATGGCGAAGTTCAGCAGCGCCGAAATGACGTTCGCTATCGGCGTTGTCAGACGCGGGAAGTATATCTTTCCGAAGATACCCGCGTTGCCGGTGAAGGTGTTGGATGTGTTCGAAAGACAAGTGGAAAAGTAGATCCACGCGATGTTGCCCGCCATATAGAACAGGAACTCGGGTACGCCGTCGGTCGGCAGCTTCGCCATATTGCCGAAAACGATTGTCTGTACGATCGTAACGAACAGCGGCTGTATGATATACCATGCCGGTCCGAGGATCGTCTGCTTGTATCGTGTGGCAAAATCGCGCTTGACAAACAAGCCGATGAGGTCGCGGTACTCCCACACTTCGTCCAGCTTCAATTCAAAATTGTTTTTCTTCGGCTCAATTACAGCCGTCCATTTCTTTTCCATTTGTCTTCTCCGGTGTTATATAGTTTTGGGGTTTACTCTGCGCCGCCCTTGAGACGGTGGTACAGATCGACCAGTTTCTTCGGGCTTCGCCTGAGTATCGCGGCTTTTTTGTTCTGCAGCCTTTTAAGGCGTTCAACGTTATCGAGATAAGCGGTTCCGCTTTGCGGAGCGATCGCGTCAATATCCAACTGGGCGAGCCGGTCTTTTTGTCTGTTGTAAGCGTTTACATAATACTCGTTGTTCAGTATATCGTTGATCTGTTCCGCTTTTGAATCTCTGTCGCTGTCGGAAACGACGATCTTATCTATCACCCATCTGCCTGATTGCAGCACACGCGAATCTATCACTTTGAGCATTTCTTCGGTGAGCATCCCCATCTCGTCGGAGCTGTCATAAATAAAGCGATTGACCCTGAGGATCCTGTCATAAGCGTCCTTGCCCTGATACGAGGTGACGGAGCGTTTGTTGTAGCGTGTATAATGATAATCCAGATCGTCTGTCAGAACGATAGAACCGGTGCGGGGCAGATACATGAAGTTGAGCATGGTATCCGATCCCTGCTTGACGTCATTTTCCACCCTTATATCTTTGAGCAGGGCAGTTCGGTACACTTTGCCGTAAAGGTAGTTCAGCCGTCTGTCATCCAGAAGCATAGGCAGCTTGTCTTTATATTCTGATTTCGTGATCAGCATTTCGCCTCTTGCCGGGAACTCGCCCTCGACCTGACCGCTCTCCAAATGATACTGTACTCTTGATATCGCTAAGTCGGCGTCGTATTTTTCTATGGCTGTCATAAGGTGCGTCAGGTAATCCGGCTCCACGTGATCGTCGCCGTCCGCGTAAGCGGTATACTCGGTTTCGACATAGGATAAAGCTGTGTTTCTGATCTGAGCGATACCGACATGGGTATGGGGGATCACCCTGATACCTGAGTCGTGTTCGGCGAAGCTCCGGCAGACTGCCAGGCTGTCGTCCTCAGAGCCGTCGTCAAGCACCAGCAGCTGAAAATCCCGATAGGTCTGAGCCTGCATGGATCGGAAAAATCGCGGTAGATGATCGGCTATATTGTAAACGGGTACTATGACTGTCAGTTTCATATATTTTCCTCTCCGATGAATATTCTAAAAACGAATTATGATTTTCGGGCTATCCCGAGGGCGGTCTTCGCCCTGTGCCAAAGCTCAAAGACGGGATCGGGACAGATCTCGCGTAGCTTTTTGAGCCTTTCATTTTTTTCTGTCTCTTTTTTTACTCCGCGCACATGGTCGATGAACTCTTGTTCCTTACCGGGTTCGAGAACGCGGAAGCGATAACCGGGTATATTCCCCAGCTCTTTTTGACGCCGGTATGCTGTCATATACTCGTCGTTGTTCAGCACATCCGACGCTATTTTCCTCAGCTTGCCGACGGGCATATCGGTCTTGCACGATCTTGACAGATATCTGCTTCCCGACCAAAGGAACCTGCCGTCGACTATCCTACGCATATCATCATTCATAAAGCCCGATTTTTCCATGCTGTCCGATACGAACCTGTTTATCCTAAGCAGCCTAGAGAAATAATCGGGACCCAGATAAGAGGTCACGGATCGCTTTGTGTAGTGTACATAGCTGTAGTCGTAATCCTCCGTAACGGCTATGCTTTGCGCTTTTTCAAGATACATACAGTTGATCATGGTGTCGCTGCCCTGTCTGACGTCGTCTTCGAGGCGGATATCACGCAGTATCTCTGCCTTGTACAGCTTCGCGTACAGATAATTAAGCCTGTTCTCGTCGAGCAGAGCCGGCAGGACAGCGGGGAAATCCTCGCGTGTATAATAAGCGCGGGGACGTTCGACGAATCTGTCCAGCTCCTCGCCGTTCTCGTAAACATTGATGATGCCCGCGATTATCATATCGGCGCCGGATTCCTCTTCCGCGTCGATAAGATGTTTCAGATAATCCTTGTCAAAGTAGTCGTCGCCGTCGAGAGATGTGACATATTCGGTGCGGATATGCTCCAGAGCGTAGTTCCTCGCCGCCGAGATACCCGCGTGTTCTATGGAATAAACGCGAATCCTGTTGTCGTGTTCAGCGTATCCGCGGCAAACGTCGAGACTTCCGTCCGAAGAGCCGTCGTCGACGATCAGCGCTTCATAATCGCCGAAGGTCTGATCTTTCAGGCAACGAAAGAATCTGTCCAGGTATTCTTTTATGTCATAAACGGTGACGATGATAGTGACGGTTTTGCTCAAAACGGTTTCTCCTGTATCATTTGCGGAACAGTTCCGTGATTTGTTTCAGAATACGTTCTTCATCAAAGAAAGACATTCTTTCAACGGCTTTTTTTCTGTATTCTTCGAGAAGTCCGGGATCGTCATAGAGAGTTTTCAGACCATTATACAGACCTTCCTCACTGTTTTCAACGATCATACCGTACTTTCCGTTATCTAGTATCTCTTTGGGACCGGTACAGTCTGTGCTGAGTACCGGGACGCCGAGTATCAGCGCTTCGGCTACAGTCAGGTTGTATCCTTCGTAGATCGAAGAGCATACAAGCGCGTCGGCCGCGGCAAAAAACGGATACGGATTCTTTTGTTCTCCCGCCATAGCGATATAGTTGTCCGCGCTTTGTTCAGAGATCGTATTTCGGATCATTGCGCCGTCTTTTCCGCTGCCGACCAAGCACAGGGTGAT
>Ga0310690_10010627_pt1 | contig 11436 bp, 4 predicted proteins | sample AusTroGonzalo_MG_2_FD_207661 | JGI IMG/M metagenome (GOLD analysis project Ga0310690, IMG submission 207661) | Bovine rumen microbial communities from tropical cattle in Woodstock, Queensland, Australia - Gonzalo_04 (v2) (version 2) | ecosystem: Host-associated > Mammals > Digestive system >...
ACTGGCGACGAGCTTGTGGTCAGCGCGAACCAAGGGCAGCAGACCGAAGAGGATGGTGCCATCGCCTTCGATGCCTACCTGAATCGTATCGTAACCCGTGCAGGTCTTGTTGGTGAAATTACTTCTACGGAGTTGCAATCGTCGGCAGGTGGCTTCGGCGTCTTCGCCTACTATGCCGACGGCGACCTCTACAGCGAGAATGCCATCCCCAACTTCATGTACAACCAGGAGGTGAAGTATAATACCGACCACTGGGAGTACAGCCCCATCAAGTACTGGCCCAACGAGTTCGGTTCTACAGCCGTCAGCACAGGTGTTGACCGCGTGACGTTCTTCGCATACGCTCCCTACGTAGGCGTGGACCCAACTACCGGTCAGCTCACAGGCTATTATGACGGTACTACAGATGCAAGGAGTCCCGAGACAGGTATCACGGCTTTGACTCGCAACGGCAAGGCAGGCGACCCCTATGTGCGCTACGTTGGTGCCTTCGACCCCGCCAAATGCGTGGACCTTTGCTATGGTGTAGCTGCAGATAAATACGATTCTTCCGTAGATGCTTTCGATGGTGCCAACGACATCAGGGCAGGCGACCCCTACATCAATGTTGCTAAACCAGCGTCAGGCAGCAAGCTTAAATTCAACTTCAAGCACGCCTTGGCACAACTCCGTGTGAATGTGGATGCTGATGTGGACATCCTGAGCCATAGCGAAACGGATGTCCTTGAAGGCAAAACCCATGTCTGGGTGCGCTCTATCACCTTCGACGGCGTAGCACAGCGCGGCTACTTGAACATGAATACTGGCGTGTGGTACGAAACGATTGACAATAACAAGATTAGCCACGCCAGCGTGACCGTCCACGACGGACGCCGCGACGGAGCTGAGGCTCTGGCCAACGACTCCTACGAAACCCCGATAGGCTTCAACCCGGCATTGGTGCAAAGTGGCGCTTATACAACTATCCCAGGTTTCAGTACAACTGGTGCGCCCATCTACACAGGACTTAGCACAAGCACTACTGGTGTGACAACAGCAAGTCTGCCTCTCTTTGGAGAATCAGCTCATAACCTTTTGGTTGTTCCCGCCAACGAGCAGCTGAGAGTCACCATTGTCTATGACGTGGAGACAGCCGATGCCACACTGCCCAAGTTCCTGAGCGACGGAGTCACAAGAGGAAGCACCGTGGAGAACAAAATCACGAAGTTCATCACCCTCGGAGGCCTTCCCCTCAAACTTGAGGCTGGCAATGCCTACACCATCAACCTGCACCTCGGCATGACTGGCGTGAAGTTTGAAGCAGAGATGTCAAGCTGGCAAAACAAGGGAAGTGTTGAGGACTACCTGCCTGCCAATCTGCCTGTCTATAAGGCAGCAGCTCCAGGAGCAGCAGACATTACGGTTCCGGCTACTGCTACTGCCTGCCAGTTCGGCGTTATTGGCTTGACAGGAGGTGAGACAGTTGAGAGCACAAATAATTCTCCAGTAACAGGTGCTCCTGTTGAGAACGGTGCGGCAAGTGCAAATGGTGTGGCCATCGTGAATGCTACGATTACACCAAATGGCACAGTCAAAAACGTAACTACGGATAATGCAATAACTGTAAGAGGCTCTTCCAGCGGCAAGAGTCTTGTTGTCCGACTGATACAAAAGGCTGCTCCGCTTGGCCTGTCTGTTGCATCAACAGCCATAAGTGGCAGCCCGGATATCGTTTTGTCTGCTTCTGTAGTTGATGGCTGGGGTACATATGTGGCAACACCTGACAATACAGACGAGTCTTCAATTATCGTCTATAAGAACGGCACAAGATTGACTTATGCATCATCTTCCCCCACAACTGGACAATTCACATGGGTAGCTGCTTCTAAAAAGATAGAACTCGGCGAAAACGCAACAGCAGGCGATCTTTATGTCATCACCGTCACAGCTGGTGATGCTGCCGCTGAAACCATATCATTCATAGCAACAGCACCTTAACAAAACATTAACATAGCGAAATAGTTTTAACTCAAGTTTCGCAAGCTCAACATGAGCCATTAAACTATTGACAGCCAAACGGCCTCTGACATTTCTTACTTAGTATTTTCCTCAAAAAAACCATCACTCCATCACCTTTCGGTGTTATACGGCTGATTTCTTGTTGGTTGAGAGATGATGGATAGGGTGATGGATGGTGATGGATGGTGATGGTTTTTGGCGTTTTAGGGCTAAAAAATGCCGAAAGCCTATGGCTATTCCGTTTTTTTCCCCGTTACTTTGCAGCGTTATAGAAAACGTGTTATACGCCATTTGACAACAACAAAGCCTGTATGATGGCTTTGTCCCACACGTGGGAAACACTTGTCCCACACGTGGGAAACACTTGTCTCATGTGTGGGACAAACCCAAAGGTTCAACCTTTATGAGTTTGCATGAGCAAACAAAAAAATGTCGGAACCTACCGGGTCAAGGACAGAATTTAGGCAAAAATCATCAAAAACCATCACCATCCATCACCATCTATCACCCTATCTGTCACCTCATAAATACCAAGCAATCAAAGAAATAACACCAAAAGGTGATGGGGTGACGTTTTTTTTGGAGAAATTCTTAAGAAAGCAAATAAATAACTGAAGTTTCGGAAGTAGTTAAGTAGTCAGTAGTAAAGTAGTTAAGCCAAATGTTATGGCTGCTTGCTACAGACGGGAAAAGGTAATGGCTTAACTACCAGCGAAGCGATAACTACTTAACTACTTAACTACAAAGGGGGTGAAACTCCCGAAACTTGAATAAATAACATGCGAAACGTGAATAGTTTTAATTACTTTCCTTAGAAGGACAGGCAGAGGATTTTTCTGTGTCAGCACATTTTGGAGCGCAATCAAGCGAGGATGCTGCGGAAACGGTTCTGCAGCGGAAAGGAAAAGAAGTAAAAGAACTGAAGTGACGAAGAAGTCGTTGACATATCTGGTGCTCTGTGCCCTGCTGATGCTGATATCATGCAGCGAGGCCATAGTTACCCTGCCTGAGGAGGAGCAGACATCGGCAGAGGCTGTGGCCTTCAGTGCCTATCTGAATCGCACCACCAGCTCAGTCAGCACACGTGCGGGACGGAACGGAGCCATCGGTAACGACGCCCTTAAGGGCAGTGCCGACGGCTTTGGTGTCTTTGCCTTCCTGGGCAATGACGACTGGCTCTATGCCTCAAACACACAGCAGCCCGACTTCATGTTCAACCAGCAAGTCACGTGGAATGATGTCTCTTCGGCCTGGACCTACAGTCCCCTGAAGTTCTGGCCTAACGAGACTGGCGGCGATGCCGTAAGTGTCAGCACCGACAGGCTGAGCTTCTTTGCCTATGCTCCCTATGTTGCAGTCACCCCGGAAACGGGACAGCTCACTTCGGTTTATACTGGTGGCCAGCGCACTACCGGCATTACCGCCATGAGCCACTACCACCACCAGGGCGACCCGTGGGTGCAGTACGTCGTGAGCTATGATGCCGACAGTCAGGTGGACCTCTGCTGGGCCAATGTGGATGGCAATACCATAGACCAGACGAAGCATAGCGTTAACGATCCCGTGCAGTTAAACTTCCATCATGCGCTCAGCGCCATCAACGTGCAGATAGATGCTATGATGGATGCTTTGAGTCCCAGCGGTTCGACAGAACGTGACGACAACACCCGCATTTACATGCGTAGCGTCACCTTCGAAGGCTTTGCCGCTTCCGGTGCCCTGAACCTCTACAATCGTGTGGCAGGCACACCGCGATGGATGGGCAGCTACGGTCAGGGACTGATTGGTATGGATGCTGTGACCATCTATGATGGCCGCCGCGACCGCCACGAAGGTTCTGGGGCTAATGCCAACGAATGGCCTACTGGTCTGAACGCCGACCTGGTGCAGAGCGGTCCCTACTCCGTGAGCGGCAGCAGTATCTCCAGCACCCCTACTCCGGGTGTCACGAAAACTGCTGTCAATCTCTTCACGCCTCCCACTACTGGCACCCCGGACGATAAGCTTGTGGCTCCTATCTTCGTCATTCCCAACGGTCAGCCGCTCCGCGTGACGGTTGCCTATGATGTGGAGACCTACGACCCCTCGCTCAAGTACCAGCGTCTGAGCGACGACCAGACCTTCGGCTCCAGTGTACCCAATGTTATTAGTTCGTGGGTGCGTCTGGGTGCCGACAATCTGGTTTTGGAGGCTGGCAAGCAGTACACCCTCAAGCTACACCTCGGCATGACGAGTGTCAAGGTTGATGTTGTCTCTGTTAAGGCTTGGGAAGACGGCGCAATAGTGGATGTAACAATACCTGATGATGAACCATAGGAGGAGCAACGATGATGAGAGAACGAACAATACATACGGTTTTATGGTACGGCAATGTCCTTGCCGTGCTTGTCGTATTGTTGCTTGCAGCGATGCTCCCCACAGCCTGTACCGACAACGGCCTGCCACAGGAACAGATTTCTGACTTGGGAGAGGCCATCATCTTCAGTGCCACCGCAGGCAGCGGTACCCGTGCCACCGGAGAGATAGATGACGCAGTTCTGAAGGGAGTTAGCAGTACCGGCTTCGGTGTCTTTGCCTGCTATACCCGCCAATGGCGCTACACCACTACTACCGTCAGTCCCGATTTCCTTTGCAACCAAAAAGTCAAGTGGGATGACGGTGTGAATACCTGGATTTACAGCCCCCTGAAGTACTGGCCTAACGGTGAGGGAGAAGGCATCGGGGCAGGGCAGAGCGAGATAGCCCATCAGGTGTCGTTCTTCGCCTATGCCCCCTGGAGCGACTTCACCACCACCAGCACCACCAGTAATGCCCCTGCTAACTGCATTACTGACTGTTCGCAGACCTACGAGCAGGGTGACCCCTGGGTTCTCTATCGTCTGGCTGGAGAGGAAGGTAGCGACCCCACAACGCAGCAGGTGGATTTGCTCTATGCTGTGTGCGACTACGACCACTACGGTTTGGGCGATGGCCTTTGCAACATTGACCTGACCAAGCCCGAAGTGACAAAACGTGTTGGCTTCACCTTCAGTCATGCTCTTGGCATCGTGGGAGACGAGGTTACTGTCAGCATCTCCTCAACTTCAGCTCTGAAGACGGCACTCGAGAGCGATGCGACCATCGTCAGCCTAACGCTGCAAAGCATCACCATCGACTATACGCTTACCTCCAAAGCTCGTCTCGTGCTTTATGCCCGCGACGGACAACCCAACTGGAGGACCGTGACCTCGGAGAATGTGAAGACTACTCGCAAAGTTAGTCTTCTGGGCATTAATCACACACTCTACTCCAGTAGTAGCGGCACAATCACGGACTATGAGGGTTGGACCGATAAGGGTGTGTTCTACATCCCCATCGAAGGCGACGACTATGTGCAGCGAGCCCGCATCACCATAGGATACACCGTAGAGCGCACAGGAGATATCACCTACCCCGCTACAGGCGAGGCCACCGTCACGAAGAACGTCATCTTGCATGAGCAGTCTGCCTACGGGCCAGGCAAACGGATGAACTTCAACATTACCCTGGACAATATTACCTTATCTAATGAATAGTAGCGCATGAACAGCAGATTCCTACATATCTTCCTCAGTGCAGTAGGCATCGTTCTTGCCTCCTGCAGTTCCGACGGTCCTGGTGTCGTAGGGCAACCGTTAGCTGATAGCACGGCCATCAGCTTTGATGCTTCTACTGTGCCCATCACACGAGCCGAGGGAGACTTCAACAGCATAGAGGAACTGCGCCTTGACCCACGCGGCATTGGCATCTTCGCCAGTTATACAGGCCCGCGACGCTACGCCAGCAGTACTGTGCGCCCCAACTTCATGTGCAACCAGCAGGCCACTTGGGATGCTTCCTACTGGGTATATAGTCCTTTGAAGTACTGGCCTAACGGTCAAGGCGAAGCCACTGAGCAGGGACAGGGCGAGATTACGCACAAGGTGTCGTTCTTTGCCTACGCCCCTTGGAGCGACCTCGTCACCACCAATCCTGCCGACCATGCTCCCGCCAACTGCATCACCCGCTGTGCCGAGACCTACGACGAGGGTGACCCCTGGCTCTACTATCGCATAGCTGGTACACCGGGCAGCGACCCCACCGCACAACAGGTGGATTTGCTCTATGCCGTATGCGACTATGACTACTATGGTACCGACGAGGGTATGTGCAACATCGACCTGACCAAGCCCGATGTGGCCAAGCGTGTCAAGTTCATCTTCCACCATGCCCTGGGCTGTGTGGGCGACAGAGTGACCATCACGGCCAGCGAAGATCTCCGTTCCTCAATGGTCGTCGATTTGAGTCGCAAATATAAGGTAGAACTGGTGATAGTAAGCGTTGATATAGAATATACCCTTACTGCTGGTGCGCAGCTCACACTCTGGAACGACAAGGATGCACCCAACTGGCAGGCCGATACAGAACATAACGTGAAGACTACCCGCAAGGTCACGCTGTTGTCAGAGGATGAAATAGACTCAGACGGTTCGCTCAGGGGCTCTTATGCTGTAGAGCGGATAGACGATGGCTCGAAGGTGAGTCGTGAGCAATGGGTTAGAAATGGGCGCGGCGTGTTCTACATACCCGTGGAGGGTGACGACTATGTGCAGTCTGCCACCATCAATGTTAAATACCGCCTGCGCTACTATACAAATGAGAGCACATACACAGAATTGCCTGTAGCAGAAGGTTCGGCCACAGTGAACATGCGCGACTACATTGCCACCAGCGAGGCTCACGGGCGCAACCTGTTCATCAACGTGCAGATTAACGACAGCGGCGAAATTCAGGCCTCCCTCGGTGTGGTGAATGCCGCCTTCACGCCTTGGAACGAAGGTGGTGAAATAGACAGGACGGTGTATAATTGGTGAAAAATTGAAAAAATGAAAAATTGAAAAGGGGAATCGAAATATCGTCATAACGAAATGTCGTGATAACGAACAGAACCATAGTAAGATTTGGCACCATCGTGCTTCTTGCGGCCTGCTCTGAGCCGGTGGTAACACCAGAGGCTCCGCAGCCAAAGCCGGAGGTGGAGTATAAGATACCGATGGGCGTGGTACCCTCTGCTCCGCGCTTCGTGGATGCTTCTCGTGGCTCAACCCGGGCATGGACTCCTCCTACTGGCTATTACTTCTACGAAGCGTTATACGAAAGTTCGTTTACAAACGACTATACCCTCACGAATAAAAGCATAGATGCATTCTTTACAGTAGATAAAGAAGAAGAGCCACTTCATGGTGGCCTGATAAGGGAAGGCGATGGGACCTGGATGTTTTCCTCCAAGGAGGAGCTGAAAATTGATGCTGGAGCGTATTATGCCTATGGAATCATTCCACGTGAAGCTGCAGATGGTATCACCATTACACGGCTACGTCCGCTCGACCCCGATTGTTCCTATTCCGAAGGTGCAGTCTTGACGATTCACGGACTGAAGTCTGTTGCGACAGATGCCTGCGTTATGATAGGAGCCAAGGAAGGTCCCGATGCAGATACCGACAATGGGTTGACATGTGGTGACTTCAGTTTCAATCTCGGTGCTTCAATTTCTTTTTCCAACCCAGATGCCACGCCAGACAATTATCTGTTCTTCCTCTTCGACCATCTATGCTCAGCCCTGGTCATCAACATGAAGGTGGATGCAGACTATGATGCCCTGCGTACCATCAGGCTGAAAGAGGTTCGTCTGCAGACCCGCAGCGATGTTGCATTCACAAAGGAAAAGAGGAATGTGATAATCACGTTGAACAAAACAGATGATGGCAGCAGTCCCATTACCGATATCAGATATGCCGCACCCCCAACCGACAAGGAAGGCTCGGGTGTCATATATCGTAATGCAGAAGGCCTGACCTTGACCACCGAATACAGTAGTGCTTCGTTCTTGACTCACTTCCTCCCGAAGGATGTTACCAATCTGGTCGTGACCAGCAAATTCGATGTATATGACAAGGACAGGTCTAAAAACCCCAAGGGCAACCTGGTTCGCAAGGATCGCGAAGCCACAAATACCATACCGCTTAACAAGATTGCCTATTTCACCGAAGCGGAACGCGGCAAGAAATACATCCTCAATATGACCATCCAACCCACATACCTGTATGTGATGTCGGACCCGGATTTGAAGTATGAAATGGTTATTGAAGAGTAAAAGAGAAAAGGGAATTAGAACAAGGATATAACGTGATAACGAAGGAGACCATAGCAAGAATCAGAGATTTCGTATCTCTCGGAGAGCGCAGACTTTATGGGCTGCGGCTATTGGTGTGCTCGTTCTTGTTCTTTAATATCTTCATGCTCTCTGTCCGTGCACAGGAAACGATTACGATTGGGGGCAATGTCTATGGCGGCGGCAACCAGGGCAAGGTGGGAGGCAATACAACAGTGACGGTGCGGGCCGGCAGTTTGAATAAGGTTTTTGCGGGCGCACGTATGGCCGATGTGGGCGGACGCAGTTTCCTGAACGTCGATGGCGAGAATGCCACGACGGATATCTTTATTGTTGAAGCATACGGCGGTAATGATATTGCTGGAACAATCGGAGCATCCGAAGAGGCTACTACCGTCCCGGAAGAACTGACGGATATCCTTCAGGAAGGGGAGACAAAGGCAGATCATCCCCAGAAGAACGAAATCGACAACAGTTGGAAGACTTTCGTCCGTACCAGTCGTTCATCAAAGACTGAAGAAGGTAATGTGGTAGAAGATAAGGCCATAATTATAGGCACTATGTTTGGTGGCGGTAATGGTGAATACTTCTATAATAACGACGGAGATACACACGAGATATATGCTTCGCAAAAAGATTATGAGGACGGGAAGGCACCGATTGCCTTTAATAACACAGGCTTCACGGTTCCGGAAATACCTAAGACCTATTTGGAGATAAAGGGCGGTTGTATTGCCCACCTCTATGGTGGCGGCAACAATGCAACGGTAACGCAGAACACTACTATCTTTATTGATAACCAGAGCGACGACCTTGAAACCCTGGCCTATAAATATGCCGATGTAACGGGAATGAGCATAGGTGATGTGCTTAATTATTTGATGAGCTTGGTCAAGCTCTCCACCTTCCAGGGCGACTATACTAATTGGAAATATAACTTCGCCCGTATCTTTGGCGGCAACAACAAGGCAGACATGGCCATCCGTCCTACGTGGAACCTGCAGGCAGGCATGATACGTGACCTATACAGCGGTGGTAATAGAGGCCGTATGACTAATGAGGACGGTATTCTTCTGGATGTAAACCCAACACCCGACGGAGAGGGGAAAACCGATAAACTGCTAATCAACAATGTCTATGGCGGTTGCCGAATGGCAGACGTGCGTCCCAAAACCAATGAATGGGATCCAACAATGTTTAATCCGGTGAAGGAGGAGTACGGCGACTATAAGGATGCACTCGTCGTGGATAACACAAGGGACAAGGAAGCTGGCTATTTCTTCCCGCCCAACTTTGCTGCCCATACACTCATCCAAGGAGGTGACATCAACAATGTATATGGTGGAAACGACATCATGGGCCGTGTCTATTTCGGTAATGCCGTGGGTATTGCAACCAGCATACGTGGCGATGTCTATGGCGGTGGAAACGGAGCATATGCCTATACTGACCACGGTGCATTGAAAGACAATCCCGAGTATAGTGACTTCTACTACAACGTGTTGGAGCAATCTTCGGAAGAAGCATTGTTAGACATCCGTCCGAATGCCGAACAGGTGTCGCTAATGCTGAGAGGCACCGAAGACAAGCCCACCATTATAGGCGGCTCGGTCTATTGCGGTGGAAACTGTGCTACGCTGAAGCAAGACCCTGAACATGCAGGTCTGCCGGACTATCCTATAACAGAGCTTAAGTTAGGTTCCTATGTCTATGCCGACAATGTTTATTTAGGCAACAATGGTGCTGGTATGGAAAGCAAGAATCTGCTGAAACTCTATCAAAGTTCTGTAAGCGATTATCCTTTTAACTCCATGCGGCTGACCAATCCCGACGTAATGAAAACCTATATGGAGGGTGTGGCCATGAATCAAGTTCCCTCTCTAATAACAGAGAATACAGCACTGGGCGACCGCTATACATACAAACCCTACTCATCCTACATTGGTTCCCTGTACTTGGGCGGTAATGTGGGCAGTATGACCTATCCAGGCAAGAACACGATGAACTTCGATGCGAAGATTACTGTCTATAATAAGGTCGTGGGGGGATGCAACAAGGCCAATGTGCCGGAGCAGTTTGATGACGAAGATAATAAACTCAATGCCCGCTACGAAGGCGGTATCTTGGGTGCATCCACAGAACTGGCACCAGACGGGTTGTACAAAGAAGGCAAAGACAATGCAGGCAACATCTTGGATCGCCTGGAGATGAACTTCAACGGTTTGAGGATAGAACCTAAACGTTGGAAGGTGAAGAGAGACGCTTTAACCTACGAACCAATACTGACAGACGGCAAATTGACATATCAGGATAAGGAAGGACACGATCTTGCTTCCCTGATTGCTACTTGCCCTGATTGCTCTGGGCCAGGTCAAGGACATGCCTGTCTGGAGTGGCACACGGTGGAGCTGACAAACACCTATCCTGCAGTGGCCGATGGCTCTACTTTGGAAAAAGGCAAGAAGTACTTCACCTCAGATGTTGGTACGGGGGAATTTACAGCAATAGGGACAGAAGTTGCCAACGGCACCAACTTCTATGAGTTGAAGCGAGTCTATAAGGAAATAGATAACGGCACAGGGACAGGTATAGCCAGTGAGGTGGACAAAAACCGCCGCCTTCTGGATGGCGATGTCTATGGTGGCTGTTACACAAGCGGTCATGTGAACGGCAATATCGTAATTAATGTAGAGGATAGCCTTCATAATAGACACAAAATCTTTGATGTGTTCGAAGGAGAGGAGGAAGGAGAAGATATTCTCTACGCACGCGATAGCTACACTATTACCAAACGCAACAGTGGTGTTCTCCTCAACGAGCAAGGTATGGATGTTATGGGCGATGCCCTGAACGTGTTCGGCGGTGGCTATGGTGCTGAGACGGAAATATGGGGGAGTACCACTATCAACCAGAAGAAGGGTTATACCTTCCAGATATTTGGTGGTGGAGAGATGGGCGCCATAGGCCATGGCAACTGGAATGGCACAAAATACACGGGTTATGCCTATGACCCGAGGTACAGCACCACTATCAACTTGCATGGCACACGCACGGGTGATCCGCGTTCCAAGGACAAGGACAATCCTGTGCCGATGGCAGAGTGCGAGTTCATCTATGGTGGCGGTTTCGAGGGTCTTGTTGCTGGCGATACCCACATCAATCTGGGTAACGGACGCATCTTCAACACCTTTGGCGGCTGTTATAATGCCAATGTGCTGGGGCATGCCGAAACCTACATAGGCCGTGGCGTGAATTATGCTACGGGCGAG
>Ga0310690_10010628_pt1 | contig 11434 bp, 8 predicted proteins | sample AusTroGonzalo_MG_2_FD_207661 | JGI IMG/M metagenome (GOLD analysis project Ga0310690, IMG submission 207661) | Bovine rumen microbial communities from tropical cattle in Woodstock, Queensland, Australia - Gonzalo_04 (v2) (version 2) | ecosystem: Host-associated > Mammals > Digestive system >...
TATCGACTACGACGAGGACGAGAAGATCTATAATGACCTGCCGAAGATTACCCTGCAGGACATCGTGAAGTTTGAGCAAGAGAACATGGCCCGCAAGCCCTACCGCTACATCATCCTCGGTAATGAGGAGATGCTTGACATGGACTTCCTGAAGCAGTTCGGCCCTGTCAAGAAACTGACAACGGACGAGGTATTTGGATACTAAGGAGACGGGGAGACAAGGAGTTCAGGAAGTTCAAGGAGTTCAAGACACATGACTTATACGTTTGAGAATGTGATTGCATGGCAGAAGGCACATGTGTTTGTGCTTCTGGTATATAGGATTACTAAAAGTTTTCCTTCTGAAGAACTTTATGGATTAATGTCTCAATTTAGAAGAGCTGCTGTCTCTATTGAAGCGAATATCGCTGAAGGTTATAAGAAAATCAGTAAGGCAGATAAATTACGTTTCATGAACATTTCTCAAGGTAGTATTGAGGAGTGTCGGGACTACATCATCCTTGCAAGGGATTTGTATTATATCTCGGATACTGATTTCTCTGACCTTCATGATGCACTTGAAGATGCGAGTAGAATGTTACATTTGTATTGTAAAGGAATTATTGATAATAGTGGTATAAAAGATTAACTTGAGACATCTGACGGGATGAACTGGTATTCTGACAGGATAAATAGTATTGTCTTGAACTCCTTGAACTCCTTGTCTCCTTGTCTCCTAAAAAATATTCTTTATGGCTAAAAACATTGAATTTAAGTATGCGCCGATGTTCCAGGTAGGCAAGGACGATACCGAGTATCGCCTGCTGTCGAAGGAAGGCGTAACAACGGCCGATTTTGAAGGCCATGAGATTGTGAAAGTAAGTAAGGAAGCACTGACGCTGTTGGCACAGCAGGCATTCCACGACGTGGAGTTCATGCTCCGTCGTGAACACAACCTGCAGGTGGCAGCCATCCTCAATGACCCCGAGGCTTCGGAGAACGACAAATATGTTGCCCTGCAGTTCCTGCGCAATGCGGAGACGGCAGCCAAGGGCATCCTGCCTTTCTGTCAGGACACGGGCACGGCGATTATCCACGGTGAGAAGGGCCAGCAGGTATGGACCGGATTCGAGGACGAGGAGGCGCTGTCGCGTGGTGTCTATAACACCTTCACACAGGACAACCTGCGCTACTCGCAGAATGCTCCGCTGAACATGTACGACGAGGTGAATACCCGTTGTAACCTGCCTGCCCAGATTGACATCGAGGCCGTGGAGGGTGCAGAGTATCGCTTCGTGATGGTCGCTAAGGGTGGCGGTTCTGCCAATAAGACCTATTTCTACCCCATGACCAAGGCAACCATCCAGAACGAGGGTACCCTCATTCCGTTCCTTGTGGAGAAGATGAAAAGCCTCGGCACGGCAGCTTGTCCGCCGTACCACATCGCGTTTGTCATCGGTGGTACCTCTGCCGAGAAGAACCTGCTGACGGTGAAGCTCGCCAGCATCAAATTCTACGACAACCTGCCCACGACGGGCGACGAGACCGGTCGTGCCTTCCGCGACATCGACCTGGAGCAGAAACTGATTGCCGAGGCTCATAAGATTGGTCTTGGTGCACAGTTTGGTGGTAAGTATATGGCTCACGACATCCGTGTTATCCGTCTGCCGCGTCATGGTGCATCATGCCCCATCGGTATGGGTGTCTCATGTTCGGCCGACCGTAACATCAAGGCCAAGATCAATCGCGATGGTATCTGGCTGGAGAAGATGGATGCTAACCCCGCAGAACTGATACCTGCCGAGTATGCCAAGGCTGGCGAGGGACAGAACAGCATCGTCATTGACCTGAACCAGGGCATTGATGCCGTTCGCAAGGAGCTGACCAAGTATCCTGTTTCTACCCGCGTATCGTTGAAGGGTACCATCATCGTGGCTCGTGACATTGCACATGCCAAGCTGAAGGCTCGTCTGGATGCCGGCGAGGGCATGCCCGAATATTTCAAGAAGTATCCGGTGCTCTATGCCGGACCTGCCAAGACGCCCGAGGGCTATCCCTGTGGCTCCATGGGCCCGACGACGGCCAACCGCATGGACCCGTACGTTGATGAGTTCCAGGATAACGGTGCCAGCCTTGTGATGATTGCCAAGGGCAACCGCAGCGACGTCGTTACCGAGGCCTGCAAGAAGCATGGCGGCTTCTACCTGGGTACCATCGGTGGCGTGGCAGCTGTGCTGTCGCAGTCGAGCATCAAGAGCATCGAGTGTGTGGAGTATCCAGAATTGGGTATGGAAGCCATCTGGAAGATTGAGGTCGAGGACTTCCCCGCCTTCATCCTCGTCGATGACAAGGGCAACGACTTCTTCAAGCAGCTGAAGCCGTGGTGCCCTTCATGCAAGTAATAAACGATTTGCAATAATCTAGGCGTGCTCGTTATTGATATGAGCACGCCTTTTTTCTGGCTATTTATTTGGTTTTTCGATATTATTTTTGTATCTTTGCAAAAAGATTAATTATCAGTCGTTTACGGACTGATAAATGCGTCTTAGGTTTTCAGTGTTCGGTCAAACACTTTTCAGCGCCCCCTGTAATACTTTTCAGCGGGCGCTGAAATAGTTTTCACCGGCCGCTGAATTCCAGCTACTCCGTATCAAACTCCCTCTTTCCCCCTACCTCTCTCCCTGTTACCCCGGCAGTTTCTCCCAGTCTTATGCATCTAAAGTTTTTTCTTCAACATCGAAAGCCCCGAAAGACACTAATGTTCATGAGGTCAGCGTTGTGCTTATAATCCTTGTTCCCGTGATTCCTTAGTGTGTCAAAAATGCCAAAGTGTATTTTGTAAATAATTCGTTTTCTGTACATTACGTTTTCTCTTTGTGTCAATATGCTCTGTCCCCTTGCATGGAACGAGAAAAAACACTAACTTTGCAAGCAGAAACAATGAATAACAAGATGATGAAGAAAGCAAATTTTTTATTACTTATTACATTAGTGATAGTATCTTGCATTAATACCAAGAAAGATACATTTGACACGACAACTCCTTCAACGGAAAATAATCTCTTGATGGGTAATACTATTGACAAAAATTTGACAACCTTCATTAAATATCGTTCTTTTGATGAATATACACTAAAAGGTATTGGCCTACCTGATGAGGGAAAGGAATATGTTGAAGTAGCACGTAATGATAGCTGTATTATTGTTAAACGTTCTTATCTACAAGATAGCATTATTTGTTATCGGTATCGAGATGGCGTTTGGACAAATATTATTGTGCGTAATTGGGAAAATAAAGACCAAATGCTAGTAAAGGATCCGTTTGCTGAATTTGCAACAATATATTATAGAATAGTCGGGAATGATTCTATTGTCGAATATGGTTATTCTGTGTATCAAGATTATATTAATAAGGTGGTTTTTATTAAATGCAAAAATAAATGTTTCAAGATTGTTTTGTTGCCCGATAAAGATATTTTGAACATGTCAGACCCTTTTCCTGAGTTAAAGAACCTCATTTATCGATATAACACAGATTCTGTTATCTTTATGGGAGAAAGAAACAAAGAAGGTGATAAGCGAAGTGTCATCAATTATACAAAGGTAATAAAAGGAAACCATGTTACATTTTCATGTGGAAATAAGGAACACTCAAATTATGCAGGACATTACTATGTGTTTATTATGGAACCTATAGGTGAATTAAGCATACAACCAGGCTTTGAAAAGTATAAGCGAGAGCTTTCATGGTGTAGGGATATTTTAGAATCGCAGTGACGGTTCTCTGGTCTGAAAAATTATTGTAAAGATGATGTTATATTCGTATGCTCACTGTCCCGGTTCCGGTGAGCACACAAATGAAAGGTTAATGAATCAAGGGACTTAGGTCTACTATTGGAAATGAAATAATGAAAATTCTACGTTTTACCATATTTATCATATCACTTTTCCTTTGCTCGTGTGATCACAAAGGACAAAACAAACATATTGGCAATATAGCTGATACGTTAAATTATGCCCTGAAGACAGAAAAAGAGGCAGAACCAATAATCTTAAACAGATGTCCTAACGATAGTGATGTGATATTGTTCATGAAGAATAGAGACCAAGAAAGTTTCAATAATCTATGTTTCCGATATTTAAAATCCGATTCACCATTTGAAGTTATTTTCTATGCTTTGGTCGCTTTTGATAAATTCAACATATCTCGCGGATATGCTGAATTTGGTTCGTGTCTGACTAAATTTTTTAGTTATATGTCAGTAAGCAATCACTCTAAGGAAATCGCAATTTATTTCCTACAAAAAGGAGCGCGTAATAACAATATCTGTGCAGAAAGATTAGATATTATTTGCAAAGATAAAGAATATCCTAAACTTTGGCTTCCCAACAACAAAGATAGAGACCCGTTTATTGCTTTGAAAGTTAACACAATCAAAGGTTCCATAAAAGACTACAACGAACTGAAAAATGCTTTTTATGACAATAATCAACCAGAACTGCTAATTTATTATTCTTTTTTAATGGCAGACAGGTATAATTATGTTCCTGCAAGAGAAGACGTTATAAAGTCTTTAAAACAGGCATATAAAAAGTATAATTTAGGAGAGTTTGGTGAAGACACAAAATATTTCTGCAGTTTCTTTCAAGAGTAGAATCGGCGGGACCAGTGAGCACTTTTTCAAATTAAAACATAAAGAGAAATTTATATGTATCTACAACGACGGGGAAGTAGATGCTTCCTCGTTGTTGTGATTACTTATTCCGAGCCGTAGTGAGGTGGGGTACTTGGTTACTTAGTGCCGTACTAACTGGTACTTTCTGCCGTAGAAACTGCCACTTTGGGTTATGGAAACCTATGGTTTAGTTTACTTAAAATGGTCAATTAGTTGTCATCAATGCTCAGGTGCCACTTCACCGAGCTTCAGGTGCCACTTGAAGCACCTTTAGGTGGCACCTTAGTATCAGAAGGAAGAGATAAGATGCAAAAAATGGTTATAAGCAAGAATATGTGAGAAAAAAGTTGTAACTTTGCAGAGGAAAACAAAAAATTATGTTTTTACGTAGAACATTGAGCAGCGTGCTGCTGCTGTTTTTCATGTTGACGGCATCGGCACAGGATATGACGGTACGTACGGGATGTCGCAGGGGAACACCTCGGTCTCTTTCTGCACTGACTCGTGCGCAGCAGGCGACGCGGACACCAGGTGGTGACTTCTATCATGGTGAGCGCCACCAGTTGGTGGTTCTCGTATCATTCAGTGACCAGCAGTTTCAGGCCGGTGAGGAAGAGACACTGGAGACGTGGAATAGAATATTTAATGAGAAGAACTATTCGGAATTTCCATACGTGGGTTCGGTGCATGACTATTTCTACGACCAGAGCTATGCAACGTTCAATCTGATATTTGACTTGTTCTATGTCCCATTGAACGAGAGTCGTGTCAAGTATCGCAGTACTGACGAGGATGACGAGAACTCCCAGTACTTGGTGCAGGACATCATGAAAGAGCTCAAAATGCGTGACATCGAATGGAGTCGGTATGACTGGAATGATGACGGCTATGTCAACCAGTTGCTCATAGTCTATGCTGGCAAGGGTATGAATGATGGTGGTGATGGTAATACCATCTGGCCACACCAGTGGTGGATGAGTGAGCACGAGCATGAAGGCGCCTATTGCGAACCCATTGAGGTAAGCTACGATGACAAGGACTATTTGGTTGACTGTTACTGCACTGTCCAGGAAGAGGGTGTAGCTTCCGCTTCCTTCGGTACCATCTGTCATGAGTACAGCCATTGTTTCGGATTCCCTGACTTCTATAATGGTTCTACAAAATATGTCGGGTCTTGGGATTTGATGGACAATGGCAATTATAACGGCGACGGCTATTGTCCGGCAGGCTACTCTGCCCACGAGCGCTGGATGATGGGATGGCTGACACCTACCGAGTTATCGAAAACTACAACCATCACCAATATGCCTACGCTGAGTGACGAGCCACAGGCCTACCTCATCCGCAACGATGGGCATCAGGATGAGTATTATATCATAGAGAACCGTCAGCAGATAGGATGGGACACTGCACTACCCGGCAATGGCATCATCATCTTCCATGTTGATTACGACCCTGACCTATGGGTAAGTACCATATATTATCCCAACACCTACAGCAACAAGCATTACATCATCATTCCCGCTAACAACATCCCTTCAGCAAGTTCGTATTTTTGCCAGGACTGGGCCTACCCCTACAATGACAACGACTCGCTGACCAACAACTCTGTGCCGCCCGCTGTACTCTACCATGAGAATACCGACGGTACGATGCTGATGAACAAGTCGCTGTACGACATTGCGGTTGTGGGTGACTTGGCCTCTTTCCGTTTTGTTGTCAGCACGCCGACTGGCATTCAGGAACGGAAAGCCGAAGGCGCCCCGAAGGAACTCTACCGCATGGGACCTGTCGGCATCCTGCGTTATCCTAACGGAGAAACCAAAAAAGTGGTGAAGCCATGAGCCTCACCACTTTTTCTTTTACCCTTTTACCTTTTTACCTTTTCTCAGTTCCTAAACACCAGCCCGTCGCCGAACTCGTCGATAATGATAGGTTTCGAGCGGTCAATCTCGTCAGCCAGAATCTTGCGCGAGAGGTCGTTGAGCACCAGCTGCTGGATGGCCCGCTTGACGGGACGTGCCCCGAAGTCCGGGTCGTAGCCCTCGTGAGCCAGATAGCGGATGGCAGCGTCGGTCACTTCGAGTCGGATGCCCTGCGGCTCCAGCATGTCGGTGACGCGCTTCATCTGCAGGCGTACCACGTCGGCAATCTGCTCTTGCGTCAGTTGCTGGAAGGTGATGACTTCGTCGATACGGTTCAGGAACTCCGGTCGCATCAGCATGCGCAGCTGTTCACGCGTGGCGTTCGACGTCATGATGATGATGGTGTTCTTGAAGTTCGCCGTGCGTCCCTTGTTGTCCGTCAGCCGACCGTCGTCCAGCACCTGCAACAGGATGTTGAACACGTCGGGATGCGCCTTCTCTATCTCGTCGAACAGCAGCACCTGATAGGGCTTGCGACGTACGGCCTCCGTCAGCTGGCCACCCTCGTCGTAGCCGATGTATCCTGGAGGGGCACCGATGAGTCGGCTCACGGTGTGCTTCTCCTGATACTCTGACATGTCGATACGCGTCATCATCGTCTCGTCGTTGAAGAGGTATTCCGCCAATGCCTTCGCCAGTTCTGTCTTACCTACGCCCGTGGTGCCGAGGAAGATGAACGACGCAATGGGTCGCTTGGGGTCCTGCAGCCCTGCACGGCTGCGGCGTACCGCATCCGCGACGGCCGTGATGGCCTCGTCCTGTCCGATGACACGACGGTGCAACTCCGTCTCCAAGTGCAGCAGCTTCTCACGCTCACTCTGTAGCATGCGGGTGACGGGAATGCCCGTCCAGCGGCTTACCACCTCGGCAATGTCGTCGGCAGTGACCTCCTCGCGGACGAGCGAGTTGCCGTTCTGGGCATCAGTCAGCTGAGCCTGAATGCTCTTGATGTCGTCCTCCAGTGCCTTTAGCTTCGAGTAACGTATCTCGGCCACTCTGCCGTAGTCGCCTTCCCGCTCGGCCTGTTCAGCCTCCAGCCGCAGGTTCTCCATTTCCTGCTTGTCCTGTTGTATGCGGTTGATGAGTTGGCGCTCGCCTTCCCACTTGGCACGGAACTGTGTTTCCTGCTCCTTCAGTTCGGCTATTTCCTTGTCCAGCTGCTGAATCTTGGGTTCGTCGCCCTCGCGCTTGATGGCCTCCCGCTCAATCTCCAGTTGAGCCAGTCGGCGCATGATCTCGTCCAGTTCCTCGGGCACGCTGTCACGCTCCATACGCAGCTTGGCGGCTGCCTCGTCCATCAGGTCGATGGCTTTGTCGGGCAGGAAACGCTCGCTGATGTAACGCTCCGACAGCTGTACGGCGGCGATGCAGGCATCGTCCTGGATACGTACCTTGTGGTGGTTCTCGTAACGTTCCTTCAGGCCACGCAGGATACTGATGGCCGACAGCTCGTCGGGCTCATCCACCATGACCGTCTGGAACCTGCGCTCCAGCGCCTTGTCCTTCTCAAAGTACTTCTGGTACTCGTTCAGCGTGGTGGCACCGATGCTGCGCAGCTCGCCACGTGCCAGTGCAGGCTTCAGGATGTTGGCGGCGTCCATAGCCCCCTCACCGCCGCCGGCACCCACCAGCGTGTGAATCTCGTCGATGAAGAGGATGATGCGTCCCTCGCTCTTTGTCACCTCGTTGATGACACTCTTCAGGCGCTCCTCAAACTCACCCTTGTACTTCGCACCGGCTACCAGCGCACCCATGTCGAGCGAGAAGAGCTGCTTGTCCTTTAGGTTCTCGGGCACGTCGCCGCGCATGATGCGCTGTGCCAGACCCTCCACAATGGCCGTCTTACCTGTACCCGGCTCACCAATCAGTATCGGGTTGTTCTTCGTACGGCGCGAGAGAATCTGCAGCACGCGGCGAATCTCGTCGTCACGACCGATGACGGGGTCCAGCTTGCCCTGCCGGGCCATGTCCACCAGGTTCTTGGCGTACTTGTCCAGCGACTGGTAGTTCTCGTCACCGCTCTGGCTTTGCACCTTCTGGCCCTGTCGCAGTTCCTGGATGGCTGCCAGCGTATCCTTTTCCGTGCAGCCCGCGTCCTTCAGTATGCGGCTGGCGGTGGAGTTCACGCTGAGCAGAGCCAGCAGCAACGGCTCAATGCTGACGAACTCGTCGCCCAGTTTCTTCGAGATGTCCTCTGCCTTCAGCAGTACCGAGTTCGTGTCGCCCGACAAGTACGGCTGTCCGCCCTGCACACGCGGCAGGTGTTGCAGCTCCTGGTCGAGCAACATGCTGATCTGTTGGCCGTTGACGCCCAGTTTCTGGAAGATGAAGTTCGTCACGTCCTTGCCCTTCTCTATGATGCCCTTCAGCAGATGCACCGGTTCAATGGTCTGCTGCTGGGCGCGTTGCGCAGTGTTCACCGCCTCCTGGACGGCTTCCTGCGCCTTGATGGTAAACTTTTCTAATGTCATGATGTTCTCCTTTCTTATTATTATATTTTTTACTTTTTACCTTTTTACTTTTTTACCCTTTTACCTTTCCTCTAACAATACTTGTGCCCAGCATGTTGTATGCGCCAAATTGTCGGTTTTTCCTGTCAGAATGACACCCCTCGTTTGTGCAATAAAACGGCGTTTTCTGCGTTATTCTGATAGTACGATGAGTCATGTTCAGACATACGGCATAGTGGGAATCAGCGCGTTGCTGCATTTCCTCGTTGACGGGTTGTGCGTCTGCTGCCTGTACCTCATGGTATGTCCTTTCGACGCATCCCAGTTTGTCGGTTATTTCATCCTCTACAACGTGCTGGCCTTCCTGACGCAGCCCCTGACGGGCTATATGGTCGATAGGCTGAGGCACAAGCACTGGGTGCTGCTGGCCTCCGTTCTCCTGCTCACGCTGGCAACCATGATTACCATTGTTCTCGGTCTTAGTAGTAATTTCTCCCCTCCATTCAGGGAGGGGTTGGGGGAGGGTCTTCTTCTTCCATTCAGGGAGGGACTGGGGGCTGGCCTCCTATCCGTCCTTCTCGGCTTGGGTAATAGCCTGTTCCATGTGTGGGGCGGTCAACAGGTTGCCGTCCACACGGGTAATGACATCCGTTCGCTGGGCGTTTTTGTTTCTACAGGAGCCTTCGGCCTTGCCGTGGGTGCCGTGTTCTTCTCGTGGTGGCTGCTCTTTGGCTTTCTGCTGGCGATATGCCTTTTGGCAATCGTGGCAGTACGGACTCTCCCCCATAGGGAGGGGAGTGGATACACTCAAGGCACGGTTGTCGGGAATCGTCCCGTTTCTTCCCTTCTTCACAGTGAGGGGCTGGGGGTGGGACTTCTCCTCCTCATCATATCCGTTGTAGCCTTGCGCTCCTGGCTCTGCGAGGACCTCACATCCGACATCACAAGGACGCAGACGATGGTCCTGCTGCTAGGCTTCACGGCTATGCTCGGCAAGGCGGCGGGTGGTTTCCTGTGTAAGTGGCTGGGTCTCGTCTGGGCCGTCCTCCTGATGGTCGTCGCTACTGCCGTCAGCTATTTTTTACCTTCTTACCTTTTTACCTTTTTGCCTTTATTCTTCGTCAACTGCACCATGCCCGTAACGCTCTGGCTGGCCAATCTCCTGTTACCTCGGCGCGAAGGACTGGCCTTCGGTCTGCTGGCTGCCGCCCTGATGCCGTGCTACCTGCTGACCGACTTTGCTCTGGGTGCCTATGCCGTTCCACTTGTCGGCACAATCGTCATCGAACTGGGCGTACTGTACTTCCTTCGCGAACGCAGGTCGCGTGTGCTGTGGGCCTCCGTCGTCATCAACGTCCTCACGAATCTGCCCCTGAACCTGCTGATCCGTCACGGCTGGCTCGGCGATCTGCCGTCCTTGCTCATCGCTGAAGCTGTCATCGTGGTCGTCGAGTCGCTCTGCTACCTCTGCTTAGTCCGACGGTGGCGTCAGGCCTTTATCTATGGCCTGCTTTGTAATGCCGTCAGCTTTCTTGTCGGCTTGCTGTTCCAGTTTCTGTATATGATTATTTATTAACAACTTAAAATAATTTGTCTTATGATGTTACAACATTTATTATTGGACATTGCTCCTTATCCTCGTGAGCGAATCATCAGGTACGACACTGTGCGTGCCGTCTATCCCCCTGTCGCCAAGCCTGACACCACCGACACAGCAGCCGCCCAGGATTTCGTGGCAGGCGTCGCAACAGGTGGTGACGACATGACCATGCTCTTCGTCGGCATTGGTGTAGTGCTCTTTGCTTTGGCGCTCTGCCTCTGGTTTGCCATGTCCTACCGTCGCTCGTTGAATGTAAGAGCAAAGTAAGTACCTAACATAAGAAGCCCTGCATAAACCATGCAGGGCTTCTTATATTGTGGGGTATTTCAAAAACTACATCGTCACCTCCACGGTGTGCTTGCCAGCGGAGTAGGGGATGGTGTTGCCCTCAATGGGCTGACCATCGACCACTACCTGCTTGACGCCCTTCTGGGAACCGTTGGGGTGGATGGTGATAGTATATTCGGCATCGCGGAAACGACGCTGAATGGTGTAATCCTTGGCCGTCTCGGGCAGGCACGGGTCAATCTGCAGACCATCGTACTGCGGCTTGATGCCGAGGATGTACTGGCTGACGGTCAGCCACATCCAGGCAGCGGTACCCGTCAGCCAGGAGTTCTTGCCCTCGCCGGGACGGAAGGCGTCCTTGCCGGCTACCATTTGGCAGTTGACGTAGGGCTCCACCTTATGTAGCGTCTGGTACTTCTCCTCAACGTATGAGGGCAGTATCTTGGCGTAGTGGCTCCAGGCGTCATTGCCGCGTCCGGCCAGCGTCTCGCCGATGATGACCCACGGGTTGTTGTG
>Ga0310690_10010630_pt1 | contig 11433 bp, 10 predicted proteins | sample AusTroGonzalo_MG_2_FD_207661 | JGI IMG/M metagenome (GOLD analysis project Ga0310690, IMG submission 207661) | Bovine rumen microbial communities from tropical cattle in Woodstock, Queensland, Australia - Gonzalo_04 (v2) (version 2) | ecosystem: Host-associated > Mammals > Digestive system >...
ATACAAGCAATCCCCTTTACACTTATTTAAAGGTAAAAGTAAAAAGGTAAAAAAGTAAAGGTATGAAAAGATTTGTTTTTCAGGTGCTGGCGCTGGTGGGCGTTGTGAATGTGAATGCGCAAAACGATGGTTTGGACTCACTGCTGTCGCTTGAGTTGCAGGATGTGCAGGTGGTGTCGACACGAGCATCGAAAAAGACGCCTATGGCTTATACAAATATGGATAAAGAGGCATTGAGGGCTGTGAATTTCGGTCAGGATGTGCCTTATCTGCTGTCGCTCACGCCGAGCATAACGATGACTTCGGATGCAGGTAACGGCATCGGCTACACATCACTTCGCGTGCGTGGTACAGACCCTTCTCGCATCAATATTACGGCTAATGGCATTCCGATGAATGATGCTGAGAGTGCCCAGCTCTATTGGGTGAATATGGGTGACTTTGCCTCGTCTGTACAGTCTATGCAGATACAGCGTGGCGTGGGAACGTCGACCAACGGTGCAGGTGCCTTCGGTGCTACGCTGAACATGCAGACGGAGAATATCGGTGTGGAGCCCTATCTCGGCCTCGACTTCTCAGGTGGCTCTTATTACTCACATAAGGAAACGCTGCGCTTCGGTACGGGTCTGCTCAGTGGGCATTGGGGTATACAGGGACGCTTGTCGAACATCGGATCAAAAGGCTATCTGGACCGTGCTTCCACGAAATTGAATTCTTATTTCATACAGGCAGGCTACTTCTCTGACAATACGGTGGTGAAGCTGATCACCTGGAACGGTATTGAGGAAACCTACCACGCCTGGAACTATACGTCGAAATACGAGCAGAGCCTGTATGGACGTACTTATAACTCCTGCGGTGAGTACTACGATGCGCAAGGCAACGTACGCTATTACGACGGACAGACCGACAACTACCATCAGCAGAACTACCAACTGATATGGAACCAGCGGCTGAACCGCGAGCTGAACCTCAATACGGCACTGCACTACACGAAGGGCAGCGGCTACTATGAGGAGTACAAGCGCAAACGGACACTTTTTGAGTATGACCTCGATCCGGAGATGACCTGGGCCCAGAGCGACCTGGTGCGCCAGAAGAAGATGGACAACGACTTCTACGGCGCAGTGGCCTCGCTGAACTATAACAACCACGAGAACCTGCAGGCTACACTCGGCGGCGGCTGGAACAAGTATGACGGCGACCATTTCGGACTCGTCAAGTGGGTGAAGATGCCTATCAGCGAACTGATGCCGGACCACCCCTATTACGATGAGAATGCCAAGAAGACCGACTTCAACGTTTATAGCAAACTGATGTACGACTTCCTGCCAGGGTTGAATGCGTATGTCGATATGCAGTACCGCCACGTTGGCATAAAGATGGTTGGCCCCACCGACGAAATTGACTGGGACACCAACAAGCGCATCGTCTACGACATGAAAGAATCGTTCGATTTCTTTAACCCCAAGGCCGGACTGAATTACGATATCACGCCCAACCATAAGGCCTTTGTCTCTTATGCCATAGCTCATAAAGAGCCTACGCGTAATAATTATCAGGACAATATGAACGCCGAACTGCCCATGCCGAAGTCTGAGCGGCTGAGCGACCTGGAGGTGGGCTATAAGTATCAGAGCCCGACATTCTCGGCCGGTGCTAACTTCTACTGGATGGACTATAAAGACCAGTTTGTGCTGACGGGCGAGATTAACATGATAGGTGAGGCTATTACCCGCAACCTCGACAAGAGCTACCGCCTCGGTGTAGAACTGGAAGCAGCATGGAAACCTGTCGACTGGTTCCGCTGGGATGCTAATGCCACATGGTCAAAGAACCGTGTGAAAAACATCACCGTACAGCTGACCGACGGGAGTGTAGCCGATCTCGGTGACCAGCCACTGGCCTTCTCGCCTGAATGGATAGCCAACAACGTCTTCAGCTTCAACTATCAAGGCTTCAGCGCCAGCATCCAGAGCCAGTATATCAGCAAGCAGTATTTGACAAACACGGGTTTCGAAAGCTATCAGACGCTCGATGACAACGGTAAACCTGTAGATGTCGGTATGATGCTCGATGGGCACTTCAATACCAACGTCGATCTGAGCTATACCTTCGGTTTGAAGCAGCTGGGGGTGAAGGATGTTACACTGGGCGTGACCCTCTATAACATCTTCTCGGCCAAGTATGATAACAACGGATGGGCTGCACCTGCTTTCGACAAGCAGAACGGTCAGATTGTGGCTACCGGATGGGATACCAGCGACCAGTATGAGGCAGGCTTCGCTCCATCAGCTCCATTTAATATGATGGCGCATTTGTCGGTGAATTTTTAGTTTAGAGTTTATAGTTTATAATTTATAGTTTACAGTTTACGGTTTACAGTTTACAGATGATTACTTTTCTGGCGGAACATGGGTTAGATATATTTACCACGGTACTGGGCCTGATTTACATCTGGCTCGAGTATCGTGCTCATGTGGCCCTGTGGGTCATAGGCATCATTATGCCGGCACTCGATATCATCCTTTATTGGCAGCATGGACTCTATGGTGATGCGGGCATGGCGTGTTATTATACCTTGGCGGCTCTTTATGGTCTCTATGTGTGGAAGTTCAAGAAGACCAGGAAACTGAAGCAGGCGCTCCCCATCATTCACATGCCCAGACGACAATATTTGCCAGCTACGGTGTGTTTCTTCGTGGCATGGGTTGTCGTTTACTATATTCTCATTACGTGGACCAATTCCACCGTGCCTGTGCTCGACTCGTTTACCAATGCGCTGTCGTTTGTCGGCTTGTGGGCACTGGCCCGCAAATATCTGGAGCAGTGGTTGTTCTGGATAGTGGTCGATGTCGTGTGCTGTATGCTCTATATCCAGAAAGGTATTCCTTTCAAGGCAGGACTTTACGGCCTGTATGTCCTTATCGCTATTGCCGGCTATTTCAAGTGGAAGAAGATGACCAAAATCACCAAGTATGACCGGGTTTGATGCTGTTATTCTGGCCAATGGACTGTTTCCTACAGCCGAAGAGCCATTGCGGTTGTTGCGCGAGGCCCGTTACGTGGTCTGCTGCGATGGAGCTGCCTGCCATTGGTCGCAGTGCGATGCTATCGTGGGTGATGGCGATTCCGTGCCTGAAGAACTGAGAAATCGTCTGATACAGATTGACGAGCAGGAGGATAATGACCTGACGAAGGCCACGCGCTATTGCTTGTCGAAGGGCATGAGGCGGATTGTCTATCTGGGTACAACGGGTAGACGTGAGGACCACACCTTAGGAAACATCTCGCTGATGGTGCGCTATGCACGGGAGATGGGTGTGGAGCCATTGATGGCAACTGATGAAGGCTGGTTTGTCGTATCAAAAGGCGAGGCATCGTTTGAGTCTTTCACTGGACAGCAGGTCAGCATCTTTAATGTTGACTGCAGGCAGTTGTCGTCAGAGGGGCTTAAATGGGCGTCTTATCCTTATAATCAACTATGGCAGGGAACACTCAATGAGGCTCTCGGCTCTGCCTTTACACTCAAAGGCGACAGCTATTATCTTGTTTATCGCACCTACCTTCCAAAATAAGAGAGGCATCCTATTGCTTTCTTGCTTTGGATAATATGACAGAAGCAGCCATTGACAGCACCAACACCCCAAAGATGATCAGGAGCGACATCCAAGTGGGAACTTCACAGATTCCGAACACGTCGAGCAACATCTTCACACCCACAAAACTGAGGATGATGCCAAGACCGTATTTGAGATAGGTGAAATATTGGGCGATGGCTGCGAGAGCGAAATAGAGGGCGCGCAGTCCAAGAATGGCGAAAATATTCGATGTGAGCACGATAAACGGATCGCGGCTCACGGAGAACACTGCGGGAATGGAGTCTACTGCGAAGGCTACATCGGTGGTCTCGATCACCAATAGGGCGATGAAGAGCGGAGTCGCTAGGCGTTTGCCGCCTTCGATGATAAAGAACTTGTCCTCATGCATCTGATTCGTCACAGGGAAGAACTTCTTGAACAGTTTGACGAAGATATTCTTCGAGGGATCCACGCTCTCATTGTCTTTGTGGCTGAACATCTTGATGCCCGTATAGATAAGGAAAACGCCAAAAAGACCAAGTACCCATTCAAAGCGTTGCACCATCGCCGCTCCGGCAAAGATAAAGATGCTTCTAAGGATCAGGGCTCCAAAGATACCCCAGAACAATACCTCGTGCTGGTATTTCCTTTGGACACCGAAGAACGAGAAAAGCATGAGGAACACAAAGAGATTATCCATCGACAGCGATTTTTCGATGAGGTAACCTGCTAAGAACTCCATCGCTTTGTTTTCGTTTTCATAGAAATAAATGCCTGCACAGAAGATGAGAGAGACACCGATCCACACGAACGTCATCTGAATGGCTTCTTTGATGCTCACCTCATGCTGTCCCTTCCGGCCAAACAACTTCAGGTCGGCATAGAGCATGACGATGACGAGTGCATAAAACAAAATCCAAGCCCACATGGGCATACTGATTACTTCCATAACGGCTGCAAAGGTACAAAAAAATAGTGAGCGGTAGCAAATTTTTCACTTTTCACTATTCACTTTTACCTTTTTTTATTATCTTTGCAGCGTTAAACTTAAGGATTATGAGAAACAAACAGTTCTGGAATGAAGCGCCGTTGCTACGTTTGGCCGTCTGCCTGATGGCGGGAATCGTTGTTGGCGATAGGATTGCTGTGGGCTGGTGGCTGATGCTATTATTCGTGATGATGGTGGTAATCGCGCTATTATTGTGGAAACATGAACATTGGCAGTCGGTGGTTATTGCGCTTTGTTTTGTTGTACTCGGCTGGATGCTGATGGAGCGGCATAAGGCATCGCAAGTCGTGATCTGGCCTGAGGGCGAGGTGAGTTATGAAGCGTTGGTCGTGTCTGAGCCTGTTGAGAAGCCAAAGACAATGGCGGTGGATGTGTTGTTGGTTCAGAGTGGTCGCAAATTGAAATGCTATCTATATAAGGACAATCGGAGCGGAGCATTGCGAATCGGTGACGGTCTGAAGATCCAATCTCGCATAGAGGCGAACAGTGATTGGCGAAGGGGTTCGTTCGACTATCGGCGCTATCTTGAGATTCATGGGTTTACAGGTCGTACGTTTGTAGCCAGCTGGAAATGGCAGAAGGCAAAGGTGTCATTGTCACAGTTATCGAGGTTGGAGCGGATGAGGCTCAGATTCTTGAAATATCGCAGCCAACTTCTCGCTCGCCTTCACTCCACAGCGGCAGCAGATTTTTCACTTTTCACTATTCACTTTTCCCTCTCCGATGCCTATGCCGTTGTAGCTGCGATGGCACTGGGCGACAAGTCGGCTTTGACGCAGGATCTGAGGGATGTCTATTCCGTAACGGGAGCCTCGCATGTCTTGGCGCTTAGTGGTCTGCACCTTGGCATCATCTATATACTCTTGTCGCTGTTCATCTTCAGACGACGTTGGCAGGTATTGTCGCAGGTCATTGTCATACTAAGTATCTGGGCATTTGTGTTTCTTGTGGGTATGTCAACGAGTGTGATGCGCTCTGCGGTGATGCTGAGTGTTTATGCTCTTTTATCACTGGGCCATCGCGACAGGATGTCTGTTAATACACTCGCGTTCACGGCTATCGTCATGCTGATGATCAGTCCGATGTCGCTCTTTGATGTCGGTTTTCAGATGTCATATATGGCCGTTTTTTCGATTCTGTTGTTTGTCCCTTTGATGGAGAGTGCCTTCACAGCTGAATACCTAATGTCGCATCGACTTGTAAGATGGCTTTGGGGCATGGTGGCAGTGTCGTTTTCTGCTCAGATTGGAACGGCTCCTTTGATTGCCTATTATTTCGGACGCTTCTCCTGCTATTTCCTTCTGACGAACTTCGTCGTGATACCAGCAGCCATGCTGATACTTTATCTTTCGTTGGTGACGCTCCTGGTGCCTTCGCTCGCGTACATATTATTTAATTTTGTCGCTGCGCTGAATCATCTATTAGCAAAGATGGCCATGATACCAGGTGCCAGCATCGATGACCTACACCCTACAAAAATACAAACCACGATGATTTATGTGATCATCGTGGCTGTATATCTGTTGGCGGTGAAAGTTACAAGTATCCGAGCCAGCGCAAAATATCGTTGAGGTTCGCCACCACCATCAGGAGAATCAGGATGCCGAAACCTACATATTCGGCACGGATCATGAATGTCTCTGAGGGCTTACGACGAGTAATCATCTCGTAGATCAGGAACAGCACATGACCACCGTCTAGAGCAGGGATGGGCAGGATGTTCATGAAAGCAAGTATGATGGACAGGAAGGCGGTCATCTTCCAGAAGAGATACCAGTCCCACATTGGCGGGAATAGGCTTCCGATAGCGCCGAAACCACCTAACGACTTAGCACCGTCGGCTGTGAAGACATATTTCATATCGCCCACGTAGCCCGCCAACACGTTCCATCCGTACTTGATGCCGGCGGGGATGCTCTCGAAGAAACCGTATTCACGGGTGTAAGGCTGATAGATGCCCGCAATGGTCTTGACAAAGAAACCAACCTTGAGGTCTGGTGTCAAAGTGATTGTAGCGGTATCAGATACCATTGCGGCTTCGGCTGTCTGTTCACCCGCTGCTGATTTAACGAGGCCTTCGTGCTCAATGACAATCGTAGCTGTGCGAATCTTCAGACTGTCCGCCTGACTCTTGGCAGCAGTCATCATATCTTCGAGTACGCCAATCTGCTCAGTAAATGCGTTGTAGGAATCAACGGGCTTGCCATTCAAGGCAATGATCTTGTCACCCTTCTGTAGACCAATCTCCGATGCGGGAGAGTTGTCCATCACACTGTCAATCACAGCTGGTATTAATGGGCGTACAAACGAAGGTTCAGCCTTCAACATGTTCAGCAGATTGAGGTCGCCAGGCAGATCGAGGCTCATCTGTTTGCCATTGCGAATGAGGTCTACACGCTTAGCCTCAGAGAGGTCGCGGTAGAGGTCGGCGGAAAAGTCCTTGAACTCGCCCTTGTCGGTACCCACGAGGATATCACCGTCCTTAAAACCGAGGGCCTTGGCCTCTGTGTTGAACTTCATACCTAAGGTCATGTCCTTGACGGGGATATACGTATCACCCCAATGGAAGAGGATCATGGCGTAGATGAACAAGGCGAGGAGGAAATTGACAAGCACACCGCCAATCATGATCAGCAGACGCTGCCAGGCGGGTTTCGCACGGAACTCCCAAGGCTGTTCGGGTTGTTTCATCTGCTCGGTATCAAAACTCTCGTCAATCATACCGGCTATTTTACAGTATCCGCCTAAAGGGAGCCAGCCTACGCCGTATTGTGTGTCGCTGTTCTTGGGTTTGAATTTGAACAGACTACCGTCCCATTTCCAGATGCTGGGGTCAAAGAAGAGGTAGAACTTATCTACGCGAACGCCAAAAAGTTTGGCGAAGAAGAAGTGGCCGCCCTCGTGGAGCAGCACCAGCAGGCCAATGGCCAGCATAAATTGTAACAGTCTTATCAGAAAAATCTCCATAATCTATTTTTTCCTTTTAGAAACGAATGTGAATAATATGAATAATTCTGTTCACGAATAAGAACGAATAATTATTTTAATTCGTGGATTAATTATCCACATTATTCATATTCGTTTCTTAACTATATTTATATTTGTTTCTTGACTATTATTTGTTCATTAGTTCTGTGGCGATGCGGCGCGCTTCAGCGTCGGTCGCAATGTAGGTGTCGTAAGAAGGATTCTTGTCGAAGGTAGCACGCTGCATGGTCTCGGCGATGATGTCGCCCATCTCGAGGAAACCGCACTTGTCTTCAAGGAATCCACGATTCACGATCTCATTGGCTGCATTCACGATACAAGGCAAATTGCCGCCCTTATCAATGGCTTCAAAAGCGAGTGCCAAGCAACGGAATTTCTTCAGGTCGGGCTCGAAGAACTCCAGATGCTGGGCCTTAAACAGATCGAGACGCTCGCCACTCAGATGCAGACGCTGCGGGAATGAGAAAGCATACTGTATCGGTAATCGCATGTCAGGCACACCGAGTTGAGCCTTCACTGAGCCATCCTGAAACTGCACGGCACTATGTACAATCGATTGCGGATGCACTAATACCTGTATCTGTTTGGCATCTACCCCAAAGAGCCATTTGGCCTCGATGACCTCGAAACCCTTGTTCATCATCGAGGCTGAGTCGATGGTGATTTTCGCACCCATGTCCCATGTCGGGTGGCGTAAGGCATCAGCTTTTGTCATATGGGCGATTTCTTCCATCGTCTTCAGACGGAAAGGACCGCCTGAGGCTGTCAGCAGAATCTTTTCTATCGGGTTCTGATCCTCGCCTACCAGGCTCTGGAAGATAGCAGAGTGCTCACTGTCGACCGGTAGGATAGGCGTATGGTACTGCTGAGCCAGCTGCAGTATTAATTCGCCTGCCACCACCAGCGTTTCTTTATTAGCCAGGCAGATGGTCTTGCCGGCCTTGATGGCGTGGATGGTGGGGTTAAGACCTGCAAAGCCAACCATCGCGGTGAGCACCATGTGGATTGGACCTGCTTCCACGATTTCGTTGAGTGCTTGGACGCCAGCATATACTTTAATGTCAGGCATATCGCTCATCAGCGCTTTCAACTCGTCGTAACGCTGTTCATTGGCAATGACAATGGCTGCAGGCTTGAATTTGTGGGCCTGTTCAGCCAGAAGCTCTATTTTATTATTTGCGGTCAGACAGTAAACCTCATACAGGTCACTGTGCTCCTCGATAACCTCTAGAGCCTGTGTTCCTATCGACCCCGTTGAGCCGAGTATGGCGATTTGTCTTTTCTCTTTCATTGTTTCCTTTTCACAATTTGGCTGCAAAAGTACAAATAATTCTCGACATAGCCTTCATTAGCACCTTAAAAGATACTAAAAACCATGTAGCATAATGAAACGCAGGCGCTTAGAGTTCGAGTAATCCGGCAGGCAAATGCATGGTGATGGTGCGAGCCTGCTGGTCGATTGCAGTGATGAGATCCTCGGAGGCGGGGATAAGACGGCCATCTTCAAGACAGAAAAGGATGTTGAGGGTAGAATCGTCAACAGAGTCAATACGGCCTATTTGGTTTCCGCTTTCTGCTTCGATGATGTCGAAGCCCACAATGGCTGCCCAAGAGATGCTGTCCTGATCACTATCAGCAAGGGCGCGAGGGAAGAATACCTCACAGCCTGTCAGTTCGCGGGCACGTTCCTGAGTGTCAATGTCCTCGAACTTCACAATGGCATTGGCATCGCTTCGAAAACGGTATTCTTCAATAAAGAAAGGTACGAAAATGCCATCAACTTTAAGAATCAGGTAGTCGGCATCAACGCGGTCGAACACATCGTCATCGAAGAGAAAACTGACTTCTCCTTTCACGCCATGGGTTTTACCCAGCTTGCCTATCTGATAAACTTCTTCGTCTCGAATCATATTTCTTACCTCTCACCTCTCTCCTCTTGTTATTCTTGCGCCGAGAGCGTTGAGGCGGTCCTCGATATGCTCGTAGCCACGGTCTATCTGTTCGATGTTGTCGATGCGGCTCGTGCCCTTGGCACTCATGGCGGCTATCAGCAAGGCGATACCCGCACGGATATCGGGGCTCGACATGCGACCACCTCGAAGCGTGATCTTACGGTCGTGACCTACGACGACGGCACGGTGCGGGTCGCAGAGAATAATCTGCGCACCCATATCGATGAGTTTGTCGACAAAGAACAAGCGACTCTCAAACATCTTCTGGTGGAATAGCACGGAGCCACGGGCCTGAGTAGCCACCACAATCAACACAGAAAGAAGGTCGGGTGTTAATCCTGGCCAAGGGGCGTCGGCGAGGGTCATGATAGTACCGTCAATAAATGACTGTATCTCGTAGTGACGTTGGCGAGGGATAATGAGGTCATCCCCGTCTACTTTGATTTTCACACCGAGGCGACGGAATGCATCAGGAATGATACCGAGGTTACTGACAGAGACATTCTTGATACGCACACCATCGCCGCACATGGCAGCCATGCCGATAAACGAACCCACCTCAATCATATCGGGGAGAATCGTATGCTCAGCACCATGCAGTCCTTTCACGCCGACAATCGTCAGCAGATTGGAACCGATGCCGCTAATGTTAGCTCCCATCTGGTTCAGTAAATGACAGAGCTGCTGTAGATAGGGCTCACAAGCAGCATTATAGATAGTGGTTGTGCCTTTGGCGAAAACGGCAGCCATGATGATGTTGGCGGTACCTGTTACGGAGGCTTCATCGAGCAGCATGTAGGTGCCTTTGAGTTGCCGGGCTGCAATCTCATAGACGTTCCGGCCCTCGACACGATTGAATTTTGCACCTAATTTCTCAAATCCCAGGAAATGAGTGTCGAGTCGGCGACGACCTATTTTGTCACCACCGGGCTGGGTGATGATAGCTTTACCCATCCTTGACAATAACGGACCAATCATCAGAACGCTTCCACGAAGCTCTGCACACTTTTTTACGAACTCGTCACTTTCCAGATAGTCGAGATTCAGAGTGTCTGCTTGAAAAGCGTAGCTACCTGTGTCTTTTTTTGATACTTTCACACCGATGTCTCGGAGTAGTTGTATCAGGTTGTTGACATCGCGGATGTCAGGGATGTTATGGATGGTTACTTCCTCGTTTGTCAGCAGGGTGGCACAGACTACTTGGAGTGCTTCGTTCTTGGCACCCTGCGGTGTAATCTCGCCACTCAGGGGATGGCCGCCCTCAATGATAAATGATGCCATAGGCTGGTCGTTTTATTTCTTCTTCTTGCCAGATTGCTTGCCTTCGTTGGGGTTGATCTTCTCAAACTTAAAAGTGTTCAAATCAAGTTGGATTTTACCGTCGGTGTAGCGTGCCAGATCGTCAGCGACGCGTTCGTCTTCTACAGAACCGTGTCCCCACAATACAAGGTCGCGCTTCATCTGATTGGCAGTCTTTTTTACCAGAGCATCGCGCTCTTCTCCTTCAGGCATGGTTTTCAAGAGGTCGAGTAATTCCTCTACCAGGTGGCCGTAATGGCGCAGTTTGATATGTCCATCAGGCAGTGGCAGCGGATCGGGTTTGGAGAGGATCTTGTCGGCTTCTGATACATCGTAGGGCCAGTCAATATCCAATTCCCGATGGCTCATTAGATAGAGATGGTTCCATAAAGTCTGCTCATAGTCAGCATTGTCCATCAACTGGGGATTCTTGTTCTCCATCTGTCGGATAATGGCCATCGCGCATTTCAAACGTTCTTCCTTGGTGGGCAGTTCACAGGCGTATTCCACCATCTTCTGTATCTCACGCCCGTATTCCGACAAGATGAGCTTCGAGCGCTGCGTGTTGTAGTCTAATCCTTTGATATCCATATTCTTTTTTGTT
>Ga0310690_10010632_pt1 | contig 11431 bp, 9 predicted proteins | sample AusTroGonzalo_MG_2_FD_207661 | JGI IMG/M metagenome (GOLD analysis project Ga0310690, IMG submission 207661) | Bovine rumen microbial communities from tropical cattle in Woodstock, Queensland, Australia - Gonzalo_04 (v2) (version 2) | ecosystem: Host-associated > Mammals > Digestive system >...
CGAATCATACATCAACACCTGAACCATCTGCAACGTTTTCGACGGATATTAGTTCCACTTTTCGCTCTTATATAACCGCTCTCCGCTCAAAGCCATTTATGCTGTTAGCTGGAATAAGTGGCACGGGCAAGAGCCGCATCGTGAGGAAACTGGCACAAGCAACCACGACACAGAAATACGACAAAGACGAAGACCGATGGAAGGATAATCATCCTGAGAACTTCGAGTTGATTCAAGTGAAACCCAATTGGCATAACTCGATGGATGTGGTGGGCTTCTATTCCAATATCTCGAAGAAGTACGAGTTTACGCCTTTCGTAGAGTTTATCGTGAAAGCCTGGCAACATCAAGACACTCCGTACTTCCTTTGCTTGGATGAGATGAACCTTGCTCCTGTAGAAGAGTACTTCGCAGAATTCCTTAGTGCCATTGAGTCACGCTCTACAGACGAGAATGGTGATTACATAACAGACCCCATCATCAAGCCGTTCAAAAAGTTTGGCAAGGATGTTTGCGAGGCTATGCTGAAACATCTTCTCGGCGAAGCCCATCATACAGAATCCAATCCATTGGCCGTACAACTCTCGGAGAAAGGTCTTACTTTGCCTCCGAACTTGATGGTAATGGGTACGGTGAATATGGACGAGACCACTTTCTCGTTCTCACGCAAGGTACTGGACAGGGCTATGTCGGTGGAGATGAACGAGGTGGATTACGACAAGTTCCTTTCGGGCGAAAGTGAGCAGTTCCCCTTACTGACTGATATGAACGATTTGCTGGTGAACCGTCCGCAGCAGGCAGCAGAGGTGAAAGAGGAAATAGAATCGGACAAGGTGATTGCCTACCTGAAGGAAGTGAACACATTGATGGAGGGAACGCCCTTCAAACTCGGTTATCGTGCTGCAAACGAGGCGATGCTTTATGTCGCAGCCTGCAAGAAGTTTGCAGGGAGCGACTATGCTTTGGCAAAAGCATTGGACGAGTTTACCCTGATGAAGATTCTTTCTCGCATCGAGGGGGACGACAGCCGGTTAGGTATTGCCGACGACGACCCGCGCATTGCCAAACTTGGCATAGAGACAAGCGAACAACACACAAGCATACTGACTTGCCTGATGGCAATCGTCCGAAAACACATCGGAGCTTCCAGCGAGACGGAAAAGAAGATTGAGCAAATGTGCAGTACGCTTGAACGCGAGCATTTTGTCTCTTATTGGGCATAAATGGCAGCGAAGAGAGACATATTCAACTTCGAGATTCGGAACGACGATGTCCGAATGCGTTTCTCGTGCGACAAGACCATCGACCGCATACGAAAGGCGATGGAAAACCTGTCTGTGGAACAAGGCGACGAGAAGCTGACGGCTGAATTTGTCACCCCACAAGCGGATGCCTGCTTTATCTTCAACGGCGACGAGAGCGAGAGCAAGCGACTGATGCACGAGGCTCTTTTCTTCGAGAACACACAATATCCTGTGCTTATTCAAGGAGAGAAGGGTGTGAGCGATATGTCGCTGATGTTCTCCAACGTAGCGAAAGACGCACAATTGAGCAGCGACGGGAACCTGCTGTTCGGAGCCGTAGGGTTCGGCAATCAGGTAGGGAAAACAGACATCTGTCTCAACTACAAGAAAGACGGAAGGCCGGAGAGCCTGCGGTTCACTACCGAGGTGCTGAGCTACAAGATGGACTACCGTACCGACATGAAGTGGATTATCCGCGACATAGAGCAAGAATACAGTATGCTGTCGTTTGCCTTCATGCGCGAGACCTACATCAACTTCCGTACCCGCAGCGGCGAATCGTCCGACCTGATTTGGTGGCAGATATTCCAAACGTGCTTCAACGACATTACTAAAGCCTGCCGACAAATCATCAACTCACCCAAACGGAAGCTCCACGACAGGGTGAGCTATGAACGCCAGGAGAGGCTGAGATGGGTGGAGCGCGAACTGGAGGATGAGTACCATGAGTTCAAAGACGACCCGCATCATCTCTACCGCACACATGAACTCTGTCACACCAACGACACCGTAGAGAACCGTTTCCTGAAATTTGTGATGGGGCAAACGCTTCAACGCTTCAACATCGTGAGCCAACACATCAGGAATGCCGTTGCCAAATCCAGGATAATGGAAAGCAGGCTTGACGAGATGGGAGAGGAACTGCAACGGCTGGTGAGCCATCCCTTCTTCCGCAACATCGGCGTATTCAAAGGATTCTCTCAGGATTCGTTAGTGATGAAGAAATCCATTAACTACCGAACCATCTACCAGAAATGGATTGAGTTACTTTGCGGATATGAACTGGAGGAAGGTGTCAACAAACTGGAGACAAAGGACATCGCCATGTTGTATGAAATCTGGTGTTTCCTAAAGGTGAAGAACATCGTTTCCGACCTGTTGGGTGACAAGGCTGTTCCCCAATACAAGGGCAAGAAGATGACGCCGCAGTTTATCCGCGATTTGAACTGGGGCACGCATTCGGAGGTTACCTTCCTGCGGACGGAGGATAACGTGGAACTGGCTTCGGTGATGTATAATGCTCCTGTGAAAGAGGATGAGGGCAAAGTATCTTCAGCCATAAAGGGGACAAGGACATTTACCACGCAACAGCGTCCTGATATTGTGCTGCGCTTGACGAAACGGCAGGAGGGAATTCAATATACCTTCCTCTTCGATGCGAAATACCGCATCAGCGATTCTCATCCCGACGATATGGACATCCCACCAAGCGATGCCATTGACCAGATGCATCGCTATCGTGATGCTATCTATTATATCGAACCAGCCAACCAAAAGCCCAAGCGTGAAGTGATAGGCGGATATGTCCTTTTCCCAGGGAACTATACGCGGGAGGCGTTTGAGAAGTCGCATTACTATGAATCCATCAAAGCTATAGGCATCGGCGCATTCCCTTTGAAGCCATCGGAAGGGATTATCGTTGACCCCAACAGTAGCGAGCAGGCATTACGCGAACAGATAGCGGAATGGCTGAAGCGAAGCCGAATGAAAACCTATCTGTATAAGAATGTGGCTCCTCAGCATGGATTGGAATATCAAGACCCGGACGATGTCGTTCTTGTCAACTTCGCAAAGAAGGACAAACTGGCAAAGATGAAAGAGCTAGGTCTGTGCTATCTGCGAACAGGCGAAGATTCGGGAGCGATTGTCTTGGAGCCAAGAGCCTTGAATGCAAAGTATGTGATGTTGCATAATGGCACATCAGGTACATTATATAAATTAAAAGGTGCAGGGCCGAGATTTATGTCGAGAGAAGCTTTGCAGAAGAGGGGCTTTGATAACTTGGGGCATGAGTACTATTTAGTATATTCTTTTGATACAAGCAGATTGCAAGACTATGCCTTCCTGCCTGCTCTTGGACGAGGATATAATACTATGCGACCTTGGTTTGCCACTTGGGAGGAACTGATGCAATAAAGGGGAACACCGCACTAAAGTGCGACGAACAGGACGGAGAAGGGGGGATATCGCACTAAAGTGCGACGAACTGAACGAAGAGGACGAAGAAAATAAAATGGAAAAGGCACCTGTCAAACATAATAGACTGCGCCGCATGGAGGAGCATGATTATACTTCGGCATGCATCTATCTTATTACGGTAACGACGGTTGAACGCAGGCGAGTTTTAGGTTCGCTTGTGGGCAGCAGCCCGGATACGGCAGAGATAAAGCCAACGGCCTTGGGTGCATACGTGGCTGAGGCTTTCCGAAAGGTTGCTGCAGAAACAACAAAGAAGACAGGATGCCGAGTGCAGGTGCTCCATTACCAAATCATGCCTGACCATTTCCATGGGATAATCTATGTCCGCGATACACTCCCCGCGGATTATGCTTTAGGTAAGATAATTGCTGCATGGAAGAGCAGTTGTTCTCATGCTTTGTGGGATGATGCTTCGTTCTGTGCTCAGAATTTCAGTTCTGAGAAACCTTCTCTCTTTTCACGCGGATTTAATGACCGCATCCTATTCCGCAAGGGGCAACTGCAAACGTGGATAGCGTATCTGAATGACAATCCACGTCGGCTTTGGCTGAAAAACCACTTCCCCAATCGCTTGCGCAAGGTGTATAACTTCTCGGCAGGAAAGAAGGGACATCAATATACAGCTGTAGGCAATACGTTCTTAGTGACATATCCAGAACGCCTTCAGGTTCGCTGCCACCGTCATCTGACAGAGGAGCAGATACAAGAAGAAGTGACAAAATATCTCAAAGAAGCACGACGAGGGACGGTCTTGGTTTCGCCTTTCATCTCGCCGGCAGAGAAAGCTGTATATGATGCTTGTTATAAGGAGAAATTACCTTTGATACATATTGTCAATCGGGGCTTGGATGGACAGTTCATTTACCCATCAGGTAGGGACTTGTCGGGGTGTTCGGATGGCTTCCTGTTAGTGCTGGCTCCGTATGCTGATTATAGCGCAGAAGCGAGCGCCGCGCGTATCACACGAGCACAATGCCTCGACATGAATGAATTTGCGGCGGATTTGGCTAATGTATGAGCATCACACTGAAGTGTGATGAACGGGACGAAGAACAAAGGACAAAAACGAAGGACGAAGGAGAAAGGACGAAGGGACGAAAAACGAAGAACGAAAGACGAAGGCGAAAAACGAAGGACGATGAAGCAGATAGAAGTTGTGGCAGCAATCATTTGCAAGGGAGATAAGGTCTTTGCTACTCAGCGGGGATATGGGGAGTGGCAGGACTGGTGGGAGTTTCCTGGTGGGAAGATAGTAGCTGGGGAAACGCCGGCAGAGGCATTGAAGCGGGAGATTCGCGAGGAACTATCAACGGAGATTAACGTAGATGCGTTTCTCTGTACGGTGGAGTATGACTATCCGAAGTTCCATCTCATCATGCATTGTTATCTCTGTTCTTTGCTAAGGGAGGAACTGCACTTGAATGAGCATGAGGCGGCGAAGTGGCTTAGCAAAGATGAGCTGGACTGCATGAAGTGGCTGCCTGCGGATTTGGAGGTGGTGGAGAAAATAAAGGAACGGAACTAACAATGGATAAGCTCACACCACAACAACGGCATAAGAATATGGCTGCTATCCATTCTAAGGATACGAAGCCTGAGATGATTGTGCGACGTGGGTTGTGGAAGCGAGGCTTTCGATACAGGCTGAACCATAAGCGGCTGCCTGGGCATCCTGACTTGGTGTTGAGGAAATACAGAACTTGCATTTTCGTGAACGGGTGCTTTTGGCACGGGCACAACACTCAATTCATCATTCATGATTCTTCGCAAAGCTCAGGCGCAGGCGGAACACAATCCATAATTGAGAGTTCTGAGTGCTGCAAGATACCGAAGACGAATAGGGAGTTCTGGGTGTCGAAGATTCGCAGGAACAAGGAGCGGGATAAGGAGGAGCAGAAGAAACTGGCGGAGATGGGTTGGCATTGCATTACGGTATGGGAGTGCGAGTTGAAGCCTTCGAAACGGGAAACGACGCTGGATGCTATAGCCTTTACGCTGAACCACATTTGGCTGCAAGACCATCAGGCAAAAGTCGTTACCTATTCGAAACTGGATGAAGAGGACATGCAGATGCCAATGGCTGCGGAAAGTGAAGTCTGATGGCTGATGTGTGATATGATAATAATGCAAAGAATAAAAACGTGATTAATCTTTGCAAGCTTATTATTTTTTTGTACCTTTGCGCTCGTAAACAGATGTGGAATAAGAACGTAGTTCTGACTGACTAACTGATGGACGAAATTAATAATCTTTTCTCTATGCTCAGCTCCGTGCTATGGGGCTGGCCGATGGTTATCCTTTTGCTGGGCACGCACATTTTCCTCACCTTTCGCCTCCGCATCCCGCAAAGGCGACTGCTGACGGGCATCCGTCTGTCGGTTAAGAAGGACAAGGGAGCGGAGGGCGACGTCTCGCAGTTCGGAGCTTTGGCTACGGCACTTGCAGCTACCATCGGAACAGGCAATATCGTGGGCGTGGCTACGGCCGTGGCTCTGGGCGGCCCGGGGGCTGTGCTTTGGTGCTGGCTGACGGGCATCTTCGGTATGGCAACGAAGTATGCCGAAGGCTTGCTGGCCGTGAAGTACCGCGTGAAAGGCAGCGACGGCAAAACCTATGGAGGCCCGATGTATGCTCTTGAACTCGGGCTTGGCATGAAATGGCTGGCTTTGCTCTTCGCCGTCTTTACTGCCCTGGCCAGCTTTGGCATTGGCTGTACCGTCCAAGCCAATTCAATTGCCTTGCTTGCAAACGAGACTTTCGGCATCCCGACATGGATAGTGGGCGTGTTCGTGTGCCTGCTTACGGCGCTTGTCATCATGGGCGGCGTGAAGTCCATCGCCCGCGTCTGTACCATTCTTGTGCCTTTCATGGCAGCCCTCTATGTGATAGGTTGCATAGTGATTCTTTGCATGAACGGCAACTTTGTATGGCCTGCCGTGCAGCTCATCGTCGAATCAGCCTTCAATCCTACTGCGGCAGGCGGCGGCTTTGTAGGAGCTACGGTAATGATGGCAGCACGTTATGGTATTGCACGCGGTCTGTTCTCCAACGAGAGCGGTATGGGCAGCGCACCCATCGTGGCGGCAGCAGCACAGACACGTAACCCTGTCCGTCAGGCTTTGGTGTCGAGTACAGGCACATTCTGGGACACGGTCATCATCTGTGCCCTGACTGGTCTTGTGCTTGTCAGCAGCATCTTGGCCTATCCCGACATCAGCTATGCCGACGGCGCAGCCTTGACGAAGGTTGCGTTCTCCAAGATTCCGTATGTAGGAGCGCCGTTGCTTGCCTTCGGCATTCTGACCTTTGCCTTCAGCACCATCCTTGGCTGGAGCTATTATGGTGAGAGTGCCGTCAACTATATTGAGCATCGGCGTTCCAACCGCTTCTATCGCATCCTCTATATCGTGGCTCTGTTCTTCGGCAGCATCATCAGCCTCGATGTCATCTGGAACATCGCCGACACGATGAACGCCCTCATGGCAATACCCAACCTTGTGGCTCTGCTCCTGCTGAGCGGCGTCGCTGCCCGCGAAACCAATAAATACCTCTGGGGCAATCGGCTTGACGAGGAAATGAATGAGTGATGTAATGATGAATGAGGTTCTGACTTTATATGAGCTGAATAGCCTTGTGCATGAGGTCATCGAGGCGAACTTCGATGGGGAGTACTGGGTGACGGGTGAGTTGAGCGACGTCAGCACGCCTGCATTTGGTGGGCATTTCTATGGCGAGCTTGTCCAGAAAGATGAGGATACCGACCGCATTATTGCCAGGGCAAGGATTACTTGTTGGGCAAGGAATTACAATATGCTGCGGCTGCGCTTTCAGAAGGAGGCAGGCGAAACGCTTCGGAAAGGTTTGCAGGTGAAGCTCTTGGTGAAGGTCAACTTCCACGAGCAATACGGCTACTCGCTTAATGTGCTCGACATCGATTCCACGTTCACGCTGGGCGACCTCGCGAAGCGGCGTAGGGAGATACTCCTTCAATTGGAAAAGGATGGCATCTTGCACGACAATCAAGAACTGCCTTTGCCAAGATTGCTGAGGCGAATAGCTGTCATCAGTAGTGCTACGGCCGCAGGTTATGGCGACTTCTGCCATCAGCTTGAAAACAATGAATATGGTTTTCATTTTGATGTGAAGCTCTTTCCCGCAGTCATGCAGGGCGAACATGTGCCCGAAAGCATCATTGCTGCCCTCGAAGAGATAGCCTCACCCCCAAACCCTCCTCGGGGGGAGGTTTGGAGAGGGGCTGACCTCGTCGTCATCATCAGGGGTGGGGGAGCAAGTAGCGATTTGAGCGACTTTGATAACTACGAACTTGCTGCCTGCATCGCGCTCTATCCTTTGCCCGTCCTGACTGGCATCGGGCATGAACGCGACGAGACGGTGCTTGACTTTGTGGCACACACGAAGGTCAAGACCCCAACTGCCGCAGCCGCTTTCATCATTGAGCATCAGGCGCAGGAAGCAGCTTTGCTTGATGACCTCTACCTTCGCATCACCCGCTCTTCGGAAGACAGAATTCTGCGGGAGAAGCAACGGCTGGAGCATCAGCGAGCCGTCTTGCCTTTGCTTTTTACGAACTTCATCCAAGGGAAGCAGAACAGGCTTACGCTCCTTCATCAAAGACTCATGACTGTTTGTCCTCAACGGATTGAACGCGAGCAGTATAGATTGCAGTTAATGAAGCAAAGATTGGAGTCTCTTGATCCGAGGCTCCTCCTGAAGCTCGGCTACACAATCACGACCTGCGGCGGGAAGATTGTCCGCAGCATTGAAGGTCTTGCAGAAGGTGAAGTGTTGACCACACAAACAGAAAACGGAGACATTTATTCAAAGGTAGTATTATGCAAAAAGAATTGACTTACGAACAGGCCATGCAACGACTTGAAGAAATGGCCCAGCAGATGGAAAGTGGTAAAATAGGCATTGATGAGATGGCAGAACGCCTTCGCGAAGCCCAAAAGTTGATGAAGTATTGTCACGAAAAACTCTATGAAGCAGAAAAAAACTGCAAATCCTTGCTGAATGTCGAGGAAAAGGAGTAACTTTGTAGCGCAAAATTAGATTAGAGATTAAAGATTAGATATTAATGAAAGAAATCGATTGGAGTAACCTGTCTTTTGGTTACATGAAGACTGACTACAATGTGCGCTGCTACTATCGTAATGGCGCATGGGGTGAAATAGAAGTTTGCAGCGAGGAGACCATTCCCATTCACATGGCTGCCACTTGTCTGCACTATGGACAGGAAGCTTTCGAGGGATTGAAGGCCTATCGTTGTCCTGACGGGAAGGTGCGCGTATTCCGCTCTGATGAGAATGCTGCCCGCCTGCAAAGTACCTGTCGCGGCATACTGATGCCCGAACTATCTACTGAGAAGTTCAATGAAATGGTAGATAAGGTGGTTCGCCTCAATGAGCGTTTCATCCCGCCTTATGAGAGCGGTGCAACACTTTACATCCGTCCTCTCCTCATCGGCACAAGTGCTCAGGTTGGTGTACATCCAGCCAGCGAATATCTTTTCCTCATCTTCGTGACGCCCGTTGGCCCGTACTTCAAGGGCGGCTTTGCAACGAATCCTTACGTTATCATCCGCGAGTACGACCGCTCGGCACCTCTTGGTACAGGCATTTATAAGGTGGGCGGCAACTATGCAGCCAGCCTCCGTGCCAACAAGATGGCGCACGACCTCGGCTACAGTTGTGAGTTCTATCTCGACGCAAAGGAGAAGAAGTATATGGACGAATGTGGTGCTGCTAACTTCTTCGGCATCAAGAACAATACTTATGTTACACCGAAGAGCTCCAGCATCCTGCCCAGCATCACCAACAAGAGTCTCATGCAGCTTGCAATGGACCTCGGCATGAAGGTAGAGCGCAGACAGATTCCCGAGGAAGAGCTTGCTACCTTCGAAGAGGCTGGAGCCTGTGGTACGGCTGCCGTAATCAGCCCCATTGAGCGCATTGATGACCTCGACACCAAGCAGAGCTTCATCATTTCGAAGGACGGTCAGCCTGGTCCCATCTGCCGTAAGCTCTACGAGAAGCTGCGCAATATCCAGTACGGCATCGAGCCAGATGTGCACGGCTGGACACGTGTCGTCATAGAATAAATAATGCGAAAAACGAGTTGAAAGGAAAAATAGTGCGCCAAAAATTTGCGTATATCATGGGAAAGCACTACCTTTGTACTCGCAAATAAGCAAGAGGTGCGGTAGTTCAGATGGTTAGAATACTAGCCTGTCACGCTAGGGGTCGCGAGTTCGAGCCTCGTCCGCACCGCGAAGCAAAAGTGTTTTTCATGGTATTAGATTTTTAAGGTTAGGAGATTCTTGGTCGTGAGATTAGGAATCTTTTTTTATTTATCCTAAAGTCTTATTGAAAGCGTTCCACGAAGTCGCGGACAAGGCGGAAGACAGGTTCGTAGCTGTCGAAGACGGCATGTTCCCAGTTGTCGAAGATGGTGTGGTAATACTGGAATGCATCGCCCTTCTCGTTCTCAAGGAAGATGCAGGGCACATGACGTTGGGCAAAGGGATAGTGGTCGCTGTTGGCTGCAAGGTTACCTCGGTTAAGTGCCTTAAAGTAATGCTGCTCTGCGTTTATCTTTTCGAAGAGTGAAAAGCCCTGCATTCCCTCGTCGCTCACTTCGCAGTATTGAATGGGGTTGTTGTCGCCAATCATGTCGATATTGAAGAGGTACTTAATCTGCTGGAGCGGTACTACGGGATGGTCGGCAAACCATGTTGAGCCGCGCAGGTTAGCATCCTCGCCTGAGAAAGAAAGGAAGTACATGTCGAACTTGGGGCGATGCTTGGCATAATAGGCAGCGAGCGTAACGATGGCAGACGTGCCAGAAGCGTTGTCGTTGGCTCCTGCATAGAAGACTTTCTTTCCGAGATTCCCAAGATGGTCGTAATGGGCGGTAAAGACGAAACAACTATCGTGCCGTTGTCCTTCGACCTTTGCGATGACATTGAAACACTCGTAGTCCTTCAGGAACTTGGCATCGACATTCAGGCGGACGCGCTTCACATCCTTGATGGCTTCTGGTGTTACCCATACGATTGGCTTGTCAACGACTTTATGCCCATAAGCCTTGAAGAATTTAATGGGTGACTCCCATGTGTAGATGAGTCCTGCATTCGGGCATTCGCCATTCTTCTGCAAACGGGAGAATGCCTCGCGATGCTTGTAGGTGAACCAGAACTCGCATGCCACCAGACAACCAGCATATTCGGGCTTCTGTAAGTCGGCAAACATCTTGTCAGCATCGAAGTTGAGTGTATCGACGTGATAGACAGGGAACTCCCCCTTCACGCCTGGCGAGTATTCGCGCATGGAGAAGTCAACACCGGCTTCCAGCTTCTTGTTGTCGGCCCACATGTCCATCTTTCCTGCAAAGGTTTGGATGTCAAGCTTGAAAGGCTGAAGGATGACTTCATCTACTCCAGCCTTGGTGTATTCCTTTTGTAGGAAGTGTCCAGCCTTGTTTGCACCGCCTTTGGCATAGCCTCGTCCCTGATACTTTGCAGAACTCAGTTCCTTAACGATTCGCTTGTAGTGCGACAAGTCCTGTGCACTTAATTGTATGCCAACGCAGGTCAGCAAAACTATTAATAGCAGTCTCCATCTGCCTTCCAATAAGGAAGGGAAAGAATGTTGTTTTTTCATGGTTGAATGATGTTAAAGTGTACCTTTATATATCCTGTTCTTGTGTGGGCAAGGTTTCATCGTCAATCGAGGTGTCGGGAGCGATGGTGTAGCTGCCATCAGGACCAATGGTAAGGATGAAGGGGCAAGACATATCGCTGTCGGGGTAGCTGACGCAGGCGCTGAAGTAGAGTTTGCCCTCTTCGGTACGAATGAAGCGCATGCCGTCCAAGATGCCGTAGGTCTTGAACTCCTTGCTAAGCATAT
>Ga0310690_10010633_pt1 | contig 11430 bp, 5 predicted proteins | sample AusTroGonzalo_MG_2_FD_207661 | JGI IMG/M metagenome (GOLD analysis project Ga0310690, IMG submission 207661) | Bovine rumen microbial communities from tropical cattle in Woodstock, Queensland, Australia - Gonzalo_04 (v2) (version 2) | ecosystem: Host-associated > Mammals > Digestive system >...
TTGAATATTTTTTACAAATTCTGTACTCAAATTTTTTTGTGCAATTCCGTTTGAATTTGATATACACAATTCTTCAAAATCATCAGTATTTAAGATGAAAAACAAAAATTGTTCCAATATATTCGGTGTTTTTATTCTTAAACATGCGACCCGTTGATTGAGATAGGCAGGCAAAAACTCTTTGGTCATCATACCCACCCTTCCAACATTTCCTGTCAATGATAATAGGATATCCTTCTCTCTTAAATCATATTGTTGCAAAGCATCGTCGCAAGCATAAAATTTAGGGTTTGAATCACTTAAATATCCTCTTTGAACATTTGTGATTCTCATTACTCTATGTCCTTTTGGAACATATAAATCACTCTTAAAAGCATACCCGTTAAGCACTTCACACACATCCCCTAATTTGACCATTTCCCACTTAGAATTGATAACTTGGGCCGTTTGTCTATATCGGCTTGCGGTAAGGTTATAATCCCCATTTTCGGCAATTTTGCTCTTTTCTACCAGTAGGCAATTATCGGGCAGTTTCAAATCTTTTTTGTTGTATGATTTTTGATATTCACGGATGGCCTGAAAAGCGGCAGGCAGGTCATTTTCTTTAATGGGTCTGCGCTGTGCGCCCAAGTCAAAGCCGTCATTTTTTACTTCCACAAACAGGATTTTATCCGTCTTTTTGGCTAGTTGCTTATCAAAGAATAAAATAGAAGTTTTTACCCCAGAATAAGGATTGAACACTCCGGCAGGCAAACTCACCACCGCATAGAGGTAGTTATCTTCCACCATCATCTTGCGCAAACTCTTGTAAGCAGTAGCCGATTGGAAGATAATCCCTTCCGGCACAACGAAGCCCGCACGCCCGTTTAGCGTTAAATGTTCCATAAAATAATCTACAAACAGAACTTCGGACTTGTTGGCCCTGATACCAAACCTGTTATGAGGTCTTATGCCGCCTTTTGGGGTCATGAAGGGCGGATTTGCAAGAATAACATCAAACTTGTCTCCCCATCTGTCTTCAGAGGTAAGCGTATCGTACTCGTACACTTTGGGCGCAGCAAAATTATGTAAATATAAGTTCACTAAAGAGAGTTTCTGCATTGTGGGGTCTATATCGTACCCCGTTATATTTTGGGCAATCTGCCTGATAGCATCTACCGACAATGTTTTCTTTTGCTCATTGGCGGTTTTTATAATATGCTTATAGGCCGAAATCAGGAAGCCTGCTGTACCGCAGGCAGGGTCTAAAACGGCATCGTCTTTGCCGGGATTTACTGCTTCCACGATAAAATCAATGATATGGCGGGGCGTTCTAAACTGGCCCGCATCCCCCTGCGACCCCATTACGGACAATAAATATTCAAAACCGTCCCCCAGATTTTCCGAATTATTGTATGATAAACTGTTTATTTCGTTCAGGAACAGGGTAAGCGTTGCCCCGTCCCGGAAAGGCAGGAAGGCATCCTTGAAGATACTTCTGAACAATTGCGGGATTTGCCTGGCATAGGGCAATTTTTCAAGGGCCTGTGTGTAGAGGCTTATGCGCTCGCTATTGCCTACGGCAGCAGATAGCAATTTGCTCCAGGAGTACTGTTCCAAATCTCCTACAAAAAACACTCTTTCCCCGCCGAAAGAGATATTTTCCAAGTCCATATCGTCCATAAACTTGTAAATCATGGCAGTAGTGATTAAATCTATCTGCGTTACCGGATTGGGCACTTTGCCCACTAAAATATCACGGGCATTATCAATGGTTTGCCTGGTGTCTTTATCTAACATGTGGATTCCTCTACAAATAGGTATTCAGGTTGATATTGCCACGAATATAGGCAGGCAGAATATCACGGTATCCGTTGAGATTCCTGTAATCGTTGGCGGAAAAGCCCGAATAAAAGTTCAAATTTGCATACTGCTTATTATCAATGATTTGGCGGAAATTATAGTCGGTGGCGTATGCCTGGATAAATTTCTTTACAAACGGCAGATGCTCAGAATCGGGCTTGTAGATTGAAATAAATTTGTCGCATTCATCTTCAAGCAGTTCTTCCCGATTCTTAAAGTTTTTTATCAGGCCAAAAACCATTTCAAGCACTTCTTTCCAGCTGAGCTGCCTATCCAGATTCTGGGACTCCCTTATCTTCTGCAAATTGATATGCAGCTGCGGTTTATCTTCAAAGCGTTCCTTTACCAAATAGATGGCTCTATCCCAGTTTTCATTGTCCACTGCACGCTTTATGTCCGCATCCTGCCGTATGGAATCCGAGGCACGGCTGAAGAACATTCTGTCAATCTTCATTCCTTCTTCGCCTACAACCGTAGTTTCTATAGTTTTTACTTTGTCCGGGTCTGTGCTGATGACATTTTCGTCAGAAACAGGGTACGGCGTAATTGGCGCAGTGTTTCCCTTGCCGCTGCCGATTGGCAGTTTTAACACGCTGTCGTAGTCAAAATCTTCTTCAAAATACTGGCAGTTGGCAAAAAAGTCCAAAATCTTAAATTCTTTCTTCTCTATAAGCACAGTATGCTTGTTTTCGTCCGTAAACCTGAAGGTATGCTTTCTTGTTCCGCGGCCTTTTATCTGAATAAAATCCGTGGGCGAGAAAATAGGGCGCATTAAAACTATGTTCTGAATATCAGAGCAGTCATATCCGGTGGTCATCATGCCCACGGTAACGCATACCCTTGACCTGCTGGTTTCATACCCTTCTTTGAATCTGCTAATGCCATGGAGTTTGTTATTGGCAAAATCTACAGTAAATTGCTGCGCATCCATAACTCTAGAAGTTACCTGCGTGGCAAAATCAGATTTATATATGCCCGGAAACATGAGGCCTGCCATTGCGTTTAGGATTTGCGTGATTTTGGCACAATGGTTTTGAGACACGCAGAAGATAATTGATTTGCCAATTTCGCCGGATATAGGGTCTTTGAGGGCATTTTCCATAAATGCTTTGCACAGCACTTTATTGGTGTTGTCCGAAAAGAATTTTTTTTCAAAATCCTTATGGAACATGTATTCCTGTGTTTCATTACCGTCTTTATCTTTGGTAATAACAGCATATCCCTTTTCGGACAGCAGTTCCGTGGTAATGTCCGTTCTTGCGTCCACCACAACGGGCGGAATAAGATAGCCGTGCTTTACCCCGTCCACCAGCGAATAACGGAAAGTAGGTTCGCCAGTTTCACAGCCAAAGGTTTTGTAGGTATCAAGCAGTATTCTCTTTTCCAGGGCTTTGGGGTTTTCAGCCTGCAGCGTATCTACATCCAAATTCTTAATATAATCCCTGGGTGTGGCTGTAAGGCCTAATTTATAGCCGATAAAATACTCAAACAAGGCTCTTGCATTGCCGCCTATGCTGCGGTGGGCTTCATCGGAAATGACCAAATCAAAATCGGCAGGGGAAAATATGTCCCTGTATTTGCCTTCCAGACTCTGAACTGTTGAAATGACAATATTCGCTTTGTGCCAGTCATTTCTTTTCTGCTTGTAAATCACGCAATTATAATCTTTAAGATAGGCATCGTAGTTCTTTTTTGCCTGTTCTTCCAGTTCCAGCCTGTCCACCAGGAAAAGCACCCTGGCCGCATTGCCCGTTTTAAGGAATAATTGAATTATGGCACCCGCAATAAGAGTTTTACCTAATCCGGTTGCCAGTTCCAGCAGAAATCTATCCTTTCCGTTGGCAACGGCTTTCTGCACGGCTTTAATAGCATCAATCTGATAATCCCTTAAAATCTTATAGCCATGATTACGGCAATAGGCATCTCTTGTTTCAGGGTTGAGATAGTCGGGGTCCTGCAACAGGTTCGGATTTTGCGTTAAAGCAATAAATTCTTTGGTTATTTCTACGGATGCCAATTGCTTGGGCTGAGGCCTGAAGTGTTTTTTATCCATTAAGGATTGCTGTGTTGGCATGCCAGTAATGTCCTGCGGATTGCCATTTTCTATGTCCCAAAAATAGTGCTTATTCCCGTTAGAGAGAATTACAAAGCGGATTCCCTGGCTTTCCGCATACTGGCGGGCCTGCTCTTTGGCAAACAGAGGGTTTATGCTTGCATTTTTGGCTTCTAATACGCAAAGAGGGAAGTTTTTATCATCAAGCAGCAGGTAGTCAATAGCTCCGCCGGTTTCTTTGTCAGATTTTTGCACACGGGTGGAATGCTCCAAATCTACATTTTTCCTGCCATTTTCGTCATCACATAAACGCCAGCCCGCTTTTTCAAGCAGTTTGTTTATTTTGATTCTGACTTCTGCTTCCTTTTCCGGCATTGTGTTCTCCCGCTGAGATAAAAAACAAATACACAGGTTTATTGTAGCAATTTATATTTCTACGGGATATAATTAACTCAAACGCCTTAATATCTCCCTGCCCGGCCCTGTGTATTAAGGCAAACACAAGGACTCTTTATTATTTATAGGCCAAATATAGGCCAAATTCTGCGTTTGCAGGCAATTTGCTAAGAATTTGGCGCATTTAGCGTTTTTTTGGCGTGCCTTCATGCTTGCAATACCGCCTTTTTGTCCTTTTTCTCCAGCTTCGTTCGTGCTTCGCATCAGGATCAAGTTCTTATTTTTTCTTATATTCCCCTTATGTCTGATCCGCTTAGATGTTTAAAACATCTTTACTCTTTTGGTTTCTTGCAGAAAGTTTCTATATAAACCGTTCTTTGCGCCGTTTCATAAAAAAATATTATAATACTGGATAGCAGAAAGTGAGCGCCTGCAGCCTATGCAAATGGGATGGCAGGATTTTAAGCCGGAATGGCGAAATTGGCAGACGCGCATGACTTAGGATCATGTGGGCTCAGCCCGTCGGGGTTCAAGTCCCCGTTCCGGCATTTTTCCTCACACAAATAAACCCAGGAGTAAAGTCATAATGAAAACAACATTAGATCTCGGAAAGAGCATAAAGGAAAAGCAGGCAAAAGACTGCGTGCATCTTTTCACAGTATCCTTAGATGAAAAACAGACAAAAGACCTTTGCCAGGACGCAGTGCTCAGGCTTCAGAAAGTAGTTAAGATCCCAGGCTTCCGCGTAGGCAAAGTTCCTCTTTCCATGATAAAAAACCAGTTCTCCGACAGCGTAAGAGATGAAGCTGTGGAAATTGCCGCAAAGGCAGCCCTTCCAGAACTTTTTAAGCAAAATAAAGATCTCAATCCGGTAACACAGCCCATATTGAGGGATGTGAAATATGAAGAAGATAAGTCTCTGTCTTTTGAAATTCAGGTAGAGACAGCTCCCGTGTTTGAAGCAAAAGACTACAAGAAACTGAAAGCTACAAAAAAAATCGTAAATGTTAAAGATGAAGATGTTGACGCATATATCAGCCAGGTTCAGGAATACAATGCATACCTCAAACCTGCGGGAGAAGGCGCTGCTGTTTCAAAAACACATTATGTGATCGCTGATTATTCCTGCTGGGAAGACGGCAAAATGGTCGCTGGCAGCGAAATAAAGGGAGACATCATTGACATGAGCAATCCTCAGACCATAATAGGCCTGCCAGAAGCAATACTTGGTGCCAAGAAAGGCGAAACTAAGGAATTCACATCTAAGCTTGGCGACAAGGAAATGCAGTATAAAGTCACAATTGATGAGATAAAAGAAAAAGTAACGCCCAAGCTGGACGAAGAGTTCTTTAAATCAGCAGGAGTTAAAGACGAAGCAGAGCTTAAAGCCAATGTGCGCAAGATGTTAGAAGACCAGCAGAATGAAGCATACGAGAAAGAGCTGGTGGAACAGCTTGAGGATGCCCTGATCAAGAACAACCCGTTCACTCTTCCCCCCACCCTGGTAGCTGAGGAAACGGCTGACCTTCTCCAGGTTTACAAAAAACGCATGCGCGGCGCAAAAATAGATGAAGCCAAAATAATGGAAAAGCTTCAGCCTGTGGCAATACGCAATCTGTCTTTAACCTATATACTTCACAACATAGCCAAAATTGAAAAAATTGAAGCTACTGATGAAGACCTTAAGGCCGAGCTTGACAAGGCTCTTGAGACATTAAAGACTGAAGAAGAAAAGAAAAACGCCAGAAGGCTTTTTGAGGAACGCAAGGAATACATAAGGTCTTCAATGGTTGAAAATAAAGTTGTGGCATTCATAAAAGAGAATGCCGAAATAAAAGAAGTTAAGCCCAGAAAACCGCGCGCAACAAAAGCAAAAGCGGAAAAGGCAGAGGAAAAATAATCCTCAATTGCAAGTCCTTCAAAGGCAGGGATAACAGTTAATTTTTAAGGAGACATTTATGATAATACCTTATGTGCTTGAAAAATCAAATCAGAACCTTTCGGGCTATGACTTGTATTCCCGGCTTTTGAAGGACCGCATAGTATTCTTCGGAAGCTCCGACGGAGAAGTAAACACAGCTTCGGCTAACTCAATTATAGCCCAGCTGCTTTACTTAGACGGAGAAGATCCTGAAAAGCCGATCAATTTCTACATAAATTCCCCTGGCGGCTCAGTTAGCGCAGGACTTGCCATATACGATACAATGCAATATATTAAGGCCCCGGTGTATACAATATGCATGGGCATGGCAATGAGCTTCGGCGCAGTGCTGCTTGCGGCAGGCTCCAAAGGGAAACGCTTCGCGCTGCCTAATGCGCGCATAATGATACATCAGGTGCGCCAGTGGGGCGGGCCTGGCGGCACAGCCACCGACATTGAGATAGAGAATCAGGAAATGCAGAACATAAAAAAGATTCTCACAGAAATAATGTCCCGCCATACTGGACAGCCTTATGAAAAAGTCCTGAAAGATATGGAGCATGACTTCTATATGTCTGCGGAAGAAGCTAAAAAATACGGCATAATTGATGAGGTATTGGCTTTCCGCAAAAAGATTTAAAAGCTGTGCCTAAATTTGTCTGGCACTGCTAGTCATACGGTCAAGATAAATGAAAGAAGAAGAACAGAAAATATCCCCTGCCTTTCCAGAAGTGTTGCCCGCTATTGCGATAAGAGATGTAGTAATGTTCCCTTATATGCCTCTGCCGCTTTCCGTAGACAGAAAGCGCTCTGTGGCAGCAATAGATTCAGCTCTTCGTGAAGGGAAATATATTCTTGCCTTAGCTCAAAAAAACGGAAGGGTTGAGGAGCCCAGGGCTTCTGACCTCTATTCTTTCGGAGTAGTTTGCGCTATAACACAGTCCCTAAAAATGCCTAACGGAAGCATGAGGGTTTTTATTGAGGGCCGCCGCCGCGCAAGAGTAAAGAATCTTGGCCTTACTCAGAAAAGCGAACATTTTTTAGCCGAAGTAGAATATTTAGACGACATAGTTGAAGAAGGGCAGGAAATGACAGCCCTTCTGCGCAGGGCCGTAGAGGTTTTTGAGGAATATGTTAAGCTGACCGCCCACATAACGCTAGATGCAAGGGCATTTATAAATGACGAGCAGAAAAATCCGGCAAAACTGGCTGACACTATCGCTGCCAATGCCACGCTGAACCTTGCTGACAGGCAGGAAGTGCTGGAAACGATAAATGTAAAAAACAGGCTGGAAAAACTTATTTCACTTCTCTCCAATGAGAATGAAATACTAAACCTGGAACAGAAAATACAAGACAGGGTAAAGGGGCAGATGAACAAGGCCCAGAAAGAACATTATCTGAATGAGCAGATGAAAGCCATACAGCAGGAACTGCATCAGAAAGATGATTACTCTCAGGAAATTGACAATTTAAAGAAGAAAGTAAAAGCAGCAAAGATGCCGAAAGAGGCAAATGCGGCAGCCGAGAAAGAACTTGAAAGGCTTGCCCACATGTCTCCCTACTCTCCGGAAACTTCCGTAAGCCGCACATACCTGGACTGGCTGCTCGCCCTGCCGTGGAATATAGAGACAAAAGATTCCATAGACATAAAAAAAGCCAAGGAAATATTAGATGAGGACCATTTCGGCTTGCAAAAACCAAAAGACAGGGTTCTAGAGTATTTAGCCGTATGCAAGCTTACCAATCAGCTGCAAGGGCCGATACTATGCTTCGTAGGCCCTCCAGGCGTAGGAAAAACCTCCATAGCAAAATCCATAGCACGCTCCATGGGACGCAAATTCGTTAGAATGTCTCTCGGAGGAGTGCGCGATGAGGCAGAAATACGTGGCCACCGCCGCACCTATGTGGCTTCCATGCCTGGCCGCCTGATACAGGGTATGAAAAAGGCCGGCAGCATGAATCCGGTATTTCTAATGGATGAAATAGACAAGCTGGCAAGCGATACTCATGGAGACCCAGCTTCCGCGCTGCTGGAAGTTATGGACAGCCAGCAGAATTCCGAATTTGAAGATCATTACCTTGACGTGCCGTTTGACATATCTAAGGTAATGTTCATAACCACGGCAAACACGCTATGGGGCATTCCCGTGCCATTGCGCGACCGTATGGAAATAATAGAATTCAGCGGATACACGCATAATGAAAAGATAAGCATAGCGCGCAAATACATATTGCCGCGCCGGCTTAAGGAACACGGGCTTGCCGAAGATTCCGTAGAAATAACAGACAAGGGCCTTGATTCCATCATCCGCTGCTATACCAGCGAAGCCGGCGTTAGGAATCTGGACAGGGAAATAGCTTCCCTCTGCCGCCGCGTTGCCAGAAAAGTTGTTGAGGACGGAGCAAAAAAAATAAAAATAGACAGCGATAATCTGTCTGATTATTTAGGCATACCGAAATTCATAGCGGAAAAGCCTTCTCTAAATTCAGTAGGCCTCTGCACCGGCTTGGCTTGGACAGAGCATGGCGGAGAAATTCTTACCGTGGAATCTCTCGCAGTTCCCGGCAAAGGAGCCTTAATTTTAACAGGCAAGCTAGGCGAAGTGATGAAAGAATCTGCGCAAACGGCTTTTTCTTTCATTAAGTCAAAAGAGCTAGCCCCTGCTTCGTATATAGACAGCCACAATTTTCACATACATGTGCCAGAAGGGGCAATACCTAAAGACGGGCCTTCAGCCGGAATAACCATGGCAACCGTGCTGGCCAGCCTGCTTACAGGCAGGGCAGTAAAGCCAGGCATATCCATGACCGGAGAAATTACTCTTACAGGCCGGATATTGGCAATAGGCGGCCTAAAGGAAAAAACCATTGCTTCATTCCGTGAAGGGATAATGACTGTGCTATTCCCAGAAGCCAATAAAAAAGACCTGGCTGACATTCCAGATGAAATAAGGTCAAAAATGAAACTTATCCCAGTGTCATCAATGGATGAAGTGCTGTCCCTGGCGCTTGAGAAAAACAAAAAAAACTCTATAAAGCCAAAAACAGAAGAGGCTAATGGCGTAAATTTAAAAAAGGGAAAAAACACAGCCGCAAATTCCAGCAATGAGATGACAGCAAAAAAAACAGCAGTGAAGAGAAAAGCATCTTCCAGAAAGAAATAATGGAGGTATTATGAAATTCAGACTGCCGCATAAAGCAATAGTTATTATTTCCGCCGCTATTCTTTTTCCAGTTATAACAAGCCAGTCTTTCGCATACGAAGACGTTCTTATCACAGAAGAGCTTGAAGGACAGCTTGAGAAATCCCGTCTTGACGAAATTTTTGAAAAATACCTGGCTACCATTGAGCTTTACGATCCTGAAAGGGCAACTATGCTGGGCGTTCATGAATATGATCAAAATCTTACGGAGAGAACGCAGGACCGAATAAACAAGCAGCTGGATGCCATAACAAATTTCAGAAATGACCTGAAAACAATCAACAAGGACCATCTTCCGCCAACCATACGCATTGACCTTGAAGCGCTGGACAGGCTAATGGAAGTTGACATACATGACCTGGAACACAAGCATCTGGCAAGCGACCATCCGCAATATTATCTGGAACCGGCTTATCTCATATACTTCATGCTGATGAATGATTATCAGAATATAGCTATACGGGGAGGTAATGCTCTTTCCAGGCTAAAAAAAATGCCAGAGATATTGCAGCAGGCAGAAAGAACTCTTTCCCGTCCTCCTAAGGCATGGACGGAACAGGCCATAAAACAGGCGGAATACCTTTTAAATCACATTTCCGGCCTTGTGGGCGCGTTCAATGAATACACCAGAAAAGACCCGAGCCTGAGGAAAGAAGTTTCGGAAGTTGCCATTCCTAAATTTAAAATAGCCCTGGAACGATACATAGACTTTCTAAAAACAGACATTCTCCCAATCGCTGACGGCAATATGGCAGCAGGAGATACCATGTATGGCTTTTATCTTGAGCGGCAGCACTCGCTAAACATGACGCCAAGAAAAGCCCATGCCATAGCAAAAGAAGCATATATGGAGGCTTTAAGGGAAATTAAGCTTGAAGCTAGAGGCATTGACGTAGTAAGAGCCGGTAAAAGAGGCTGGAAAAATGTGCTTGCCAGCTTGCCCAAGCCATATCCGGCGCAAGACGATGTCTTGCAAACCTTCCAGGAAAACATGGATAGGGCTCTGATGCACTTTGACGAAACAAAAGTTATCAGCTATCCGCGCCAAAGAATTTTGATAAAAGAGCTGCCGCTCTTCCTTACAGCAGCATATCCGACCATTTTCTATAAGTCCCCCTTTGCGCTAGATGACACCAGAATATCTCAGGTTTTCGCAATGCTTCCGCAGAGTTCTTGGAAAAAAGAAGAGAAAAAAGAATATTTGGAAAAGAATTATTCTTATTCAGACATAGAAATACTAACATCATTTCTGATAGTTCCGGGAATGCATGTGCATGATGCCGAAGGAGCAAAACATATATCCAGAATACGCAGAATTTCAAAGCAGCCTATCGTATCAAACGGATGGGCAGCGTATTCCGAATATTTAGCTGAAGAACAGGGATTTTTTAAAGAACCATATTCAAGATTCATGAGATGCTACCGCAATCTGCGGCGCGCTGCAGAAGCATTGACAGATGTATCACTGCACACAAAGCGCTGGACTCCGGAACAAGCCTCTGAATTTCTTCAGAAAGAATTGGATTACACAAAAGAAAAAGCTGATGAGACTGTAATTAATATATCTCAGGCCCCCACTGAAGCATTTTCCTATGTTTATGGCATGCAGCGCATAATGAAAATGAGAAATTATTATGTGCGCACAGAAGCCAAAAAGTTTGACTTGCGCAAATTCCATGATATGTTTCTAAGCCTTGGCGAAGTTCCTATAGACCTTATAGAAGAGGAAGTCCGCCTTATGAAACGTGATGATAAGCGTATTATAAGATGAGCAGAAACTCTGTTTGTTTTTCAGCAGCCGGCACTGCTGCTGAAAATGATATTCCGGCAATATCATTTCACAATGTTGAAAAAAAATATAAAATAAACAGACTTTTTGGAACAGCAGAGCTGACAGCCTTCAAGGATCTCTCATTTGACATAATGAAGGGCGAAACCGCTGGTCTTCTAGGGCTTAACGGCGCAGGGAAGACCACTATAATGAAGCTCATTGCAGGGCTTATTTTTTGCAA
>Ga0310690_10010635_pt1 | contig 11430 bp, 25 predicted proteins | sample AusTroGonzalo_MG_2_FD_207661 | JGI IMG/M metagenome (GOLD analysis project Ga0310690, IMG submission 207661) | Bovine rumen microbial communities from tropical cattle in Woodstock, Queensland, Australia - Gonzalo_04 (v2) (version 2) | ecosystem: Host-associated > Mammals > Digestive system >...
CCGAAATCCCCTGCCCCGGGAATGCCGCAGCAGAAACAACTCGACACGCTTGAATCGCTGAACAGAACGCTTGCCGAGCTGAACGCGACTTTAGGAAAATTGATCACCGAACTCAAAAAATAAAACCCCTCAACTGCTGAAAGGAAACCAGCATGGAGAATTACGATCTGGCGGGAAGGTTCCAAAAAGCCTTCGAATTTTTCAACCAACGATTATTTGCGGACAAGCTGCCTTGTGTGGTCATCACCACGCAGCGGCACCGCGGAGCCAACGGGTATTTTGCCCCGGACAGCTATGTGCAGCGACATTTCGATGAGGACGGCGACATGCTGCTGCCGGAGTACAAGGTGCACGAGATCGCCATCATGCCGGACAGCATGTACAACCGAACAGACCGGGATGTGCTTTCCACACTCGTGCATGAAATGTGCCATCTGAAGCAGCAGGAATACGGCTCTCCCTCGCGGCACGGCTACCACAACCGGGAATGGGCAGAAATGATGAGGATGTGCGGCCTGCAGCCGACAACGCTCGGTCGGCTGGATGTCCGGAACCCCGATCTTCCGGCAGAGGAAAAACAGAAAGACGAGGGCAAGGAAACCGGACAGAAAGTGTCGCACTACATCATCCCCGGAGGCGCGTTCGACGAGGTCTGCAAAGAGCTGCTGGCTGGCGGTTTTACCCTGAATTTGCAGATGCTTCCGCAACTTGTCGAAAAGGCGAAAAGGAACAAACTCAAATACACCTGCCCCCAATGCGGGATCAATGCCTGGGCGAAGCAGGGGATCAAGCTCGCCTGCGGTGAATGCATGGAAAAGATGGAATGCGAAATGGAGGATCCGGACAATGACGAACAATGAAATCGAACTGGCGACCGTGATCGCCGCCAAGCTCTCCGAAAGGATCGAGCGGAATTTCAAGGTCATTCCGACCCTGACGCTGACCGAAGCCGCCGAGGCGCTGGGAGTATCTGATGAAAAAATGCGGCAGCTCTGCGCCGAGGGCAAGATCCCGTATATCCGGATGGATCGTCTTTACCGGATCAAACCCGCGGACATCAATGCGTATCTCGAAGCGAATTACCAGAAAGGCAGCCAGGCATGATGCAAATCGACAGTGTGAATATTGCCCGTGCCTGGGTGGAGATCGCGGACAGCTTATCGGATGAGGACCGCGGCCGGTTCTATCACGCGATCTGCCGCTATGCCATGCACGGCGAAGAACCGCAGTTCGGCGGTCTGCTCAAAACGTTTTTCGTGCTGATACAGCCGCAAATCGACAAATCATGCAAAACGAAAAAAGCGCAGAAAATGAGCGTGAGACAACGCAGGAAAAACAGTTTGCAAAACGACAAAGTGCAAAATTGGCAGAATGATGAATCGCAAAATTCGCAAAACGGCAAAGAGCAAAATTTGCAGAACGCTGAATCGCAAAAATCACAGAATGCAAAAACCCCTTCCCCCTCCGCTTCTTTCCCCTTGACCCCTAATAACACCTCCCCGCAACCGGGTTCAGCTGCGCCCGCACGTGAAGCACACCCGAAAGCCGGAACGGCTACTTTTGCCGACCAGCTGCCGGAACATCTTCGGACGCCGGAAGTGATCGCCAAGTGGAAAGAGTGGGAGAGTTACCGCAGCCGAAAACGCAAAAAAGTGTCGCCCGATGCTTTTGCGATGCAGCTCAAGATCCTGGAGAAACTTTCGGCAGCGGAAGCCATCGAAGCAATAGACCGCTCGATCGCCAACGACTGGCAGGGATTGTTCCCGCCGAAAACCACGCGGAAAGCCGCCGCGGGAAAGGACCGGTCCGGAATATGAAACTCAAAACGACCATTGGGATCTTGATCTTCGGGATCTGGCTCGGCTGGCTTTTGGGATTGGTGCAGCAGGCGGCACAGAAAGAGCACCGGCAGAACTGTCCGGCCTGTTCGGAGGTGCGCCATGAGGATTGAAGAGAGCATCACGCCAGGCATGATCCTGATCGACTGTTCGAACTGCGGAAAGATGTTCGAAATAGACGACTTCCGCGGCGAATCGTTTGAGGACGACATCAGATCCCTGCTGGAAAAGAACCGTCCGTGTCCGGACTGCACCGAAGCGCAGCAGCAGGAGGAAGAACAGCGCGAGCAGGCCGAACGCAAAAACGAACGGCTCGCCAAGCTGCCGGAACTGCTGGACCGTGCCGGGATCGACTACTTCTATTGCCACGACCGCGCCAGCGGGCAGTTGTTTATCGAACCGCCAGTCCGTTTCGTTGCGGAATGGATATACCGTCACCGCCGCGAGAACCTGCTGATCAGCGGAGCGACCGGCAGCGGGAAAACCACCTCGGCATGTTTTGTGGCGATGAAACTGATCGAGACCGGCAGGAAGATCCGGTACACCACCTTGCGCCGTCTGCTTGCAGACTGGCGCGAAGCCAAGACCAGCGATCACGATCACGCAGCCGAAAACATGCTGCGCGGGATCTTCGGCAGGGATATCGTCGTCATTGACGAGATCGTAGGCAAAGCCCGGATCAGCGAAAGCGGACAGGAACTGCTGTTCGAAATTTTGGAATCGGTGAACTCCGGAGCCTGCCGCGCCAAAATCTGGCTGCTCGGCAATTTCTACACCGGCAGCATCGAGGACATTTTCAACGACCCCGAACCCGTGCGGCGCCGATTGCAGGAGAATTTCACCTGCGTAGTGATCGACAAAGCCCGGCAGACCGTCACGCCGATCACGGTGTGGCAGCCGGAACAATAACAACCAACCGAAAGGAGAAATATATGGACTACGTGATTTATGCCATCGACTTTGACGGCACGATCGTTGAAAACGCTTTCCCGAGGATCGGGAAACTGAACTTTGCCGCGGAATGTTTCATCCGCGACCTGCAGGAGCGCGGGGACAAATGGATCCTCTACACCATGCGGGAGGGTGAAAAGCTGCAGGAGGCAGTGGATTTCCTCGCCAAACTTGGCCTGAAACCGGATGCCGTCAATGACAACCTTCCGGAAATGAAGAAACTGTATGGGAACGATCCGCGCAAGGTTTTCGCGAATGTGTACATAGACGACCACAACGCGGGCGGCCTGGTATGGGCGAGAGCGTTTGCGTTCCAGGAAGAAAAGAGATGAAGGGTGAAAGATAAAGGATGAGAAGATGAGAATTGTTGTGAAAGTGAACAGGCCTGGGAAAGCGAGCTATTACCCGGTGCATAAGATGGTGAAGCACGGCGATCTGTGGACCGCGCACTATACCACGGTGAAGTGCGGCTGTCATGTGAGCCGGAAGATCGTGATCGATGGAGTGAATGCGGAATTGGAGGTGGGGAAGTGAGAATTACAGCGGAAATGGACATTGATGTTATAGTTGAAGTAACTGACCAGTTCGGAAATGAAATCAATGCCGATGTGGACAATGACGGAGGAGACACAATTACAGTTCAAGTTTACATCCCGCAGTTTAGCGAAGAATTTTACCGGACATTGTGCTCCCGTCACCCGGAACTTCGGGAGGAACTGGAACTGCTGAAAAACGAGATCGAATTGAAGGAGAATTGTGTGAAATGAACAAAATACCTGATGATGCTGACTTGGTGGCGGCGGCTCTGTTTTTGGGGTCGCTGGTGATGCTGCTGATCGTTTTTCATTGAAAGGGTTGGAAAATGAGTAAGAAGATACAAGGAAATAAGTCGGACAGGTCTGACAAGTCGGACAAGCTGAATTTCACGCCGGAAGTATGCAGGGAAATGTATGATGCGCTTTCTGAAGCCGTGGAGAAATACGGTAAACCGGGCGGACCGTGGAATGTGCCTGGGAGCCGGGGGTCATGGATCGAAAAAGCAAAAAAAGCGTTAAAGAAAGCACGAGGTGAGGAATGTTCGAAGTCGGCGAAAAAATAATCATCAACGGGAAAATCTGGACGGTCAGGAAAGTCAAGCCGGGAAAAGTCCTGCTGCGCGGCTGGGGCAGTCAGCGATGGCACGACATCGAAGAAGTCAAAGCAGCAATGCAGAAAGTGAAAGGTGAAAAATGAAAGAAAAATTTACAAAGAAAAACGCGATCAGGGCTTACAAGGCTTTTGATGCAAATTGGACATGCCGAGGATTCCAGTATGAAGTCGGAAAAACATACACGGCAAACGGAGATATTTCCATTTGCAATAACGGTTTTCATGCCTGCGAGAACGCGTCAGACTGCTTCGGTTATTACCCGTTCGATCCGAGAAACATCAAATTCGCGGAGGTCTTTTGCTGGGGCGAAGTTGAAAAAGCGGATGGGGATTCAAAACTATGCTGCTCCAAAATCCAGATTGTTCGGTCGCTGGAATGGGATGAGGTTCTGAAGGTTTGTAACTCCGGGAACTGTAACTCCGGGAACAGGAACTCCGGGGACTGGAACTCCGGGAACTGGAACTCCGGGGACAGGAACTCCGGGGACAGGAACTCCGGGGACTGGAACTCCGGGGACTGTAACTCCGGGAACAGGAACTCCGGGAACTGGAACTCCGGGAACAGGAACTCCGGGAACTGGAACTCCGGGAACAGGAACTCCGGGGACTGGAACTCCGGGAACTGGAACTCCGGGAACTGGAACTCCGGGGACTGGAACTCCGGGTATTTCAATACACCAGAACAGCAAAAGTTTTTCTGTTTCAACAAACTTACGAAAAAACAGTCAATAGGTTTTCCTGATTTTCTGTATTTTGATTTAATCGAATGGATTCCAGTTTCGACTATGACAATCGAAGAGAAAAACGAGCACCCGGAATGTGACGTGATCGGAGGATATTTGAAAAGGCATGACTACAAAGAGGCGTTCCGAAAATCATTTTTGAATGCAAAGAAAGAATCGAACTGGAAAACCGAACTGAAAAAACTGAAATCAATCCCGAATTTCGACTATGCAATTTTTGAGGAGATTTCCGGGATCAGCAAAGAGGAGCTGGAAGGGGAATGAAAAGATGAAAACTGAAATATTGAAAGCATACAAGATCGGATTTGCAGATGGAATCAGAATGGCGGTGCATTTCATTGAAGGAATATCAAAGGAAGAAATGAACGGCCTTGAACAATCAGTATTGGTTCGGATGATCAAACGGAATATTTCCGAACTTCAACCAGGAAAGATAACAATAGAGGTTTCCGATGACAACTGAAACAAAATATCGGGTGCAATACCTTGTCTGGCTGGTGATCGGGATTCCGGTCTGTGTGCTGTTTTCGCCAGTGCTGGCGATATGTATGTTCTTGACCATCAAAGGTGACATCGAGGCGGCGATGGCCGGTGTGAATGGGGCTTACAGGGCTTATAGGGCTTATGTGACGAATAGGAAAGGATAAGAAAATGCAAGAGAAAATTCATTGGTTTTTGGGTCAGGGTGATTGTGAACAGTTCTTCGGCAGGGTTGCCAAAAACAACGGTAAAGAACTGAATCCGAAGTTCGTGTTTGAGGGAAATTCCGGCACGACCTATCAGTATATCATCGACATTGCCAAGATTATCGGGCATGAGAATATCGGGGTTTTGCAACACGATTACGAGGATTCAGAGATTGATTTTGTTGACGAAATTTTTATTCAGCCGAGCCGAAGCATGAGCAATAACCATGACGACAAGCGGGTTTGGATGGAAGCGGATGAAGTCAGCCTTGAATCCGATGGTTCGATCCGCATTTGGTGGGACTGAAAGGAGTTTTGAGATGAGCGAGAGAAAAGAGAGATTTACGCTGGGTCAGTGGACATTTGATCCATATACAGGATTCGTAGATTCTTTGGTTTCGGAAGATGAAGAAGGTGCGAATTATGAATCTGTTTGCGAAGTTTCCGGTGCAATAGGTGATCCCAACGGGTATCTGATCGCCGCCGCGCCGAAGATGTATGAATTTGTCCATTTCTTTGAAACAGTTGCAGGACAGGTTATTCTGCTTGCGGCACAAAAAAGCGGGATGAAAAAAGAAGCACACGAAATTTACGAAGAAGCCATACGCATTTGCAAGAAAGCGAGAGGTGAGGAATGATTGCGGCACAAGAGTATATGACCTCGCTTTGCAACAAGTTCGATATTTGCTGTTATACCGCACGGGAAGCCCCGACCGAGGCTTTTATTCAATGGTATAACGACCACAGGCACAAATATGCTGGGGATATTGAATTACGCCGGTTCGATGTGTTGTCGGTATTGGATTATTTCGATGAGGATTTACAGCAGTTGTGGGAAGGAGAATGATGATGAACACAGACAGATTCAAGTTCCGGGTGTGGGATGAAGAAAAACGGAAATATCATAGTGGCGCGTTTGGGTTAAGTCCATCCGGCGAACTTTTGGTAGAATGGGTTATGGGATTCATTAAATATCCTGATCCATATGTGATCGAACAATGCACTGGGTTGAAAGACCGGAACGGCAAGCTGATTTATGAGGGGGATGTGCTGGAATACACATACTCCGACGGATCGAAGAGACAATGGTTTATTGTGTTTGACGAAAACCTGTTACAGTTCAGCCAATGTCTTATATCCGAAGACAAAACGTTTCCTTTTAGTGGCATTAATAAAGAAATAGCATTGAAAAAAGAGATTGTCGGCAATATCCACGAGCCGAAGTGGGGGATCGAAAGCGAGGTGAAAAATGACTGCTGATGAAATCGAAAGAATTCTGCTGCGGCTGGGGGTGCCTTGCTATGTTTACGCGCGGAGACTGCCGGAGGTCCTGGGGATCACGCCATGGAAAATCCGGCTGGCAGTGGAAAGTAAAAGTCTGAAGAGGATCGGACAATCCTATAACGTGGCAAGACATGAACTCGCCAAGTGGATCATGAAGAATCCGGAGATCCGGAACAAACTGCTTGAGACAGACCGGGATTTGTCGGACAAGTCGGACGGGTCTAAGCTGGAACTGACCCCGGCTGCGCTGGATGCCGGGATCACAGTGACGGTGACATCATGCCGGGGATGAAGTCTTTGCCTTTGCCGGAGGTGACTGCGCTGATGGACAAGCTGCCGGTCAAATACCGGGCCATTATCGCGATCGGCGTCACCACCGGCTGCCGGATCACCGAGATCCTATCCCTGCGGCGGTTTGATCTGCTGACCAGCACGGGGAAACTCAAGGAACATATCGCTTTCCTCAAACTCAAAACCAAAACGGAAAAACCAGTCCACCGGAAAATGACGATCCCGGAAGCCTACCGGCCTTACATCATGACCCATCTGATGCGGGAGGAAGTCAAAGGGTACGACCGTCCGGACGACCTGGTGTTCCGCGGACACCTCGGCGCTCCGATGTCCCGGCTGACCGCTTATCAGGTTTTCCGCGCCAATCTCGGAGAAGGGTACGGCACCCACTGGATGCGGAAGACTTTCGCCCAGGAGATATTCCGCTATTTCCTGCGCGAAAACCCCGCCGACCCCATGCGGGCACTGGAACTGACCCGCCGCGCCCTGGGGCACGCCCGGCTCGACACGACCGTGAAATACCTCGGGATCAACGAGGCAAATATCGAAAAAGCCCAAAATTCAATTTTCAACCAAGGAGCAGTAAATCATGGAAGATGAAAACCGAAACCCGTATCTCGCGATCGCCGACAAATGCAGACTTTCGGAGCGCACTGTGCGCAGCGCCTTCGCCAAGAAACCCGTGACCTGGCAGACCGCGCAGAAGATCGCGGCCAAAGTCGGAATAGACATGCGGGAGTTCCGGATCAAGGAGGACTTGCGGGGCAGGAACAAGAAGCCCCGGAAAAAGACGTAAAAAAGCCTGCCGGACGCGTTATCCGGCAGGCATACAGGGCAGATGTCCGAAACGACCGGCAAGCCCTATTTGGCGGCAGTTTCTGCCGCTTTTTTGTTTTCAGTGTATTTCTGCAGATCATCCGTTTTTGCGCCCGCCTTGAGCGCATCCACGTAATAGCCCGTGATCTGATTGCCGATCCTGAACTTGACTTTGCCGGTGCTGTCCGCTCCGGTCGTGCCGCCTTTGGCGTCACCCTTGCCGCTGCCGGCACCTTCCATTTCGAGTTCGGCATTCTCCCGGACGCAGGCGGTCAGGATCTTGCCGTAACGGAAACTGACCCCGAAAGCAAAGGTTTCCGGATTGATCGTGGTTTCCAGCATGACGCCGTCGCCGTAGTTCACGGTGTTGTGGGAACAGCCGGCAAGCAGCAGCTCAGCTGCGAACACAGCCGCACCGCCGACGCGGAACAAATAGGTCTTATAGGACTTATAGGTCCTATTTTTGGGGTTGCATTTTTCCATTGTTTTTCTCCTTTTTATGGTTCCAGTTTGGCGATGCGTTCGCCTTGCTGACGGGTTTCTTTCCAGAGATTCTGGATCTCTGCGTAGTGGCTGCACATATCCTTGTCGCAGTCGTTTTTGTCCACTTTGTCTTCCAGACCCTGCCGGATCTGACGCAGCTCCATTGCGATCCAGCTGAGGATGCCGACCAGTCCGAGCTGGATCACGCCCCAGAGAATACCGATCAGGGTGATGGTTGCCTGTTCACTCATGGGGCACCTCCCGCGAACTTATAGGACCTATAGGACTTATAGGACCTATAGGGGAAATCGCGGAAAACAACGTGGTGGGGGATAAAAGGATCATGGTTATCCTGCCCTCCACGCCTTCCCGCCGCAGAGACGGACACCGAGCCAGGCGAGGAATGCACTAACTTTCGGGGTGCCGTCGTCTATCAATAGGCGCAGGAACAGCATATCGGCCATTTCGCGGTCCCAGCCTTCCGGATGGGTGCGGTAAATGTAATCGTGCACGAATGCCGCCCGCAAGGCTTTCTGATCTCCGGGTGGAAATACGATCCGCCAGAACAGACGGGGGACGCTGGCTCCGTCGCTTTCGAAGCCCGCGGGAACCGTGATCCATTCAGTGACCAGCGGCTCCCGCAGGGTGAAGACATTGCCTGCGGAATCCGATTGGTGGATGTCAACTAACATTTTTCTCCTTGGGGGGTGATCGGCCCTATAGGCCGAATAGGACTTATAGGACCTATAGGACTTATTATCAGAACAGCTCATCCCAGTTCCTGCCGTTTTGCAGCAGGTCAAGCGACACCACCGAGAACGCCTGAGCGTATTGGGCGATTTCCGCCGCTCCCATGCCGTTTTCCACAGCCCACGCGAGCATTTCCTCCGCATTGAACTTCGCGGGCAGATCGTCGCGGGTCTTCCCGACCGAAGCACAGGCCGCGTCTATCTTCGCCCAGAAGTCCGCTTTGATCGCCTCGAAGCGGACGACTTCCGGCAGGACTTCCCCTGCACGCTTCGGGAACGCTGTTTTCACCGCGTATTGGTGCTTGGCGAACGTCCCCTTCAAAATCTGTTCGTTCTGTACCGCCCATCCGCCGTAGAAGAACTTGCGCAAATCCGCGTAAGACTGGATTTTGCACTTCTCGTAGTCCGTAATGTCCTGCCCGGTGAACCGGACCGGAACGGCGAAGAAGCGGAAGATCGTCCTTTCCTCTCCGTCCGTCTGCCTCGTTTCCTGCCGGACCAGAGCCGGGAAAACCAGATTGCCGCCTTCCCTCCGGATCACGGGCAGCACATCGCTTTCCGCCTCGCGCAGAAAGTCGGTCTGGAACCCTTCCGGAAGATTGTTGATGATCGTTGCTGCCATGTTACACCTCCATTAGTTGTTTTAGGGGTTTGTTGAAGATAGATTACGCAGCCAGCCGACCGCCGAGAGCCGCAGCCGCATCCGAGATACCGCTGCGCACGAACACGCAGCCGCCGCCATCGTAAGCCCCGTTGTTAGCGGTGCCACCGCGATACACGACCCGCGCACCAGCATTGCCATCGTTATAGATGTAGTCGCAGAGATACGTATTGCTGGCACCGCCAACGGACAGGGCAAAGAAAGTCAGCGGATCGAACTCCTTGACATAGCCTGCCGTCTTCGGGAAAGCATGGGAAACCCAGACGTAACTTGCGCCAGTATATCCGGCCTCGGGGAATACCCCGCCCTGCGCGCCTGCGCCCAAATCCGAATCGCAGAGGGAATACTTGCTGGTGTCGTTGGTACACCAGTATCCGGACTGCGAAAAATCGTTTTCCGTGGCATTCTGGTACTTCTGGATGCCGTCCTCGAAGCACCATTGCGATCCGAACGGGTCTTCGATGCCGCGATAGCTGAACTGCACCACCTTCAAGGACGCATCGCTCTGCGCGGCGCTGTTCCAGATCGTGCCGCCGTCCTTCATGGTCAGCAGGTCAAGGTCCGCGCCGGTACTCTCGGTTTCGTCGGCGAGAATTTCCCCGGTGCCGTTGCCGAAGATCGCCGTGCGACCGGTCTTGCGAACCGCCGCGTAACTGAACTGCGACAACTGGCTGTATCCGACCGAAATTCCGGCCTGCGTATCGAAGGTGCAGCCGTCGATTGCCACCATCATCATCAGGAACTGGCCGAACATCGCATTGACGTTGGTGCCGCCGTTGGCCACGGAGCCGGTACGGTAATTGGCGCGGGTGGTGTTCCCGTGCGGACGCGCTCCGGCGACGCTGCGGAACTTGTTCCCGGAAGCGTAAGAGGCGGGAGTATCTTCCGCCGACTGCGCCTTGATGACCCCATCGGAATCGCAGAGAACGTCACGGAACGCGCCGACGTACTGGACGCGCGCCGTCGCGCCGCCGTCCGAGGTGTAGAAGAAGCGGTGGATCGCCGATCCGGTGAAGGGCTTGTTGCTCACCAGATAGACCTTGTGAACGTGATCGCTCGCGTCCGTGTAGGTGTCGATCCGGTAATGGCACACCGGGATTTCCACCATCACATCACCATCGCCGCCCGTGAGGTCGGCGGCCTGGCCGTTTTCCTTCTTCGTGCTGTCGCTGGCATTGAGATAATACGCGACCGTGCGGTTCGCAAGGTCGGACATCACGCAGCGCCGGAAATTGTGTGCGGGCATCTGCGCGAACGAATCGACGACCGTATAGCGCAGTTCGTCCCCCTCCTGATCGTGGTCGTGGTTGAGCACGACCCGCGTGCAGGCGCTGGCGGCGGTGGCTACGCCCGTGTCATGGTCGATACCATACACGTAGGCGCTGCTGAGGTCTGCGGCCTTGAGCGAGACCCCGCCCGGTGTTGCGCCGTCCCCGAAATAGACGGCCTGTTTGTCTTTGTCGTAGAAGATTTCTCCGGCGACCGGGGTTGCCGCTTCGCGCGCGGCGGTCGTTGCCTTAGGCAGAATGAGCTTGGACATAATTTGTCTCCTTATATTGGTTGTTAATTCGTGAAATCAGTATCAGATGCCGGGGTCACGGGGTCCAGTCCCCGAATACGCATATACCCTCCGGCGTGAGGATCTCCTCGATGCTATCCAGCCGGGTATCGACACCGTGGTATTTGACCTGGTCGATCACCATCCTTCCGAGAATAAAATCAAAAAACAGATTCAGCATGATTCACCCCCTGACCAGTCTGTCGGTGCCGTATTCGAGC
>Ga0310690_10010637_pt1 | contig 11426 bp, 9 predicted proteins | sample AusTroGonzalo_MG_2_FD_207661 | JGI IMG/M metagenome (GOLD analysis project Ga0310690, IMG submission 207661) | Bovine rumen microbial communities from tropical cattle in Woodstock, Queensland, Australia - Gonzalo_04 (v2) (version 2) | ecosystem: Host-associated > Mammals > Digestive system >...
ACTTGCAAAAGCAGATATAAATCACAGTTATCCTCACTGCTGGAGATGCAAAAATCCTGTTATATACAGAGCAACTCCTCAATGGTTTGTAAAAGTTGATAAATTCAGACAGGCTACACTTGATGCAATAAAAGATGTTAAATGGATACCTGCAAGTGGTGAAAACAGAATTTCTAATATGGTTGAAAGTCGTTCAGATTGGTGTATTTCAAGACAAAGAGCTTGGGGAGTTCCGATTCCTGTTTTCTATTGTGAGGATTGCGGAGAAGTTATAGTAAACGATGAAACTATAGAAAATGTCGCTAAAATCTTTGAAAAAGAAAGTTCTGATGCTTGGGTAAAACACAGTGCAGAAGAACTATTACCTCAAGGGTTTGTATGTCCTAAGTGCGGTAAAAATCATTTCAAAAAAGAAAATGATATTATGGACGTTTGGTTTGACTCAGGTATAACTTGGAGAGCCGTAGTTGAAAAAAGAGCTGATGAACTTGGACATACTCCTGTTGATATGTACTTGGAAGGTTCTGACCAGCATAGAGGTTGGTTCCAGTCATCTCTTTTAACGTCTATTGCAACTCAAGGAAAAGCTCCTTATAAAACGGTCTTAACTCACGGTTTTGTATTTGGAGAAGACGGCAGAAAAATGTCTAAGTCTTTGGGTAACTATATACGACCGGATGATATAATTAAAAACTACGGTGCTGATATTTTAAGATTATGGGCTGCATCTGTTGATTACAGAAATGATACCAAAATTGGCGATAACATAATTAAACAGTTATCTGAAATCTTCAAGAAAACAAGAAATACTGCAAGATTTTTATTAGGAAATATTTTTGATTTTAATCCTGCAACTGATTATGTTAAATATGAAGATTTAAAGCCGATAGACAAATTTGCATTACATAAATTGAACAATGTCGTTGGCGAAGTAACAGAAGCTTTTGAAAATTACGAATTTTATAAGTATTTCCAAACACTTCAAAATTTTGCAGCAGTCGATTTGAGTGCATTTTATCTTGATATTGTAAAAGACAGACTTTATACTTCCGGTAAAAAGTCACTTTCACGACGTGCTTGTCAAACTGTTTTATATGAGGCATTACAAGTACTTGTAAGAGTTTTGGCTCCGGTTATGCCTCACCAAGCTGAAGACATTTGGCAAAACACTCCTGAAAATATGAGAAACGGTTTGGAAAGCATTTTGCTTGCAGATTGGCCTGTTCAAAAAGCCGAATGGAATAATGAACAATTGGAATCTGATTTTGAAGATATATTGAAAGTCAGAGAAATTGTAACCAGAGCAATTGAACCATTAAGAGCCGATAAAAAAATCGGAAGTTCACTTGAAGTTGCTGTGTTTATAAAATCTGAAGACAAAATTTTAGAACAAAATAAAGACGAATTATGCAATATATTCATAACATCTCAAGCATATTTGACTCAAAATAAACCTGAAAATGTTTTAAATGAACATTCGGAAGATGGTTATACTGTTTGGGTAACTAAGGCAGAAGGTGAAAAATGTGAAAGATGCTGGAAATACAGAAAATTGGGTGAACATCAAGGTTATGAAACTATTTGTTCTGATTGCTACGAAGCTGTTACTGAATAAGTGGTATCAACGTTTTAAACTGTTTGTCAGATTATAAATTCTTTCAAATTAATCGGGTTTATACCCGATTAATAAAATATTTTGCTAGATGATAATTAAGAGTTTTTTTGAAGCTTTTGCCGATTTGTTGTGAATAAATCGTCTATAGTTATTTACAAAGCCTTTAGTAAACTATCAAAAGTTTCTGCTGCTATAAAATTTCACTTTTTTATATTTTTCCTAATTTCATGCTTTATTCCCTTAATTTGTAATTCAAAACTCTTAATTTTTATCCTTTTGTTTTTATATAAAGTTTTGTAAATCTAAAAAAATCATTGTAAATACTACGCTTGAGAAATTCAGATTTTAAAATTCTAAAAAATTTAGCAATTTTTTTTCAGCAAAAAACTTTATTAGTACATAGGTAAGTAAAACAAAATTTTTTTGTTGGTTAATTGAAAGGAGAAAAAATTATGGTAGGAATTGCAGGATGTGCAGCAAATGCAGTAACAGAAGTAAAAGAAAAAGGTATCGGAAACAGAATTGAATATGCCGGAGCAAGAGTAGTTAATAGAGCTAAAACAAATGCAAGAGACTGTTTTATAACAACTGCAGGTCTTGCAGCTAGTGCTGCTGCGGCTGGTGCTGTTGCAAAATCTCCTGCTTTACAAAATGCTGTAAAAAATCTTGGAAATACAATTAAGAATTCATCAATTTCGAAAAGTTTAGGTAGTAAATTAAAACTTGTATCTGATAAAGTTAAACCGGGATTTGAAAACTTTGCTAAAAAATTAAATGCTCTTCCGCCTGCGGCAAAAGCAGTATTTTCAATAGGCGCTATTGCAACAGGAATTGCAGCTCTTCATTCTCATAATAAAGGAATAAAAAATGCAGGCAGAATTGAACAAAAATACAACGATATGGCTGCATTGAATAAACAAATTTCATAATTAGAAATATGTTTTAAAAAATAAAAAAAAGACAGTGACAAAAGTCACTGTCTTTTTTATTTGTCGGAGAAGGGACTTGTATCGGATTATTCGGGTACGCATAACACTGCTTTCGCTATTAAATCCTGACGGATTTAGCCGCTCATTCGTGTTATTTGCTCTTACGGGCTTGCTCGCTTGCGGAAGCAGGAGTTGCTTTGCAACTCATTTCCGCCTTCGCTCGACATCGCCCTACCGAAAATCCTCTGAACCCGCAAAACTGCGGATTAAAGCCCTCACCATGACAATAAAAAAGATGATAACAAGAGTCATCATCTTTTTTATGGTGTCGTAGGCGGGACTTGTCTTGAGTCGCTCGCGTTAAACAGGTCTACGCATTTTGCTTTTAGTGGCTTTTTGCCACAAGCAAAAACTGCTTCGCCCTCTGCTCGCTCCTCGCTGAACCCTTATGTGCTTCGCACAGGCGTATTAAAGCCCTCACCTACATAATAAAAAGGGCAATAACAAAAAGTTATCGCCCTTTTTATTTGTCGTAGGCGGGACTTGAACCCGCACGGGTTGCCCCACACGCCCCTCAAACGTGCACGTATACCGATTCCGTCACTACGACATTATGCTTATTTAGTTTTCAATGATGTTAGCACGTATACCCCTCTCACAAAACCTGACATTTAGTCAGCTTTTGTTCGGCAGAGTGTCACTACGACATTATGCTTATTTAGTTTTCAATGATGTTAGCACGTATACCCCTCTCACAAAACCTGACATTTAGTCAGCTTTTGTTCGGTACGACATTCATTATGTATATTATAAAACCAAGACTTTTAAAAATAAATATTTATTCGCCAAGTATTAATTTATCAAAGAATTTTTTTACAATTGATCTTTCTTGTCTTAGTTGTTCTCGTGCTTGCTCAAGTTCCATTAAGTCTTTGCCTACTGTTTTGTAGACATAATTCATGATATCTTCGGTACGTTCACTTTCTGTTCTGTACTCATCTCTTATTTTTTGAAGTTCTCCGTAGTCAAGAAATTTCCCGCCGCAGCTGTAGCACTCATCAACTTGAATTTCCTTTCTTATACTTGAGTAATTTTTTACCATTCTTGATCCGCATACCGGACAAGTTCTCGGCAATGATTCATCAACTTTTATAAATTCTTTGTTTTTAAGAGCATTTTCTATTTCGGTAATATCTTCATGCGGTTCGTCAAAAAATTTGAATTCTCTGTTATCAAAATATATTCCGCCACAACCGTCTGCGCATACATCAATATTTATTCCTTCTCTCGGAACAAAAACTTTTATCATTTTCTTTTGACATGCCGGACATTTTATATCGTGAAATGTATCTACCATTTTTTACTCCTATTTTTTTGAATATCTTTAGTCTAAGTTTAGCACGAAGAGCTTTATTTGTTAATTTTTCTGTCAATTATTGAAGAAATCAACGAAGCACCAATGCATATAATTCCGATTGTAGCCGGAACATATTCCGGTAATTCATATAAAACTGATGCAAACATTGTGCCTGCTAAACCTAAAACAGCCCAATGTGCACCATTAGCTATGTATGCAAATTTCTTTAATGTCTTTTTTTCTACTAACAATATCGTTAGAGACCTTACAAATATTGCACCTATTGATAAACCTATCATTATAATGATTATATCCGTGCTGATTGCAAAAGCACCCAAAACTCCGTCAAAAGAGAACGATGCATCTATTAATTCCAAATAAAGAAAACCGGCTAATCCGCTGCAAGCAATAGCTTCACCTGTTGCGCCACATTTCTTTTCATTTCTTTTTTCAAGCCAATGTGTAAATTCTTCAATTGCATAAAATGTTGCCATACCTAATAAGCCTGAAAGCATTATGTGAATTTTATGCATTGTCGGAAGAATTTGAGATTGAATAGTAAATATTACAATCAATGTAATCAACATATCGATATTTTTGTATTTTGCAATTTTTCTAAGCGGAGTTTCTATAAATTTTAACCAATCTGATTCTTTAGCTTCATTTAAAAAGAAATTTAGTGCAATCATCATTAAGAATGCTCCGCCAAATGTTATTATTGATGAATGTGTTTGTGCCAAATATGTTGAATATGTATTAACATCATTAATGGCAAGGCTCAAAACCTTTAGTAGTCCTAGTTTGGCAACGCATGCTACAATTAATAGCGGAAAAAGAAATCTCATCCCAAACACAGCTATTAATATACCAATAGTAAGAAATCTGTGCTGCCATTTTTTTGACATCTTTTCCAGTTTTAATGCGTTTACAACTGCATTGTCAAAAGATAAGCTTATTTCCAACAAACCTAATGCCAATGCCAGAAATACTGAAGTCCAACCGGCACCTGTGTGGATATGTTCGCCCCAAAAGTATGCGGCAACTAAACCTATTATTGTTAATAAATACGATTCCCAAAAATATTTAACCATCTTAACTCCTATCTTTTGTATTGAGTTTACTATAAATTATACTTTTTGTAAATTTTATTTAGTACGCTCTATTGTTTTTATAGTCTGATTTTTTACGAAAAGTAACAAATTTAAAAATAAAAAATTGATAATTAATATTTGTTGTATAATCTTCTTATGTTTAATGAAATTAAAACACACGAGATCACCGTAGATATAGTGATTTTAACCATAAAAGATAATTCCTTAAAGGTTTTACTTGTTAAAAGAGAAAATGAACCGTTTAAAGACAAGTGGGCAATACCTGGGGGATACGTAAGAATGTCTGAAAATCTTGATCAGGCAGCTATGCGTGTGTTGAAAGAAAAAACTAATGTTGATAACATTTATCTTGAACAGTTGTATACATTTGGGGATCCTTTAAGACACCCTGTTTCAAGAGTTATTACTTGTGCATACTTTGCACTTATTCGTTCCGAAGATGTTAACGTTTTATCAACTCCAAATGTTGGTTGGCACAAGGTGGTAGATCTTCCGCCGCTAGCGTTTGACCACGAAGAAATTATCAAGTACTCACTAAAACGTACAAGAGAACGTTTGGAAATGTGTCCTGTTGCATATCAGTTATTGAATGAAAAGTTTACTTTAACAGAAATGCAACGTGCATATGAGCTTATTATGGATAAAAAACTTGATAAACGTAACTTTAGAAAGAAAGTTCTTACAACAGATGGTTTAAGAGAATTGAATGAATTTTCAAAGGTTACATCTAAAAGACCTGCAAGACTTTACACTTTTGATTCAATAAAACTTGATTCAAAAAGAGCTCATTTTATTAATAAAAAAAGTAAAGAGGTGAAAAAATAATATATGGTTACATTTACTTTGGTAGTTTCAATAGTATCAGCTATCTTATTAATAGTTTTAGTACTTCTTCATTCCCCAAAAGGAGACGGAATCGCAGGAATAGGAAATGCAGCTCAAATGTTTTCATCTCAGAAAAGCGCTGAAAAAGGCTTGAATAAACTTACTGCAATCGTTACTGCTATTTTTATCATAAGTATTTTTTTGTTAGGCTTTGGCATTGTTAGATAATCGATTTTCAAGAAATGAACTTTTTTGGGGAAAAATTTGTCAGGATAAACTGTCAAATTCTAATGTCGCTGTGTTCGGACTCGGGGGCGTTGGTGGGTTTTGTTTGGAGATGCTTGCACGTGCCGGAGTCGGAAAATTAACGATAGTTGATTTTGATGTTGTATCGGAGTCAAATTTAAATCGCCAAATTATTGCTTTAAAATCAAATATTGGGAAGAAAAAAACAGCCTTATTTAAGGAACGATTACTGGATATAAATAGCGAGCTTGAACTAACTGTTATAGATGATTTTTATGTCGGAGAAAATTTAAATAATCAATTTGATTTTGTAGCAGATGCAATAGATACGATGCGTTCAAAAATCGCACTTCTTGAATTTTGTGTAAAAAATAATATCCCCGTTATTTCTTCTATGGGGGCTGGAAACAGAGTTAATCCCGAAAAACTTTTTGTGTGCGATATAACTGATGAGGTTTTGAAAAAATCAAAAGATACTTTTTCAAGCAATGTATTATATCAGCTTAAAAAGAAAGGAATAGAAAATGGTATTACTTTTGTAACGAGCAGCGAAAAGCCTCAAGTAAAAGAAAAGATTATTGAAAAAGAAGTAATAGAGTCAAAAGGAATAGAATTTAATAAGATAATTCCTGCTTCAACTCCGTTTGTGGCATCTACGGCGGGAATAATGATGGCAAGTTATATTGTAAGAAAGTTGTGTGATTTATGAAGATACTTGTAACAGGTGCAACACGTGGAATAGGAAAATGTATTGCTGAAACATTAAACGGTGAAATTTTTGCAACCGGAAGAAATGAAGATTTACTAAAAAAGTATTATAAAAATTATATTGTTTCTGATTTTACCAAAGGAGAGGATATAGTGGCTTTAGACGAATATATTTTAAAAAATGATATTGATGTGATTATAAACAATGCAGGGGATTATATTTATTCCGAAATCGATAAATGTACACAGGAACAAATATCAGAAATTTTTAAAGTTAATACTGAAGTTCCTATATATTTAATTTCTTGTGCTGTAAAAAATATGAAAAAGAATAATTGGGGGCGAATTATAAATATAGGCTCTATTTCCGGTGCAATAGGTGAGGCGAATGCCTCTTTGTACTCTGCTACAAAGTCTGCAATGTTTGGTCTTACAAAGTCTTTGGCATTAGAGTTAGCGCAATACAATATAACTGTAAATACAATTAACCCGGGATGGGTTGATACTGATTTGGGAAATAATTCAATAGAAGAAAGTGAATTTTCAAAAGAAGAAATTATTGAATGTATTCCTCAAAAAAGATTTGTTACTCCTCAAGAGATAGCCAAAACTGTTGAATACCTTTTAAGTGAAGATGCAAGAGGTATAACTGGTCAGATGATAAATATATGTGCAGGTTTGTCTGTCGGTGGATAAATTAAAATTTCCATTTTTTCATGACCGGAAATCTGTTTTCCGTATTGTCATTTATATTAACTTTGCAGCAATTATTTAAGTATTCTATTGTATTTATTTTTTCATCATAAAGATATTTTATAAAACTTAAGTAAGAGGAATCTTTTGAACTCAAAAGCATGTTTATTTCAAACCCATCGCTACAAAATGGTTCGTAATCATATACTACATAGTTATTATATTTGCTTTTCCACTCTTTTTTCTCTATCCTGCAATTGTTTTCTTCCGCAACATTTTCAACCCAATTTATAATTGATTTGTTTATGTTTTTAATTTCTAAATATCTAAAATTACTCATAACTAATCTCCTAAAAAAATATTAAGAGGTAATCTTAGTTATTTAATCACCATTTCGTCTAATTTTATTATTAAACTTTTATCTAATAGGGGTAAAGAAGGGGAAAAATTTGAGGGAAAATGTTTAAATAAATAAAATAAAAATATATGTAAAAATTTGTAAATGTGTAAAAAACTCATGGGTTGCAAAAAGATATAAAAATGATATAATTAAAATATATAGCTATATTTTAGAATAACGGCATTTACCCAAAAAATCAAGGCTAACTCAGAGTGATTACAGTAAACACGAACATGGCATCCATGCTGGTTCAAAAGAATTTTAAGACGTCAACGAATTCTTTGAACACGGCGATAGAAAGATTAACAACCGGATTTAGAATAAATTCGGCGAAGGACGATGCTGCAGGAAAAGGCGTAGCAATAGACATGAACGTCAAACTGTCATCAAATGAAGTAGCACAAAACAATGTTTCTATGGGGGTAAGCCTTTTAAACACAGCCGAGGGTAATGTAAATCAAATGAAGAGCTTGGTGCAGAGATGCAGAGATTTGTGTGTACAGGCGAGGAACGGAACGTATGATACGGATTCTCAAAATGCTATCAAATCAGAATTAACTCAACTTGTCGCTCAAGTAAACCAAATCAAAGATACAGCCGAATTTAACGGTATTAATTTGTTTGGCGGGGGCAGTTCATTTTTGGATGATGTAGATACAGTGAGTCCTGGTGTTACAAGAACATTTATTTCTAATATAACATCTAAACCAGCAACAGTTGTTATTGATGAAGGTGTTACAAGTGTTGAAGAAGCTATGGCAGCTTTAAATGCAGCCTTAGGGACATCAGGTGCTTATATAGGCATTTCAAATGAACTTGGGCTGCAGGCTCTTGCACAAGTCGTCAATAGCGGAACTAATTGTTCCGGCAAAACAATTGTATTAACAGACGATATTGATCTTGGTAGTATTGCAAACTGGACTCCGATAGGTAGTAGTACATCCAATGCTTTTAATGGAACCTTTTATGGCAATGGCCATACAATATCAAATATGACTATTTCAGGTTCGGCTTCATTGGTAGGGCTATTTGGAGTCATTAATAATGGTGCTAAAATATATGATATTGCCATTAAAAATGCATCTGTTTCTGGAGGTTCAGAGGTTGGTATAATTGCCGGTTATATAGACAGTGCAAGTATAAATAACTGTTACGTATCAGGTACTGTATCGGGAACTAGCTATGTCGGCGGACTGGCAGGGTTTGCAGGTAGTTCTACCATAATCAACTCATACGCATCAGGTACGGTTTCGGGAAGCGATAGTGTTGGGGGGCTGGTTGGCGTTATAGCCAGTGCAAATATAAAAACCTGTTACGTATCAGGTACGGTTTCGGGAAACGGTGGTGTTGGGGGGCTGGTTGGCGTTACTTTATCTGGTGGATCTATAGATAACTCATACGCATCAGGTACGGTTTCGGGAAACAATACTGTTGGCGGTCTGGTTGGTGTAGTATATAATATGAATTCTAATGGTAATGTTTATATAAACGGTAGCGCCTATACTTCAGTTGAAGGTACATCACATGTTGGCGGATTTATAGGTAGTATCTCGGCTATAGAACCTAGTAGTCGAATTACTTGTTCGGGTACCTATGTTGATAATTCTTCCGGTAATTCAGTAGGATTTATAGAGGGTGAGGGACAACAAACTCTAAATATAACACATAACGCAGCAGCAACACCACAATCTTTGTATTTAAACGTTATTGCTACAGTTGGGGGGACATCTGTTGCGGATGCAGTTACAGAAATAGGTAATTTAATTTCACATGGTGCAAAAACTATAGGCTTGACAAATTCTGTTGCAATACAAGCGTTTGCACAATATGTAAATTCGGGACACAATTGTTCCGGACTCACTTTCTGTTTAACAAATGATATTGATATTGGTGATGTGGCAAATTGGACTCCTATAGGAAATAGTTCAAAAAAATTTAGCGGAACCTTTAATGGAAATGGGCATACTTTATCTAATATGAAGATTTCTAGTTCTTCGGCTAACATTGGTTTATTTGGATATGTTCAGGGGGCTACAATATCAAATACTGCTGTTTTGAATGCATCTGTAGCAACATCGCAATATGGCGGTATTCTGGCAGGGTATGTAACTAATTCTACCATAACCAACTCATACGCATCAGGTACTGTATCGGGAACTACCAATGTCGGCGGACTGGCAGGGAGGGCAGTTAATTCTACCATAACCAACTCATACGTATCAGGTACGGTTTCGGGAAACAGTGGTGTTGGTGGGCTTGTAGGAGCTGCAGTTAATAATTCTACTATAATTGGTTCATATGCGTATAATTCAGTATCGGATACCGGTTCTCCTGTTGGCGGATTTGTCGGCTATAATAATAATTCAACTTACACAAATTGTGCATATGTTGATGATTCAACAGGCCGTGCAATAGGAAACGGGAGTGGATTAAATCCCTCTGGAATAACATTAGATCCAACTGCAACCCCACCTTCATCAGGTGGTTCAGGTATTACCCTTCAAATCGGACTCGATGGTACGGCAAATTCACAGATTACTCTAAATTTGGGATTGGATTTGAGTTCATTAAATAGTATTATTGCTACTCCTTCAAGTGCAGGTAATATATCCACATTAGACACTATATTATCAAGTATTACATCTGTTGAAACACAAATCGGTACAGGATTAAACAGGTTAGAAAGTGTACAGGAAAGTTTACAAACACAGCATCAGACATTGAGTTCTGCTCTTTCTGTTGTACGTGATGCGGATGTATCGCAAGAAAGTGCAAGATATATTCGCTCACAAATTCTCCAACAAGCATCGGCATCGTTGTTGACTACAGCAAATCAATCTCCGTCACTATTACTTTCATTAATTAACGGAATGAGATGATGGAATGAGTGATAGTACCCACCTTTTTGTTGTTTTGGTGGGCACATTACATTTTGCCCACCCTACTACTACTATCCCTCTCCCGTAGGGCGAGGGAAAAGTAAGTTCCTTCTCCTTACAGGAGAAGGTAAGGATGAGGTATTTGTTTACCCCTCTGTTTACTCCTATTCTTTGGGCTCAAGTTCGCAGCACATTTGACAAGCCCCGAAACTTCCCCCTGAAGCTTTTAGATTTTTTCTGAAACATCTGTAATTTGGAAGGTTAAACAGTTCTTTTAATGAGTGCTCTTTAACGTTTCCTATACGTTGAGAAAGACAAGGGTAAACTTCCCCTTCAGGGTTAATCATCATTGTAAAATAGGGATAAACACAGGGTTTATATATTTCGTTTAAAGGTTTTATTTCTTCATAGCTAAAAAACTTTTCAATAGATTCAAGCGGATTTTTACAATACTCAAATTTTGGAGAAAATCTCAGTTTAACTTTTGATTTTTTAGTCATCGAGTCTATTTCTTTATAAATTTCTTTAAAATGTTCTATATCAAAATAAAGTTTAATCGGGTAATTGTCGTTATATTCTTGTATAAATTCATTATGTAATATAGGACTTTGTCTGTATGAATTATTCCTTAAAAACGAAATTGAAAAATAATCAAAATTCAT
>Ga0310690_10010638_pt1 | contig 11426 bp, 8 predicted proteins | sample AusTroGonzalo_MG_2_FD_207661 | JGI IMG/M metagenome (GOLD analysis project Ga0310690, IMG submission 207661) | Bovine rumen microbial communities from tropical cattle in Woodstock, Queensland, Australia - Gonzalo_04 (v2) (version 2) | ecosystem: Host-associated > Mammals > Digestive system >...
CGGGTTGAACACGGTTACCAGGTTCTTCCTTTCCCGGAAAATGTCGTACATCCATCGGCCCCTGGCCGTGTCCCAGCAGTTCTGGGTGCAGAAACAGCCCACCTTGCCATACAGCAAGGCCCGGTCCAGCTGGTCCTCCAGCGGTGTGGTTCTGAAACTGAACATAAGCTATTATTAGATTCTTCGTCTCTTCGTTCCTCAGAATGACAATGACTTGTCATTTTGCACTTTGTCATTCTGAGCGTAGCGAAGAATCTATCATCCTTTGATTATCTTATTAGCTACTGCAATTACCTCATTGCCAAGGGCTTCGGCGGCTTCCATGGTGGAAGCTTCGGAGTAGATGCGGATGATGGGCTCCGTGTTGGACTTGCGCAGGTGTACCCATGTTTTGTTGGCTTCGAAGCTAATCTTCACGCCATCAATATCGTTGATGTTTTCCTTGGCGTAAATGACCTTGAGCTCCTTCAGGATCTTTTCAATGAGGGCGGAATCGGAGAGCTGGATCTTGTTCTTGGCAATGAAGTACTGCGGATACGTCTTCTTGAGCTCGCTCACCTTCATCTTCTTATGCGCCAAATTACTGAGGAACAGGGCCACGCCCACCATGGCGTCCCGTCCGGCATGGATGGCCGGGTAGATGACACCTCCGTTGCCTTCTCCGCCGATGAGTGCGTTCACCTCATGCATCTTGGTGGTTACGTTCACTTCCCCCACGGCCGCGGCGTAGTACTGGCCGCCGTGTTTCTCGGTTACGTCCCTGAGGGCCCGCGTGCTGGAAAGGTTGCTGACCGTGGCAATGGGTTTTCCTTCCTTTTCGGCCAGGGAGCACAGGTAATCGGCCACGCTCACCAGCGTGTATTCTTCCACGAAGGGTTCTCCGTTCTCGCAGATGAAGGCCAGCCGGTCCACGTCCGGGTCCACGGAAACGCCCAGGTCTGCCTTCTCCTTTTTCACGGTTTCACATAGGTCCACCAGGTTGGCCGGAAGCGGTTCCGGATTATGCGCAAAGTCTCCCGTGGGATTGCAGTTGAGGCCGATACACTTCACACCCAGGCGTTTAAGCAGCCGGGGCATGATGATGCCACCCACGGAATTCACGGCATCTACCACCACAGTGAACTTGGCGGCCTTGATGGCTTCCACGTCCACGGCCGGCAAGGCCAGCACGGCGTCCAGGTGCTTGTCCGTGAAATCTTCTTCCTCGATGCTGCCCAGCTGGTCCACATCGGCAAAGTGGAAATCTTCCTTCTCGGCCAAATCCAGCACGGCCTGTCCCTCTGCGGCGGTGAGGAATTCCCCCTTGTCGTTCAGAAGCTTAAGGGCGTTCCACTGACGCGGATTGTGACTGGCGGTGAGGATGATGCCGCCGTCGGCATGGGCAAACAGCACGGCCATTTCCGTGGTGGGGGTGGAGGCGAATCCGCACTTCACCACATCTATTCCACAGCCGATGAGGGTGCCCACCACCAGCTGCTCCACCATGTCTCCGCTCATGCGGGCGTCCTTGCCCACAACCACTTTATAGCGTTCCCCGTTGGGTTTTGCCTTGCGTTGGGGCAGTGTGGCGGCATAGGCGGCCGTAAACTTGACTACGTCGATGGGGGTAAGGGCTTCTCCCGGCTCTCCGCCGATGGTGCCCCGGATACCGGAAATGGATTTGATGAGCGTCATATTGTGAATATTAATGTTCTATTAATCGTACAAAAATACTAAATTTGCAGCCTTAAAACAAGAGAGGTATTTATGAAAGGATTATGGACTGTTGTGATGCTGGTGTTTTCCAACATCCTCATGACATTTGCCTGGTACGGACATTTTAAGCTGCAAGAGATGAAAATATCCACGGACTGGCCGCTGTTTCTGGTCATTCTCTTTTCCTGGGGTATTGCCTTCTTCGAGTACTGCATTCTGATTCCGGCCAACAGAATCGGCTTCATAGACAACGGCGGTCCCTTCAACCTGGTACAGCTCAAAGTGATTCAGGAGGTCATCTCCGTTACCGTATTCTCCATTATCGTCACCTTCCTCTTCAAGGGACAGCCCATCCAGTGGAACCACATCGTGGCATTTGTCTGCCTGGTACTGGCTGTTTTCTTCGTGTTCCTGAAATAAAAATTTGGAGATTCAGATTTTTATCGTACCTTTGCACTCCAACCCGCTGGGTTCGTATAACGGTTAGTACTCGAGATTCTCAATCTCGCAATAGGAGTTCGATTCTCCTACCCAGTACACTTCCAAGATGCCAAATGATTGTTTTTCAATCGCTTGGCATCTTTTTTAATACTCCGGTAAGTATTGCGCAAAAAAAAGTGTTCGGGCAGGAAAAAGGCCCAAATCCTGCCCAAAGCACCTGAAAAATACAATTTGGGCAGGAAATCGACCGAAATCCTGCCCAAGTGCGTCTAAGCTGAAAGATTACCGGAACAGCCCCACATCTATCCCGTAGCCCATTACCTCGTAGCCTTTGGCGTTCAGGTGGAGCCAGTCGTTTTCATAGAGGTAGGCAGGGTCCAGGCAAAGCGGGTCATCGGCCCAGGCCACCATTTTGTCAAAATCTATCACTCCGTCGAAGACTTCGGTGGTGCGGATCCAGTTGTTAAGCTGCTGGCGTCCGGCCTCGTGATCTTCTGAGTAATAGCCATTTCCCTTAACGGGGGTTACGGTGGCGCCGAAAACCTTAATGTCCAGCTCGTGGGCTTCCCGGGCTATCTGCTCCCAGACCTCCTGGATTTCGGAGGCTGTCCGGCGGCCATCCCGGCTGCCGCCCAGGTCGTTGGTCCCTTCGAACAGGATGATGTATTTCACCCCCGGATGACCGAAGAGGTCCCGTGCATAGCGGCTCTTTCCCGTGGGGCCCAGGCCGAAGCGGAGGACACAGTTGCCGCCCAGGCCGAAGTTGAGGACGGAAATGTTCATTCCGTTAGCCAGAAGGGAACGGGAAAGCTGGTCGGTCCAGCGGTCTTGTCCGTTGGTGGTGGTGCCGCGGCCGTCGGTGATGGAATCTCCCAGAACCGCAATGGCGGAACTGGCTTTCAGCGGCCTCACGTCTATGGAACTGATGGTATACCAGTGCGCCGTTTCCGCCACCGGAGCCGAAAAATCGGAGGTAAAGCCCTCGGCAATATAGGAAGAGGTCCGGGAGCCGGGATGGCTGGTAAGCGTTTCGGCCGAAATGGCTCCGTAGTGGATGGTGATGGCCAGGTTCTCCCGGTCTGCCAGTTGGAAGCGCACCGGGTCTGACACAGCCTCGCAACCGGGCTCCATGGTGAAGGAACGTTTGCCGTCGAAGGTCAGTTCCACGGAGGTGCCTTCCACGATATCCGGCGCGGCCCCCATGGTGGCGGCTTGGGCAATCTCTACGCCCAGAATCTCCGTGGCGTCTGTATTGAAAAGATTGCTCAGATGCAGCCTCAGCTCCGTTCCGCCTACGGAAACCTGTACAATCTGCCGGAAAGAGTTCCCGGCCAGACCCGGTTCCGGCGGACGGTTATGCGGTTCTGCAATTTGCAAGGCGGTGGCCCAGGTGGTTACCCAGTCGGGTTTCTGGCAGGCAGCGGTGAAGCAGACGGCCGCCATCACCGCAAGGATAAGGGATATCTTTTTCATAATCGGATTATTGTCTTCTTCTGAACGGGCGGATCTTGTCCAGCACCACCCGGTAATCATCGTCAAACACGGGCATGCCCAGTTGGTCGGAGCGGAGCAGTTTCCCCATCAGGGTGTCGACGGGAATGCGCAGCGGGCGCACATCGGCCGGAAGGGGCAGGCCGTTCAGTTTCTGGAAGTAGCCCACGCAGGCATCCCGCCACCATTCGGCGTCGTTCCGCTGGATGAGCAGCTTGGTGCGGACTTCTTCGAAAAGGGCCGGAGCCACATACGGTTTCAGGCTCTCCCACGTTTCCCGGAAGCCTTCCACCTGGCTGATGCCCGTATCGTAATGCAGGCAGATTTCCTCCCAGACGGTGCGTCCGGAAGACATCTTATAGTCCCACGGAACATGGTGGAACCAGAGCAGCAGGTTCTCCGGACAGGTTTCCAGGTTGTTGAACAGGGAGGCCAGCGGCTCGTTGTACTGGTCTACGTTGTCTGAACCGGTGCGGGTACGGTTAAAGCCGATGCCGGCCGTATCTGCCTGATGGTAATAGCGGGGCTGCCAGTCCGGGCGGGGCGGCATCCGGTCCCAGGGGATGGGGCCGTAGTGCGTGCCGCCGAACAGGTGATGCAGGCCGATGGGCATTTCGTAATTCACCACCGCCTCGCGCGAATCCATGAGCATGTCCCGGAGCGGATTCACGAACTTTACCTCAAAGGAACTGGCCGACATGCCGTTTGGCTTCAGGAAGGTCTGGCGGATCCACTCATCGGCAATCTCTTCTGCCGTAAGGTCCGGATTCCAGGCCAGGCGGCCGAAGGCATACCAGTTGGCCTGCGCCATCACATAGCCGCAGAAATTGGCGTCCTGCCCCGTATTGGCAACACCGGCGATAGCCGTTACCATCTTGGCCACGGTGGATTCTTCTCCGTAACTGTAAGTATCGCTTTGCAGGCATTCCTCCCAAGTGGTTCCATGGTAGGCCATGTGATGGGAGAAGCCCAGGTATTCCTGCGTAATCTGGCACTCAATCATCATCCGGGTGTCCTTCAGCTTGCCGAACAGGGGGCTGAAAGGCTCGCGGGGCTGGAAATCCACCGGACCGTTTTTGATTTGCACAATTACATTGTCTGCAAACTTGCCGTCCAGCGGCAGGAATTCCTCCACGGCCTGGTTGGCGCGGTCCGGGCTGGTGGGCGCGTATACGAAGGCCCGCCACATGATGATGCCCCCGTAGGGAGCCATGGCCTCTGCCAGCATGTTGGCGCCGTCCGCATGGGTGCGGCCATAGTCCTGCGGCCCGGTCTGGCCTTCGGAATTGGCTTTCACCAGAAAACCGCCGAAGTCCGGAATGGCAGCGTAGATTTCTGCCGCTTTGTCCTTCCACCACTTGCGCACGGCCGGGTCCAGCGGGTCTCCGCTCTTGACCCCGCTGAGGACGATGGGAGTGTCCCACTTGATGGACAGGTAGGTACGGATGCCGTATTCGCGCAGGATATCGGCAATTTGGGCCACCCGTTCTATATGCTCCGAATCCAGGATTAAGGGATTGGAATTCACGTTGTTAAGCACGGAGCCGTTGAGGCCGACGGAGGCGCAAAGCTCCCCGTAATGGCGGATGCGGGCCTCGGGGACATCGGCCGATGTCCACTCCCACATGGATTTGCCGGCGTAGCCGCGCTCCACGCTGTCGTCCAGGTTGTCCCAGTGGTTCAGGATGCGGAGGTCGTAATACGGGCTTTCCGCCACGTTCATCCCGGGGCCGGCCTGGCCCAGGACCTCTGCCCTCTGCAGGGCATACACGCCGTAGCGAAGTCCGGCGGGTGAACCTGACTCTATGTGACGGACGCCGCTTTCATCATAAATATGATAGTATTCGGGCGGAAGCGCCGGGTCTATGTTGGTTTCCACCGAGGCAAAGACCTCTTCATAAGGGCGGCCGGCGGCCAGCCAGAGGTCCGTTCCGTCCTGTTCAATGGGTTCGGGTGTGGTGCAGCCGGCAACGGCCAGTGCAACGGCAAGGAGGGACAAGAAGAAATACCGCATAGGTTTAGTGCTATTTCTACAAAAATACGAATTATTTCCTAAATTTGTAAGGAAACACTGAACAACCAACCATGAAGCTCAATTCTTTCTTCTCCGCCTGTGTGGCGTTGCTGCTTTCCCTTTCGGCCTCGGCCATAGACCATCCCGGTATCACTCAGCCGGTTACCGCTCCCGGACGCTTCACCCTGATCAATCAGGGAACGCCCGTGGCGGTGGTAGTGGACCCGGCCGATGCGAAGGGCGTGCTCATCGCCGCCGAGAACCTGCGGGAGGATTTCATGCGCGTCTGCGGCCAAAAAGCACCGGAAACAGGCTCCAGGGCCATATTGGCGGGAACGCTGGACAGCCCGCTCATCCGGAAACTGGTGGCGGAAGGGCGGCTGGATGTATCGGCCCTCAAAGGAACGTTTGAGACCTATCTCATAGCCGCGCCCGTGAAAGTGCCGGGATATGAGGAGGCGCTGGTGATTGCCGGCGCAGATATGCGCGGAGCCATCTACGGCATCTACGAAATCTCCGAGCAAATTGGCGTTTCCCCCTGGTACGACTGGGCCGATGTCCCCGTCCGCCATCAGGAAACCCTTTCCCTGGCGGAGGGCGTTTACACGGCGGAGCAGCCGGCGGTCCGTTACCGGGGCATTTTCCTGAACGATGAAGCGCCGTGCCTTACCGGCTGGGTGAAGAACACTTATGGGACGGACTACGGAGACCACCGCTTCTACGCCCGTGTTTTCGAGCTTCTGCTGCGCCTGAAGGCCAATTTCCTCTGGCCCGCCATGTGGGGCTGGTCCTTCTATGCAGACGATCCGGAGAACAGCCGTACGGCTTCCGAAATGGGCATCATCATGGGTACTTCCCACCACGAACCCATGGCGCGGAACCACCAGGAATGGGTACGGAAGAACAATGCCGACGGCCCCTGGGACTATACCACCAATAAGAAGAACCTGGACAAGTTCTTCACGGAAGGCATGGAGCGCGCCAAGGATACCGAGGACCTTATCACCATCGGCATGCGGGGGGATGGAGACGCCGCCCTGGGCAAGGAAGGGGAGGAGGCCAAGTACATCAGCCTGCTGGAGAGTATCATCAATAACCAGCGCAAGATTATCCGCAAGGTGACCAAGCGTCCGGCCGAAGAACGCCCGCAGGTGTGGGCCCTGTACAAGGAGGTGCAGCAGTATTACGACCTGGGCCTTCGCGTGCCGGACGACGTAACCATCCTCCTGAGCGACGACAACTGGGGAGACGTGCGCAAGCTCCCAACCGCCGCGGAACGTGGGCGAAAAGGCGGCTGGGGCATCTACTACCACGTGGACTACGTGGGTGCGCCGCGTAACTCCAAGTGGCTGAATATCACGCCCATCCAGAATATGTGGGAGCAACTGCAGCTAACCTACGCATATGGCGTGGACAAGTTATGGGTGCTGAATGTGGGAGACCTGAAGCCCATGGAATACCCCATAGACCTGTTCCTGGACATGGCCCGAAAGCCGGAATCCTTCACGGTGGATAACCTGCTGGACCACACCCGCGCCTTCTGCGCCCGTGCTTTCGGAGAAGACCAGGCCGACGAAGCTGCCCGCATCCTGAACCTCTACAGCAAATACAGCGGCCGCACCACGGCGGAAATGATGGACCGCACCACCTACAACCTGGAAACCGGAGAGTTCAAGCAGGTGGCCGACGAGTTCGCCCGTCTGGAGGCAGAGGCGCTGCGGCAGTTCCTGGCGTTGGACCCGGCCTGCCGGGACGCCTATCGGCAAATCATCCTGTTCCCGGTGCAGGCGCTGTCCAATATCTATGAGATGTATTACGCGCAGGCGATGAATCAGGACCTGTACGCCAAGGGAAACCCGGCCGCCAACGAGTGGGCCGATGTGGTGGAGCGCTGCTTCGCCCGGGACGCCTTCCTGATGAACCAGTACAACAAGGAAATGTCCGGCGGCAAATGGGACGGCATGATGACGCAGAAACATATCGGCTATTTCTCCTGGAACGACAACTTCAGGGCAGACCGCCTGCCCCAGGTTCAGAGGGTGGGGGAAGTGGCCCCCGGAAGCTTCTCTTTCCCCGCCACCCGGAAGGGCTTCACGGCTATGGAAGCAGAACATTATTTCCAGGCGAAAACGGCCCCCGACGCTGCCTGGACGGTGATTCCGTACATGGGTCGCACGCTTTCCGGCGTGGCCCTGATGCCCTATACCGTACCGGCCGAAGGCGGAAGCCTGACGTATCGGTTCGAGCTGCCGGAAGGCGTTGACAGGGTAAAGGTACACGTGATAACCAAGAGTACCCTGGCCTTCAACAACACCGGCCACCGCTATGTGGTGGAACTGGGTGGCAGTTCCCAGACGCAATTCTTCAACGAGCGCCTGAACGAAGACCCGCAGAACATCTATTCGGTATATTATCCCACCGTGGCCCGCCGGGTGGTGGAAACGGTTTCCGAGCTTCCTGCCGCCGCCGGTTGGAATACGTTGGTGCTGCGCCCGCTGGATCCGGGCATCGTTTTCGAGAAGGTGGTGGTGGATTATGGCGGCTACCAGGATGCCTTCCTCTTCGGCACGGAAAGCCCGTTGGTAAAAGAATAGATCCTTCGTCGTTTTACTCCTCAGGATGACAATTGTCGTTTTACTCCTCAGGATGACAATTGTCCTTCTAATGTCATTCTGACTAATGTCATTCTGAGCGAAGCGAAGAATCTATCGGCAAAAAGCGGGGAAAGCCTCTTTCAAGACGGCTTCCCTGTTTTCTTTTCCGCTTTCCAGGAACCGGCCTTCCGGCGTGATGGCCAGCACGCGGCGGGCAACCAGCAGGGCGTCGTGCAGGTCGTGGGAAGAGAAGACGATGGTGGTGCCCGTCTGCTGCGCAACGTCCCGGAGGGTACGGAGCACCATCAGCCGGTTCTCTACGTCCAGAAAAGCGGTGGGTTCGTCCAGCAGCAGCACTTTCGCCTGCCGCGTAAACCCTACGGCAATACAGGCCTTCTGGAACTCACCGTCGCTCAAGGTACAGATGTCCCGTTCCTCCATTCCGCCAAGTCCCATCATCTCAAGCGCTTCCGTCAGCCGCTTCTCCGCCGCCGGCCTTAACCGTCCGGCCCAGTTGCTCTCCCGGTAACACCCCGTCCGCACAAACTCCCGCACCGTGAACCCCTTAATCTTTGGTATTCCTGTAGGAATAAGTATTGCGTTTTGGGCTGGAGAGGGTGTTATTTCGCAAATCCGTGGCCACCCTCGGCCGCGTAAGAGGGAGGGGCCCATCGAAGATGGGAGGGGTCGGAGCGAAGCGGAGACGATTTGCGAAATAACACCCTCTCCAGCCAATACTTTCAATAGAGTGGTTTTTCCGGAGCCGTTCGGGCCGGCCAGGAGGAGGCATTCGCCGGGAGCGAGGCTGAAGGCGATGTCCCGGACCAGGATGCGGGTTCCGTAACCGATATGATCGATTCTTACTTCCATTCGGTGGTGCGGAAAAGGTACAGGACTATGAGCGGGATACCCACGAGGGCCATGGTGCTGCCCACGGGGAGGGGAATGGACCAGACATTGGCCAGGATATCGGCCACCAGGGCCAGGCAGGCGCCGGTTAGGAGAACTCCCGGTATCAGGTTGCGGTGAACGGCGGTGCCCAGAAGGCGGCGGGCCAGGTGCGGAGCCACGATACCCACGAAACCCACCGGGCCGCAGAAGGCCGTTACCGCGCCGGTCATGAGGCTGGCCGAAAGCATGGCCAGAACCCGGATGCGGCGGGTGGAAGCCCCCGAGAAGGTGGCGTAATGGTCACCGAATAGAATGATATCCAGTCCTTTCCCGTTGAGGATGGCCAAAAACAGGCCGCATCCTAGGGCCAGCGCCATTACCAGCAGTTCCTGCAGGCGGGTACCGGAAAAACTGCCGGCCATCCAGCTGTAGAACAGTTTCAGGCTTTCTTCCCCGGCGGAATACTGCAGGATGGAACTGACGGCGCTGAAGATGAACCCCAGCATGACACCGAAGATGAGCAGGGTACCGGTGCGCAGTCTGATGGACAGGCCCACGATGAGGGCCGATGTCAAGATGGCGCCCGCAAAAGCGGCCAGGGCCATGCTCATTCCGGAAAACCAGGTTGCGGTGGAACCCAGGGCCAGGGCCACGATGGCGGCGCCCAGTCCGGCACCTCCGCTTACGCCCATGATGTGCGGATCGGCCAGGGGATTGCGGAAGACCGCCTGCATCTCAAGGCCGGCCAGGGCCAGGGAGGCTCCTGCCACCAGGGCGGTAAGCATCCGAGGAAGCCGCAACTTCCAAAATACAACCCCATCGGCCAGGTTGAAGCCTTTTCCCGTGAGCAAATCCAGCCCCGCCAAAAACAACAAGGTCAGGATTATGCAGAAATATCGGCCAAATCTTGCACGAAGTTGTACCGGGGTACGACTTGATGCATGAAATCGACCAAAAATATGCACGAAGTTGCCCCTCATAGTTTTCGGGAGGGGATGAAGGCCATCAGAAAGCCGATACCGGCTACGCCCAGCACCGTCCACAGGATGTCGGTGGCCTTGAGCACCACCGGGTATGCCTGAACTACGAAGTTGCCCGGCATGCTCACCAGGCCGTATCGGCCTTGCAGCCATACCAGCAGAACACCCAGCACCAGGCCGATGACCATGCCCAGAAGGGAAACCAGCCAGCCTTCCAGAAGGAAGATACGGCGCAGGAGCGGTTCCGGCGCCCCCATACTGCGAAGGGTGCCGATATCTCCCTGCTTTTCGATGACCAGCATCTTGAGGGCGCTGTAAATGTTGAAGGCTATGATGATGACCATGAACACCAGAATGAGGTAGATGGCCAGTTTCTCGTAACGCATCATCCGGTACAGGGAAGCTTCCTGCTGGTAGCGGTCCAGAACCTGATATCCGGGCCCCAGACGTTCCTGCAGGGCTTTTGCCACCCGGGATACCGCTTCCGGCTTCACCCAGAGCTCCATGGAGGATACTTCGTCCTCATACTCCAACAGTTCCCGCATGGTCTCGATGGGAACCACTGCCAGGCGGGTGTCGATATCGGCATTGATGGAGAAGATGCCGGAAGGGCGCAGGCGCACGGAACGCAGACTGGCGGCGGGATTGGTCAGGGAAACCTCTCCGGTGCGGGAAGGGTAATGGATTTCCAGGGGCGCCACGAAACTGGGCCGGAGGGAAAGCGAATAGGCCAGACCGCTGCCCACCACGGCGTAGGGAACGTCTCCTTTGTGCAGGCGCCATTCCCCGTCCACGATATGGTCTTTCAGGGAGGATTCCTCTTCCGCCACCGGATCCAGGCCTTTTACGCGGGCCAGGCTCTGCTTGCCGTCATAGGAGAGGAAAACCTGGTCTTCCAGCACGCTGGACATGGCCAGGATATCGGCCTGGTCGTAGGCCCAGGCGAATACGGTGGAGTCCGGTACAAAGACCTTTCCCTGCACGGGACGCACCTCCAGGGGTGCATGCAGGTCCGACAGGTTGTCGTCTACCAGACGGTTGAAACCGTTGAAGACGGACAGGATGATGATGAGAGCCGCCGTGCCCACCGCCATGCCCGCAACGCCGATGCCCGAAATCATGTTGATGACATTATACGATTTCCGGGCGAACAGGTAACGGAAGGCGAATTTGATGGGCAGGCCTGTCATTCCGAGCGAAGTTCTGTCATTCTGAGCGAAGTTCTGTCATTCTGAGCGAAGTTCTGTCATTCTGAGCGCAGTTCTGTCATTCTGAGCGCAGCGAAGAATCTATTTCTTAAGTAATTCGTCAATGTGCTCT
>Ga0310690_10010639_pt1 | contig 11424 bp, 6 predicted proteins | sample AusTroGonzalo_MG_2_FD_207661 | JGI IMG/M metagenome (GOLD analysis project Ga0310690, IMG submission 207661) | Bovine rumen microbial communities from tropical cattle in Woodstock, Queensland, Australia - Gonzalo_04 (v2) (version 2) | ecosystem: Host-associated > Mammals > Digestive system >...
CTACAATAACACCGATTTGGCACAACTGGAGCAAGACGTAAAAGACCTTATGGTTCAAGAGGCAGCCGCCAGACAGGCAGTCGCCGATGACTCAAGCCAGAAATATCTCACCGTGTCAAATTATTATCGAAACTACGCCCAACCATTGGCAAAGGCCATAATCAAATATTATCTGGTCTATACAGGGGAAGTCTCTGCCGCAGACCTTGACAAAGTGGAGATCGGTGAATGGTTTGACCAAGGATATGGATATTACGATAAACATTTTTGCGTCAGATATCTTAATAACGAGGGGATGCCGCAAGAAAGATATTTTGATTTTGTCACATGTGATGCTGCCGGACAGCCTTTGATCAAGGAGAGTCTTTCTGACAAGTCTGATGATACCCCGGCAAATGTTACCGGTATTGTTGTACTTGAGAAAACGCCTACATACGCCTATCATAAAGACGGTGACAATACCAAACCCGTAATCGTAGATGACACTACAAAGAATCGGGACGCCTACGATGCTCAAATTAAGTCCGCCACCATGAAATACAGAGACGTGGGAGGTAACCATTACATAATGTCTGAACGAGCCGGATGGGGCACCGCTACTGCAGAAGACAGCGTGAAGGGCGCACTAAAGATTGACCTTAATGCAGGAAAAGAGGCTGTAGAACTTTCAAAAGTCATTCAGAACTTGGCCAATGAAATACAGGAAATAAACAGTAAGATTGATTTTTTTAACGTAACACAAACTGAATTAACCGCTCGTCTTGAGGCTATTAAAGAAAGACTTTGGGGATCGGGAGAGGCAGTTGCTGTCCTGGGCGTCGCCTGCCCAGTCACCTACTTCGACGCACCGCCAGAGGGCGGTTTCACCAACGAGGTCTACAAGACCACGCACCTCGTGATGCGCCTCATCGGGCCGGGCTCTTTCCTGATGGGCGGCTCGACCGAGACGGAGGTTTCCAATGCCTTCTACTGCGCCATCTTCGAGACCACGCAGAAGCAGTGGGAGCTCGTGACGGGCGACAACCCGTCCTGGTTCACCAACGGCGTGGACTCGGCCATGCGCCCGGTGGAGAGGGTCTCCTGGAACATGATCCGCGGCAATGCGTCCACCTACGACTGGCCCGAAACCAACGCGGTGGACGAGGCATCCTTCCTAGGAGCCCTGCGCCAGAAGACCGGCCTCGCCACCCTTGACCTCCCCACCGAGGCGCAGTGGGAATACGCCTGCCGCGCGGGGACCACGACGACATACAGCTACGGCGACGCCGCCAACGGGGACTACATGTGGTACTATGACAATTCCGCAGTCGGTTCCACGCGCCAGACGCACGAGGTCGGTACAAAACTGCCCAACGCCTGGGGACTCTACGACATGCACGGCAACGTGTTGGAGTGGTGTCTCGATTCCTCGGGGGCGATCCGGGTGCTACGCGGCGGCAGCTGGTACTACGATGCTTACCACTGCGCTTCGTCCGCCCGGAGCAACAACAACCCGTGGAGCGTGTACGACAGGTACGGCTTCCGCCTTGTCAGAACCCTGTCAAACAACTTCGAAAGCGAGCGCAGCGCCGAGGCTGTCGCCGGTGTTGCACGGGCCGGCACGGTGTGCGCGGGCGCGAGCGCGGCGATCACGGTCGTGACGGATCCGCCCGTCGTCTCCAACGTCGTCGCGCGGCAACGGTTCCCGTGGAACGAACTCGTGGACGTCGACTACGAGATTGGTGGCTACACAAGGGGACTCACAGTCGAGATTTCGTTCGACGAGCAGGGCGGTCGCCACTGGTCCGCGACGAACTTCCTCGCGGGCGCGGAGCCCACGCTCAATCCCGGACGCAACCGCGCCACGTGGGACGCGAAGGCCGCCGGCGCGACGAACATAACGGCAGAGGTCACGGCGACGGTGAAGCTGGTACGCGAGAAGTGACTTACGCCACGAAGGATTCAAGGAGAAGGAGATCGACAAATGAGATTCGCCAGATATTTTAGGGTCGCGCTTGTTGCGGCGGTGTCCGCATGGGTAGTCGCGGCTTCTGCCGTGGACTACATCACCTATGCACCCATCGACGAATCTGTCGACATCCAGCTGTTTGTCGTCCCTCCCGGCGTATATCTACACTTGACGAACGCCATTCCAGGCGCAAGGTTCTACGTGTATGCCCCGCAAGCAAATAGCGGGGATATCTCCTGCGTGCTGTCGGACACGCAGGAGCGCGTGTTAAACTTGCACGCGGTGAAGTCGAGTGCCGACGACGGGACAGTCGCTATCGGAGTGAAAGCCCTCCGCCCGATTCGCGGCGTGGCCATCGGTACGTCTGCTGACGCAATGGCAACCGATCCTATGGTTCACCGCATCCTCAACTTCTACGTTCCTCGGCTGGAATACTGTCTGGATGCCAAGCGCACGAAGATCATCACGGACAGTAACATGTCCGAGACCAAGCTCAAGTCTGGCGACAAGATCGCCATCTACGTGCGAGCCGTTGTACCCGAAGGGGGTCGTACAAACGAGACGGAGAAACTCACTAAGACTTTCTACATCAATCCTGAGGGTGCCAGCAAGAACCTCAAGTTCCTCGACATGGCGGGAAGTCCGCTTCCGAAAGGGACGAAGGGCTACGAGCTGGAGTTCAAGGACGGTCTCGCTTCTTTCCAGGTCGCTTGCGACAAGTACGTGACCGATGACTCGACCTTTTATCTCGACGCTTTTCCGGATCCTGCTGACGATTCGGTTTTCCTTCTGCACGACGGTTTTCCCGGCGGACTCCGTTTCGAGCAGCCGCCGGTCGTCTCGAACGTTGTCGCGTTGGTGGCTGGTAGCACCAATGTATACGACGGTGCGGGCCATGGCGTGACGGTGAAGGTGACGAAACCCGCAGTCGGCGCGACCGTGCGGTATGCGGTGGGCAACGCGCCGGGCAAGTGGAGAGGTGTAGCTCCGCTCTTCATGGATGTGTGCGAAGAGACGGTGTGGGTGGAGGTTTCCGCAGCGAACTACGCGCCCGTCACGAATTCTGTCACGGTGAAGATCACGAAGGCGGCGAATGCGTGGATTGCAGTGCCGTCAATCTCCGGTTGGACTTGTGGCGAGACGGCAAGCATGCCAAACATGGGCAAGGCGAAGTTCGGTACGGTTGCAGTACGCTACGGCGCTTCAGGGGCAGTGCTTCCCTCTTCGGCGGGTAATTACGTGGCAACGTTCACGGTCGCGGGCACGGCAAACTACGCGGGGTTGACTAAAGAGGTTCCGTTCACGGTCGAGCCCGCTCAGGGACAAGGCGGCAATGAGCCGAGCGGTGGCGGCGAGGAAGCGCCCGTCAAGGAGGATTTTTTCGCAGGGACCGTCGATACGCAGTTCACCGCCAAGCAGACGCTGTCGGGTGCGCTCTGCGACGCGAAGGGTGGCGTGGTCGGCTCCGTGACGCTGAAATTCGGGAAAAAGAACAAGAAAGGCGTGGTGAAGCTGTCGGCGTCTGCGACGGTCATTATGGATGGCAAGGCGAAGAAGGTGGGCGCGAAGGCGGTGAGCTTCATTGCGGGTGAATGGGGAAATGCGCTTTCGATTGGCTTCAAGCAACCAGTCGGAGGCATGACGCTTGTACCTGCTGCTGACGGGATGTTCGCGCTCGGTAGCGAGCGCTACGCGATGACGGGACTTGCCGTCAAGGCAGAAACCGGCGTGAAGCGAGCCGTCGTGGTGGGCGGCAACCTGACGAATGGTGCGATGGTGTTCAGCGTAGACTTCCGCGGCTTGCCCGAGTTGGAGGGGTGCCTTGAGTCTGCGCTTCCCGTGAAAGTGGACATACTGGTCTCGGGTGGAAAGAAGTTCGTTGTCGGCAAGGCGGCGGTGCCGAAGTTTTCGAAGGACAAGACGACGGGGATGTATTCGCTCGTTGGGCTTGACGATCCGGCCAAGCCGAACCTTTCGGGGCTGAAGCTCAAGTATGCGCCGAAGACGGGGCTGTTCAGCGGCTCGTTCAAGCTTTACGCAATCACGGGCAGTGACAGGTCGAAGCTCAAGAAGTTCTCTGTGAAGGTGGTCGGGCTCATAGTGGACGGCGAGGGCGTGGGGTGGGCTACTCTCAAGAAGCCTCATGCCGAATGGCCCGTGACGGTGAAGTTGCTCAATTCCAATAGGTGCGGCAGCATTAATTTGCTATAATATTTAACTATGGAATTTGCAAATAGGTTTAGGATTGCGCTTGTCGTGGCGACGGATTGCCAGTCATCGGCCTCCCTGCCACGGGAAGGACAGAAAGGCGGAATGTCCGCCGTCTGTCGGGAAGACTGAATAGCAGGACATTAATAAGGAAAGATAACAATGAGAATCGCATCATCATTCTTCGTTCTCGCTCTTGTAGCCTCGCTTGGGTCGGCGGCATCGGCTCTCACGTACCAAATTGACCAAGGTGTGGACCCGAATGCGGCAGTGAACAAGCCCAAGCTCACTGTCATGGTGGCTGGCATGGCCAACGGCGCGACGTTTTCTATTGAAGAAGCCCGTGGCAAGACGGTCAATTGCTCGATTGACGTCTCCGGGGCCAATCGAGCTTACTGCAGCACGGGTTACCACGTTTACTACAGCAACAGGCTTTCCTTGAAGAAAATAAGGGACAAAATCGCCGTTAGTGGCGGTGCGCTTCGCGATTTGTCCACCTCCGTTGTAGAAGACACAAAGGCCCCCCAGGGCTGGAAGGGCTTACACTTTGTTTCGGCGGGCAGGGAAGACGTCGGTTATGACGGGAGTATGTGGGAGTTTTCGTTTACGCTTCCCGATGATCTTCAGGGAGGCGAGGTGTTCCCGATCGACATTCTCTACAATAGCAGCTTTGTCTCCGAGGATATGTTCGGGTCCGCTTCTTACGAGAGCGCGGAGAGCAAGAACATGGAGGCCTATCTCTTCACGAAGGGCATCTACAGCGACACTAATCCTAACAACTTCGGCATCGATGGCCTCCCTGCCGACGCCGACGGATACATTGCCATCGCTGTTCCGCCGCCCGTCGTCTCCAACGTCGTCGCGCGCCAGCGCTGGCCGTGGAACGGGCTCGTGGACGTCGACTACGAAATCGGCGGCGAGACGAAAGGGTTCAAGGCCGAGATATCTTTCGACGAGCAGGGCGGCGCGGGCCGCCACTGGACCGCGACGAGCTTCCTTGCGGGCGCGGAGCCCACGCTCAAGGCCGGCCGCAACCGCGCCACGTGGAACGCGAAGGCCCAGGGCATCACGAACGTCGTCACCGGGGTCAAGGCGACGGTGAAATTGCTGAAGTTGCCCAAGGAGTAGTCGCCAAAAATTTAGTATAATATTCAACGAAAGCGAAGGTAACGACTATGAAGTTCAATTGGTTCAGTAAAGCGCGGTTTGCGGCGGTTGCGGCGGTCGCGCTGGGCGTTGGTATTGCGTCGGCTGCCACGGTGGTGTCGTCCGCTTCTTCGGCGGAGTTCCGCTTCGATACGCGCGAGGGCGCACGGGAGAGCACGGGCACGGAGACGCTGGCCTATTCCGCGTTGTGGAGCGGCGACTCGAACTCCGTCGTGACGATTTCGCAGGCGTGCGCGACGCCGCACGTGGCGAACGGGCCGGTCGTCGACGGGCTCGCCCTCGAGGGCGAACAGGTCTGGACTGCCACGTACGACGGCGAATATACGCTCACCCACGCGACGGTCACCGGCGGCGTCACGGGCAAGGTCGAGACTGCGACCTTTGTCGTGAGGGGGCTTGGGTATCCGCCGGTGCAGGCGGAAGTCGCGGGCTTTGCCGGCGCCTACGACGGCGAAGGCCACGGCGTGACGGTTGCGGTGTCCGATCCGGCGGACGGCGCCCTGGTCCGCTACTCGGTCGGCGACGCGCCGGGAGAGTGGAGCGACGTTGCACCGTTGTTCACGAATGTTTGCAATGCTACCGTCTGGGTCGAGATTTCCGCCGCAAGCTACACGCCGGAGACGAACTCCGTAGTCGTGAAGATAGACAAGGCGACGTACGACATGAGTAGCACGAAGTGGGACTACGCGGGTGCTTTCACCTACGACGGCAAGGAGAAGACTGTCGCGCTTACGGGGCTTCCGGACGGCGTGGCCGTGACCTACACGGGCAATGCGGCGACGACGGCGGGCGTCTACACGGCGCACGCGACGCTCGTCTACGACGAGGAGAACTACGAGGCCATTTCTGTCGCCGATCTTAAATGGGAGGTCGTTGCGTCGAAGCCAAAACCCGGGCCGGGACCCGGGCCAGCGCCAGGGCCAGAGCCCGGGCCGGAACCCGAGCCGGGGCCAAAGAAGAGCCGCGTGCTTTGGCAGACTGACACTCCGTTCGTTCCGCATGCCGTTACGACATGGAATGGCTATGTCTTTGGCGACAACAGCACTGTGGCGGGCGTGATACAGGCGCGGGTTGGCCGTCCGAACAGGAGGACCTCGGAGAGCATGGTGTCGGTATCGGTGCGTCTGGTCGGCCAGCGCAAGCAGACGCTTCGCTTGAGACAGGTCGTCAACGGAGTCATCGAGGCAACGATGCCTGACGGCAAGGCGTTGAAGCTTTCGTTGGGCGCCGAGTCGCTTGGCGGCACACTCGGGGGATTCGGGCTCGATGGTTCTCGTAACGTGTTTAAGGCAAAGGATGCGGCGTCGAAAGCGCGCGCGTCGCAGGCCTTGAAGTTGTGGCGCGGCATTTTTGTCGCGACGTGGCCTGGCGCCAGTGGGTGGAACGGGCTCTCCGTCAAGGTTGGTGCGCGTGGCCGAGTGCGCGTTATCGGGCGAACTGCGACAGGTGCCCGGTTCAATATGCATGCACAGTTCCTTCTGGGCGAACGCGATTGCGCGGTGGCGGTGTTCTGGGCTGGCCGCGGCGGCGCTTCCATGTCGAGTATATTGTGGTTCTGCGAGAAAGGGACTGTAGAGTGCGAAAACAACCCTGCTGCCGCTGTCGAGCAGATGTCGGCTGCAGGGAGCGGCTTTGCCCCTGGTGCGACGCTGCATGTTGCCGCCGACGACATAACTCCGATAAACCCGAAGTTCTTCTGTACCAAGAAGACAGGTGTGTTCCGAGGGCATTTCTACCTTGATTCGCAGACGGGCAAGTACAACAGGCGGTTGCAAGTGCCGGTATGTGGCGTTGTGGTGGATGGCGAGGGCTATGGCACTGCGGTCATTAAAGGCCGCGGGCCGGTTCCTGTCACAATCAAGTAGTTGCAACAGGGTTTGTCTGCATAAAACCATGGCGAATCGCCGCGCGGAAGCGCGGCGATTTTGCTATAATATACAGACCATGAAATACGACAAGAACCACGCGCTTCTCGAGTGCGCGATCCCCGGGCTGCCGCAGAAGAGCGGCAAGGTCCGCGATGTTTTCGATCTCGGCGACAAGCTTCTGATGGTCGTGACAGACCGCATCAGCGCTTTCGACGTAATTCTCCCCTGCGGAGTCCCCGACAAGGGCAAGGTCCTCAACCAGCTCTCGCTCTTCTGGATGGAGTTCTTCGGCATGAAGAACCACCTCGTGACGGCGAACGTCGACGAGTACCCGGCCGAGCTTCAGCCCTACAAGGAAGACCTTCGCGGCCGCTCCATGCTTGTCAAGAAGGTCAAGATGGTCGAGGTCGAATGCATCGCCCGCGGCTACCTCACGGGTTCGGGCTGGAAGGAATACCAGAAGTCCGGCACTGTCAACGGCATGAAGCTGCGCGAGGGCTACGAGAACGCCTCGAAGCTCGACGAAGTCCTCTTTACCCCGACGACGAAGGCCGCGATCGGCGACCACGACGAGGCGATCAACTTTGCCGAGACCGTCCAGCTCGTCGGTGAAAAGACGGCGACGCTTCTCCGCGACACGACAGTCTCGCTCTACTCGAAGGCGGCGGATTACGCGCGCGAGCGCGGCATCATCATTGCCGACACGAAGTTCGAGTTCGGCCTTGACGCGGACGGCTCGCTCATCCTCGCGGACGAGGTGCTTACGCCCGATTCGTCGCGCTTCTGGCCCGTCTCGAGCTATGCCGTCGGCAAGAACCCGCCATCCTTGGACAAGCAGTACGTCAGGGACTGGCTCGACTCGATCAACTTCAACCACCAGCCGCCGGGGCCGGTTCTTCCCGACGACGTCATCGCGCGTACGCGCGAAATCTACCTGAAGGCATACGAGGACTTAGCCGGCCGCAAGCTGGAAGCCTAAACTCTCCAACCCTTCAACCTTTCAACTTTATAACTTTTCAACTTTTAAATCAGGAACCACATCATGGGAATGTTCGACCAGGTAAAGCAGGCGATGCAGATGCGCAGCGAAGCGAAGCGCATCCAAGCGGAGATTCAGAAGATCAAGGCGGAGTACTCCAATGGCGGCATCACCGTCATCGCGAAGGGCGACATGACGATCGACAAGATCGCGATCACGCCCGAGGCCTACGATGAGGTCAAGGCGGGCAAGCCCCAGCGCTTTGAGACGATGCTTTTCAACGTTGTCAACGGTGCGCTCAAGAAGGCGAAGGACGCGACGCAAGCCGAAATGCAGAAGATGATGCAGGCGGGTGGCGCAGGCGGCCTCTTCGGAAAATGATAGCGCCGGTTGCCGAGCTGGAGAAGTGCCTCGCGAAGCTTCCGGGGTTCGGCCGGCGCTCGGCTTCCCGCGCCGCGCTTGCGCTCGTCCGCGAGCCGGCGCGTCTTGCGGAACCTCTCGTCGCGGCGCTGAGAGCGGCCCACGATCCCGTGCGTTGCTGCTCGCGCTGCGGCGCGTTCACTACGATAGATCGCGATCCTTGCGACATGTGCACCGACGCGACGCGCGACGGAACTGTCATCTGCGTCGTTGAGGAGCCGGCTGACATCGTGTCGATCGAAGCGTCGGGCGCGTTCCGCGGCAGATACCACGCGCTTGGCGGCAAGCTCTCGCCCGCGCACCGCATGGGCCCCGAGCGCCTTAGGATTTCAGAGCTCGTTGCGCGCGTGCGCGAAGAGAATGTCGCTGAGGTTCTTCTCGCGCTTTCGACAGACATGGACGGCGACGCCACGGCCGGCTACATTACTGAAGTCCTTAAAGGGGTCACAAGCCGCCGAGACGGCGGCTCCCCCAGTCACGGCGACTCTGACGGCGGCTCCCCCAGTCACGGCGACAGTGACGGCGGCTCCCCCAGTCACGGCGACTCTGACTGGGAAAGCCGGCATCCTGCCGGCGTCAAGGTCACGCGCCTTGCCTTTGGACTTCCCGCCGATTCCGGCATCGCCTATTCCGACCCCCTTACCCTAAAGCGCGCCATCGCGGGTCGCCGCGACATCTGACTTTCGCTACCTTTTTTACGCGGTTTTTCGGTTTTTTATGCACCTACACCATCGGGTAGGACGCGGTTTTTCGGAATTTGCTATTATATGTGCGTCGGCAGGGGGGAGTGCCTTCGCCGCTGCAAAAAAAGGAGTAAAGCCATGATGCACAAGACAACAAGATTTCTTCCGTTCCTTCTCGTAGTGGCGTTTGCGCTGTCATCACTGGCTATGGAGATTATTCTTTCGGGTAATACATACATGGACGAATTGACTGTCGATGAAGATACGACGGTTAGTGGGTCCTATAATCTTTTTGTAACGAATTTGACGGGCTCTGCAGATGCAACTCTTACATTGACAGGCAACGCCACGCTGTTGCCGCTCAAGCTTCCTTCTTGGGATACTCCGCTCCCGTCGTTCCAAATTGATAGCGGTAGCACGCTGTCGCTTTATCTAGACTATATACATACTGCATACCAAAGCGGGTCATTATATTTGCATGCGCCTGTACATGGCGACGGTACATTGTACCTTCGCTCTTATGAAAAAGATGAGCATGTTTATGTCAGTCCCACGAACTCCACATTTAGCGGCACGTTGTCCATATACCATCGCGCCAATCGCACCACTCGCAATGGTATACGGTTCGGGTGCGACGGCGGCCCTGAAGGTGACTATTTCCCGAACAGACCGTTAATGGCTTGTGCGGGTCAATATGCTGGAAATGTCTATTTGGGAAGGTATGTCGTCGATCATCCGCTGACGGTTCGTGGACTTTCTGGCGCGCAATCGATGATCTACGCCGCTGACGGCTCCTACGCCGGAACGCGATTCATTGATGTGGAACTTGCAGACAATTACACTTTCGGCGGTACATTCCTTGATTCCGGCAGTGAGACGTGCCATTCGGGCTTGATAGTGGGCACGAAGGGCGGGACGGCATACGTCCAGACCTTGTCCGGCGTGAATACGACCTATGGCAGTCTGATTGTGACGAATGGTGCTACGGTCGCATTCTCAAGTTCTGGATCGTGGACAAACGGATCGGTATTCGTTTCAAACGATTCGGGTCTCACCCTAGCTTCTGCCAAGAACTTCTCTTCGCTGAACATGGCCTCAGGTTCGCTCCTGACGCTTGCCAATGCTTCCGAGACAGGCGCGACCGTCAGCATCATGACCGTTCCTGAAGATGGGTTTGTCCGTCTGGCGATTTCCGATACGAACGCAATCGCCACGGCTGTGACAGATGGCACGAAGCTCATTGCCTGGACCGCGAAGCCTGCGGGGACGTTTGTGTTCGACTCAATCGATCTTGCAAAGAACTACAAGCTTGTCGTTGGTGATGATGGACTGACTGTCGCGTCGGATGATTCATATGTTGAGCCTACCAATATCGGCACGTGGACTGGCAATGGCGGCAATGCGTTTTTCAACAATCGCTTCAACTGGTCCGACAACGTCGTGCCAGGCGAAGATGTCGATATCGTTTTCCCTGCCGTTGCTCAGGGTAAAATCAATGAAGTTGTGCTTTCTGGAAATACTTCCGTGCACAAGTTCGCGGTTAACGGCGACACGCGCATAAGTGGCGGTTCATTGATTGTGTTAGGTACAAAGACGGGCGAAGGAACCAATGAGACGATATATGGCGCGGACAGTGAGGTTACTGGTACAGGCAAATTGTACCTTGGGCCCAACGGAGGCGTAAGGGCTCGTCAAAGTCAGTATATAACGCAGACGGTGGCTATTTCTGTGCCGGAGATTGTTATCGAGGGCACGGAAGACAGGCTATCATACTTGGCTGGCCACATGGGGACTTCAAGCAAGATGCCTACGACCCATGTCACGGCGACTTCCAAAATTAGTGGTTCGGGTTTCGTAGTCATTGGCTCTAGGCGCGGTGGCTGGCAGATGACTACGGCGCAGTGGAAGGATTTCTCCGGCAAATGCACCATTTGGGACGACGGCATCGCACGTGACAACACTCGGTTTGTTACGACTGGGGACGTTGATTCGCTCGCGTTGTCCAAGTGGAATGCCCCCGATTCGTCCAACACTCTTATCCCAAAGAACACAACGTATACATTTGGCGAACTATCTGGGTCGCCGCGTATCAGCGAGTCTGGAACAAGGATCAATGTTGGCGTTTTGGGCACAAGTTTTTCGCTGGGCGGC
>Ga0310690_10010640_pt1 | contig 11424 bp, 9 predicted proteins | sample AusTroGonzalo_MG_2_FD_207661 | JGI IMG/M metagenome (GOLD analysis project Ga0310690, IMG submission 207661) | Bovine rumen microbial communities from tropical cattle in Woodstock, Queensland, Australia - Gonzalo_04 (v2) (version 2) | ecosystem: Host-associated > Mammals > Digestive system >...
AAGGTATCCGCAAGAGAGGGGATCGATATCTTCCGTGTATTCGACTCGCTCAACTGGCTGCCCGCAATGGAAACAGCAATGGACGAGGTCCGCAATCAGGGCAAGTTCCTTGAAGCAACTGTCTGCTACACAGGTGATATCCTTGATCCCAAGCGCGACAAGTATACTCTCGAATACTATGTCAACATGGCAAAAGAGCTCGAAAAGCGCGGTGCAAACTCGCTTTGTATCAAGGATATGTCGGGTCTCTTAAAGCCCTATGCTGCAAAGAAACTCATCACGACCTTAAAGCAGGAGATAGGTCTTCCCATCCACCTGCATACTCATGATACGACAGGCAACCAGGTGGCAATGTACCTCATGGCTGCCGAAGCCGGCGTCGACATCGTAGACTGCGCAACAGCCGCAATGTCATCGCTCACATCCAACCCCTCCATGTCAGCTGTCATCGCTGCGCTCGAGGGCCAGGAAAGAGATACGGGCTTCGATCTTCGCGAGATCCAGCGCCTCGACAATTACTGGGGCGACGTACGCAAGCGCTATGAGACCTTCGACAACGGCCTTAAAGCTCCGACGACCGATATCTACAGATACGAGATCCCTGGAGGCCAGTACACCAACCTCTATCCACAGGTCGTATCCCTCGGCCTCGGCCACCGCTTCGAAGAGGTCAAGGAAATGTACAGAGCCGTCAACCAGATGCTCGGCGATATCGTAAAGGTAACACCATCCTCCAAGATGGTCGGCGACCTTGCTATATTCATGGTACAGAACGAACTGACTCCGGAGAATATCCTGGAAAAGGGCAAGGGTCTTGCCTTCCCCGACAGCGTTGTTGCCTACTTCAAGGGCCTCATGGGACAGCCGTCCTGGGGCTTCAAGCCTGAGGGTTTAAGAGAGATCGTCCTCAAGGGCGAAAAGCCCATCGAAGGAGCTCCCGGAGCACAGCTTCCGCCAGTCGACTTCGAGGCAAAGAAGAAGGAAATGGCCGAATTCGTTCCCGAAGTCGGTATCAACGACAAGTCAGTCCTTTCATACGTCATGTTCCCCAAGCCCTACAGGGACTACGAGAAACATTACCATGACTACGGTCTGCTCTCACGTATGGGATCGCACGTATTCTTCAACGGCCTGGCTGTCGGCGAGACCAACAAGGTCGATATCGAAGACGGCAAGACCCTCGTTATCAGATACGTGGGTCTCGGTGACAGGAACGAGAAGGAAGGTACAAGGACAGTCGTATTCGAGCTCAACGGAACGCGCCGTGAGATCGACGTTCCCGACAAGTCCATCGAGGTCAAGGGCCGCAGGGCTGTAATGGCCGATCCCGAGGATAAGTCTCAGGTCGGATCCGGCATACCCGGCAAGCTCTCAAAGCTGTCCGCAAAGGTCGGCGACCACGTCGATGAGAACCAGGTAGTCGCCACAGTCGAAGCCATGAAGATGGAGACCGCGATAGTTGCCCGTATGTCAGGAACTATCGAAAAGGTCCTCGTTGCTGAGGGCGACGATGTTAAGGGCGGAGAACTGTTAATGACAATTAAACCTGATGCTTAATTAACTTCGTTTTATAAATATAAATAATTATGACCCCGGCAGAAAAACTGTCGGGGTCTTCTTGTTTTGTGCTAAACTATATGTATGGAGATAAACGGCGATAATATATGCGCCGATACTATATATATGAAAAAACTGATATCTTTGATACTCTTGATCGCACTTTGCATGACTCCTCTTTGCGTGTTTGCGGAGGGACAGCCCGCGCCGAAAAAGCTCGTTGCCATCACCTTTGATGACGGACCCGGCAAGTATACGGAGGAGCTCCTTGACGGTCTTAAGGAGCGCGGCGCAAAGGCGACTTTTTTCATGCTCGGGAAAAGCGTCAGAGCCTACAAGGATACAGTAAGGCGTGCCTATAACGAGGGTCATCAGATCGCAAACCATACCTATGACCATGACAATCTGAGCAAGCTCTCGGCGGCCCGCGTAAAAAGCGAGGTCGAATCAACGGTCAATGTCTTAAGAGAGGTCATAGGGGATGACAGTCTGAATTTCTGTGTCCGCCCGCCCTACGGCGCCTACAACAGTACGACTCTTGCCAATCTCAATGCCCCTGCCATCTACTGGTCGGTCGATTCCAGCGACTGGCGCTGGACGAACGATGTCGATAAGACTGTGGCAGAGATCGAAAAGAATGTTTTTGACGGAGCTGTCATCCTGCTGCACGATACCCACGCCTGGTCGGTAAAGGCCGCGCTTAAGGTCATAGACGATCTTCAGAAAGACAATTACGAATTCGTCACCGTATCCGAACTTTTCAGAAGACGCGGCATTTCAATGGAAAACGGCAAGGTATATAAATCAAGGATACCGACCGGCACCCAGCTTCCGGCTGTAAGCGTACTTTTCGACACTGTCGAAACAGAAGGAGGGAAATATATCACGATGAGCGCCGTGCCCGGCGGCAGCATCAGATATGAGATAGGAAATGCTGCGGTGACCCGCAATTCCCCGGTCTATACCGGCCCCATATCTTATAAAGAGAACATGGATGTCTATGCTATGGCCAGCCTCGACAATAACGGCAGTCGTTCGGATATCTGCCGTCTGTATATAAATGAAAAAGGCAACTGCTTTGCGGATGTCTATCCCGGCGACTGGTACTATGAAAGCATGGACTATTTCTTAAGCTCCGGCATCAGCAAGGGCACAGGTAATAATCTTATGGAACCTTTCAGCCCCCTGAGCCGGGCCATGATAGTGACCTTTTTATACCGATTCTCGGGAGAACCGGCTATTGCAAAGCCGAACAGCTTTACCGATGTTGCCGACGGCGAGTGGTACACTGATGCCATAGCCTGGGCGGCGAGCGAAGGTATAGTCAACGGCTATCCCGACGGAAGCTTCAAACCGGATAACAATGTGAGCAGGGAGGATCTTTCGAGCATAATTTACCGCAGCGACCGCACGGCAGACGGACCGACCTTAAAAGAGGGAAACGTGCTCTTCAATTACAGCGACTACGGGACCATCTATGATTACGCAAAGGATGCGGTAAGATGGGCTCTTGCAAATGACTTCCTCGTGACCGAGGGAAATGTCATAGCACCCCATGAAAATGCCTCCCGCGCCGCTGCGATAGAGATGATATACAGGCATTACAAGGCCCCGCACACCATACTCTGATACGATTTGTTTAAAAAACTCATATTTATGAAAAAAGTCCTTGCATTGGCAGGGGCTTTTTGTTATCATTCTACAGTACGGCACTATGCAGAAAAGAGGCATAGTGTATTCGTTGTTGCCCATAAAGCCGTAAGCCTGGTATTTAGGCCTTGGGGCAAACTACTAGATATAGCAGTGTAAAGGAGAATTGTCATGGCAAATGACGTAAGAGTAAGAGTTACTCTTTCATGCACAGAGTGCAAGCAGAGAAACTACAATACTATGAAGAACAAGAGAAACAATCCCGATCGTATCGAAATGATGAAGTATTGCAAGTTCTGCAGAAAAGAAACTCTTCACAAGGAAACAAAATAATTTAAGGAGAAAGCTGAAATGGCAGAGAATGCAGTAGCAAAGAAATCAGGGATCATGGAATACCTGAAGGGCGTAAAGGCTGAACTCAAAAAGGTCACCTGGCCGACAAAGGAAGAAACCATCAAGCTTACTGTCATCGTTGCAGTAGTTTGCGGATTATTCGCATTATTCTTCTGGCTCATCGACACAGGCTGCCTCGTTGCGCTTGAAAAGATTCTCAATATCAGTATGTAAGGAAAAATAAAATGTCCGAAGAATTTGTTCCTGAAGTTCAGGAAAACGAAGAAACTTTGGAAACTGTTGTCGTGCCCGAGGAAAAGATCGTTGATCCCGTGATCAGCGAGGATTCGGCCAAAGCTATCGAGGCCGCAAAGTCAAGCACGAGCAAAGAGGCAAAGGCAAAGCGTAAGCTTGCCGCAGCCGAAGTTGCCAACAGACTTTCCACAGAGAAAAACGAGATACCTGAGGGCTTTTTTGTGCGCAGCAAAGAGGCAAAATGGTACATCGTACATACTTACAGCGGTCACGAGAACAAGGTAAAGACCAATATCGAAAAGCTGGTTGCAAGCAGGGGCATGCAGGACCTCGTGCTTCAGATCGTCGTGCCTTCCGAGACCGTCGTAGAACACAAGGGCGAAACAAGCAAAGCGCGTGAAAGAAAAGTTTTCCCCGGTTATGTAATAGTTAAAATGATCGTCACCAACGAAAGCTGGTACCTGGTACGCAATACCCAGGGCGTTACAGGATTCGTCGGCGAAGGATCAAACCCCATCCCTCTTACCGAAGAAGAAGTAAGACGTATGGGCATCGAAAAGACAAGCATCGTCCTCGACATTGAGGCAGGCGATACCGTAAAGGTCATCTCCGGTCCGTTTAAGGGCTTCACCGCAATGGTAGATGAGGCAAACGATGAAAAACAGACCTTAAAGGCCAAGGTCGACATGTTCGGTCGTATGACTTCGGTAGAACTCGAATACGACCAGGTCGACAAGCTTTAATATATAAGGAATACTCAAGGAAAGGAGAAGAGCCACATGGCAAAGAAGATTGAAGGCTTCATTAAACTGCAGATCCCTGCGGGCGCTGCTAACCCTGCACCTCCGGTAGGTCCTGCATTAGGTCAGCATGGTGTTAACATCATGGACTTCTGCAAACAGTTTAATGCAAAGACTCAGGATCAGAAGGGCATGATCATCCCTGTAGTTATCACAGTATACGCAGACAGATCATTCTCATTCATCACAAAGACACCGCCGGCTGCAGTTCTTATCAAGAAGGCCGCAGGTATCGAAAAAGCATCCGGAGAACCGAACAAGAAGAAGGTTGCAAAGATCACTCTCGAACAGGCAAGACAGATCGCAGAAACAAAAATGCCGGATCTGAACGCTGCAAACGTAGACACAGCAACCGAAATGATCAAGGGTACAGCCAGAAGCATGGGAATCATAGTAGAAGGCTAATAAGATGGGAGACCGCAATGGTCGTTATTACCACGAAAGGAAATTAAAATGGCTAAGAAATTTGGCAAACGCTACACCGAATCTGCAGCTCTTCGCGACAAGATGCAGCAGTACGAAGTAGAAGATGCTTTCAAGATCATCGATCAGATGAAGAAAGCAAAATTTGATGAAACAGTAGAAGCACATTTCCGCATGGGACTTGACGGAAGACACGCTGATCAGCAGATCCGCGGAGCTATCGTTCTTCCTCACGGACTCGGCAAGACAGTAAGAGTACTGGTATTTGCCAAGGGCGAAAAGGCTCATGAAGCAGAAGCTGCAGGCGCTGATTTCGTAGGCGCTGAGGAAATGGCAGACAAGATCAAAAATGAAAACTGGTTCGACTTTGACGTAGTAGTAGCTACACCTGACATGATGGGTGTTGTAGGTAAGCTCGGTAAGATCTTAGGACCTAAGGGCCTTATGCCGAACCCCAAGAGCGGTACCGTTACAATGAACCTTACACAGGCATTGAACGAGATCAAAGCAGGTAAAGTTGAATACCGTCTTGACAAGCAGAATATTGTTCATTGCCCGATCGGCAAGGCATCATTCGGCGCACAGAAGCTCCAGGAGAACTTCCAGGCACTCGTAGATGCCATCATCAAGGCTAAGCCGGCAGCAGCAAAGGGTCAGTACATCAAGAGTGCATCAGTAAGCACAACAATGGGCCCCGGCGTAAAGCTCAACGCAGCAAAGCTTGGCTAAGATACAAAAGACACGAAATAGGCTGATCGTGACCATGATTTAGAAATATAAACCTAAGACAGCGGGTGCGCCTCTTTCCGGGCGCTTAATATCCGGCCGAGGTTACGAAATATAGCCGGAAAGGAGAACAGATGTCAGTAGAAAATCTGAAAGCTAAACAAGCAGTTATCGATGAGATCAAGGCTAAGCTTGACGGTGCTACATCAGCAGTACTTGTTGATTACATCGGCACAACAGTAGAAGAAGCCACAGCAATGAGAAAGGCTCTTCGCGAAGCAGGCGTAGATTTCACAGTTTACAAAAACACTCTGATGAACAGAGCTATCGAGGGAACCCCGTTCGAAGGTCTTAAGGACGTTCTTTCAGGCCCCAGCGCTCTTGCCATCGGAAAAGAAGATGCCGTTGCTCCTATCAGAGTTCTCGCTAAGTCCATGAAGGACACACAGAAGATGAGCTTTAAGGCAGGTATCGTTGAAGGCGTTTACTATGATTCAGAGGGTATCAAGCAGTTATCCGATATTCCTTCAAGAGACGTACTTCTTGCAAAATTCCTCGGAAGTATCCAGAGCCCCGTTTCAAAGGCTGTACGTACATTCCAGGCTATTGCTGACGCAAAGGCTGAAGCCTAGCTGAACCCTAACCCTGCGAGTAACGAGCCGCAGGCGAAGTTAGAGCAGCCGGTTTCGGACGGCGAACTAAAAACTAATTCAACTCTAATTGTTATTTAAGGAGAGAAAATAAAATGACAAAAGAACAGATCATTGAAGCTATAAAGGGTATGACTATCCTCGAACTCAACGAGCTCGTAAAGGCTTGCGAAGAAGAATTCGGCGTAAGCGCAGCAGCTCCCGTAGCAGTAGTTGCAGGTGCAGCAGCTGCAGAAGCAGAAACAAAGGATGAATTCACAGTTGTCCTCAAGGAAGCAGGCGCTGAGAAGATCAAGGTCATCAAGGTCGTAAGAGAGATCACAGGTCTCGGCCTCAAGGAAGCTAAGGACCTCGTAGACGGAGCTCCCCAGAACGTTAAGGAAAGCGTTCCCACAGCAGAAGCTGAAGCTATCAAGAAGCAGCTCGAAGAAGTTGGCGCAGTTGTAGAACTGAAGTAATTTCTTAATTCAAAAATCCATACTAAAAGGCTTGCAGAAGCTGCAAGCCTTTTAGTGCCTTATCAAACAGGAGGTAAACAATGCCCCAGGCAGTAAAAGTCGGAAAAAGAGAAAGAATGAGTTTCAGCAAGATCGAGACCGTTCTTGACATGCCAAACCTCATCGACATCCAGAGAAATTCCTATGACTGGTTCATCAAGGAAGGTCTCGCAGAGGTCTTCGAGGACATATCTCCGATCAGAGACTACGCAGGTAACTATGCGCTCGAGTTCGTAGATTACACAGTATCAAAGGATGCAAAATACGGACAGCAGGAGTGCAAGGACAGAGATGCCACCTACGCAGCCCCCTTAAGAGTAGCCGTAAGACTGATCAATCAGAATACAGGCGAAATTACGGAACAGGAAGTCTTTATGGGCGATTTCCCCATAATGACAGAAAAGGGTACTTTCATCTACAACGGTGCTGAGCGTGTAGTAGTAACACAGCTCGTAAGAAGCCCCGGACCGTACTATGACGTTCAGACCGACAAGTCCAACAATAAGCTTTACTCCACAACAATAATCCCGAACAGAGGAGCCTGGCTGGAATACGAAACAGATTCCAACGAGGTTATTTCCGTACGCGTTGACAGAACAAGAAAGCAGCCGATAACCGCACTTCTGCGTGCTCTTTCCTACGGTGCAGTTGAAAGCAAGGTCCAGTCCCTCATCAACCGCCGCGAAGAAGAACGCAAGAAAAAGCCGGAACTCCCCGCTCTTTCAGACGAAGAGATCGCAAAGGCTGTAAGACGCTACAAGGAATATCATACGGACATCGCAGGCATACTGCAGAGCGGTTCCAACGAAGAGATCTATGAGATCTTCGGTGAAGACGATCGTCTCATCAAGTCCGTAGCTAAGGACACCACCCATGACTACGGTGACGGCCTTAAGGAAATCTACAGAAAACTAAGACCCGGCGAACCCGCAACATTTGACTCGGCTTACGATCTTATCGAAGCTCTGTTCTTTGATGCGAAGAGATACGATCTCGCAAAAGTCGGTCGTTATAAATACAACAAGAAGCTCGGCCTCGCAAACCGTATCGCAGGCTGCAGACTTATGGAAACGGCAGTTATGCCGTCAACAGGTGAGATCCTGTTCCGCAAGGGCAAGAAGCTCACAAGAGAGGACGCAAAGATCATCGAGAACAGCGGTCTCGAATATGTATGGGTAGAAAGCAAGCACGAAGAAGGCAAGGCCGTAAAGGTCATCGGAAACAACTTCGTAAATCTTGCAGACTTTGTTGAATTCGATCCCAAGGAATACAGACTTCCCGACAAGGTATTTTATCCCGCACTCAATGCATTATACGAAGAATACGAAGCAAGCCACGGACGTGCAAAGGGCAGCAAGGCAGACAAGGCCGAATGGTACAAGAGCTTTGCAAAGTTCCTCCACATCCACAGAAACGATCTGTCACCGAAGCACATCATACTCGATGATATCATCGCATCCGTTTCATATCTTCTCGGACTTCCCGACGGTATCGGTGCGGTCGACGACATCGACCACCTCGGAAACAGAAGACTTCGCACGGTCGGCGAACTGCTCCAGAATCAGTTCAGGATCGGTCTTGCAAGAATGGAAAGAGTCGTAAGGGAAAGAATGACCATTCAGGACATAGGTGAAACAACACCTCAGGCCCTGATCAACATCCGTCCCGTTACTGCTGCGATCAAGGAATTCTTCGGATCATCCCAGCTGTCACAGTTCATGGACCAGACCAACCCGCTGTCAGAGCTCACTCATAAGAGAAGACTTTCAGCTCTGGGCCCGGGCGGTCTTTCAAGAGAAAGAGCCGGATTCGAAGTTCGTGATATTCACCACTCTCACTACGGACGTATGTGCCCGATCGAGACTCCTGAAGGTCCGAACATCGGTCTTATCGGTTCACTCACCATTTACGGTGTTATCAACCAGTATGGTTTCATCGAGACTCCGTACAGAAAGGTAATAAGAGGAAAAGGCATAGTTACCGACGAGATCGAATATCTCGCGGCTGACGAGGAAGAACCCTACATCGTAGCTCAGGCTAACGAGCCTCTTGATAAAAAAGGCAGATTCGTGAATGCCATGGTAATGGCCCGTGGTGAACTCGGCGAGATCAACCTCTATCCGAGAGACCAGGTAGACTACATGGACGTTTCACCGCGCCAGGTAGTATCCATCGCAACCGCGATGATACCCTTCCTTGAAAACGACGACGCAAACCGTGCCCTCATGGGTTCCAACATGCAGCGCCAGGCAGTTCCCCTTCTCGTAAGTGAGGCTCCCTATGTTGCAACAGGCGTCGAAGCTCAGGCTGCACATGACTCAGGTGTCTGCGTAGTCTGCAAGGCTGCCGGCACAGTCGAATACGTTGACGCAGAACGCATAGTTGTAAAGCGCGATGACGGAAGCGGAAACGACCAGTATAATCTGCTCAAGTACAAGAGATCCAACCAGGGAACATGCATCAACCAGAAGCCCATCGTTGCTCACGGTGAACACGTAGAGGCCGAAGAGATCATCGCAGACGGTCCCGCAACATCGGGCGGCGAAGTATCCCTCGGCAAGAACCTCCTCATCGGCTTCATGACATGGGAAGGCTACAACTACGAGGACGCTGTTATCCTGAACGAAAGACTGATCATGGATGATGTACTTACATCCATCCATATCGAAGAATACGAATCCGAAGCACGTGATACCAAGCTCGGACCCGAAGAGATCACAAGAGAGATCCCCAATGTCGGTGAAGACGCTCTTAAAGACCTCGACGAGGACGGTATCGTACGCATAGGTGCCGAAGTAGACGCTACAGACATCCTGGTAGGTAAGGTCACACCCAAGGGCGAGACAGAACTTACCGCAGAGGAAAAGCTGCTCCGTGCCATCTTCGGTGAAAAGGCAAGAGATGTAAGAGATACATCACTTCGCGTACCCCACGGCGAAACAGGTATAGTCGTTGATGTAAAGATCTTCAGCCGCGAAAACGGTGACGATCTTTCCCCCGGCGTAAACAAGCTCGTCCGTGTATACATTGCAACAAAGAGAAAGATCCAGGTCGGCGACAAGATGTCCGGTCGTCACGGAAACAAGGGTGTTATCTCAAGGATACTCCCTGTTGAGGATATGCCCTTCATGGAAGACGGCACTCCGCTTCAGGTAATGCTCAACCCCTTGGGCGTTCCTTCCCGTATGAACATCGGACAGGTACTTGAGGTCCACCTCGGTCTTGCAGCCAAGAAGAAGGGCTGGTACATCTCGACACCGGTATTCGACGGTGCAAGAGAAAAGGACGTTATCGGCATGCTGAAAGAGTGCGGCTATCCCGAAACAGGAAAGCTGTGGCTGCGCGACGGCCGTACGGGCGAACTTTTCGACAACCCCGTAACAGTCGGCGTCATGTACATGCTCAAACTCCACCATCTTGTTGATGACAAGATCCACGCAAGATCCACAGGTCCGTACTCCCTCGTAACACAGCAGCCTCTGGGCGGTAAAGCTCAGTTCGGCGGCCAGCGTTTCGGAGAAATGGAAGTATGGGCACTGGAAGCTTACGGTGCCGCATATACCCTCCAGGAGATCCTGACAGTAAAGTCCGATGACGTTGTCGGAAGAGTCAAGACCTACGAGGCTATAGTTAAAAACGAAAATATCCCCGATCCGGGCATCCCCGAATCATTCAAGGTCCTCATCAAGGAAATGCAGTCACTCGCACTCGACGTACGTGTGCTTGACGGCGAAGGTGAAGAGATCGAGATCGGCGAAGAAGACCTCTACGCTATCACGAACTTCAACCAGATCCAGGATGACTACAAGGGAGACAACAGCGAATACCTTTCTGTTGCCGGATTTGAAGAAACAGATGCTGAGGGAGAATATCTCGATGACGACGAAAGCGAATTCGATGAACCCGAAGAAGAATTTCCCGGAGATTATTAATTAGGAGGAAGTCAAATGGAATTAAGTAATTTTGAATCACTGCAGATCAGCCTGGCTTCCACCGAGAAAATCAAAAGCTGGTCAAAGGGTGAGGTTAAAAAGCCTGAGACTATAAACTACAGGACCCTCAAGCCCGAAAAGGACGGTCTTTTCTGCGAAAAGATCTTCGGACCGACTAAAGACTGGGAATGCCACTGCGGTAAATACAAGAGGATACGCTACAAGGGTATCGTCTGCGACCGCTGCGGAGTAGAGGTAACAAAGGCAAAGGTAAGAAGAGAACGCATGGGCCACATCGAACTGGCTACACCCGTTTCTCACATCTGGTATTTCAAGGGCATACCCTCAAGGATAGGACTTGTTCTTGATATGCCGCCCAGTGCACTTGAAAAGGTGCTCTACTTTGCTGCATATATCGTAACAGACCCCGGCGAAACAGATCTCCAGAAAAAAGAGATACTGACCGAACAGCAGTATCGTGATGCAAGAGAAGAATACGGTTCAGCATTCAAAGCCGCAATGGGCGCAGCTGCAGTCAGAGAACTTCTCTGCGAAGTAGATCTTGACGCTCTCGCAGAAGACCTCCGCGGACAGCTCTCCA